>Ga0247841_10005688_pt1 | contig 19879 bp, 12 predicted proteins | sample LaCruzMarch2015__2_FD_192410 | JGI IMG/M metagenome (GOLD analysis project Ga0247841, IMG submission 192410) | Freshwater microbial communities from meromictic Lake La Cruz, Castile-La Mancha, Spain - LaCruzMarch2015_18m | ecosystem: Environmental > Aquatic > Freshwater > Lake | place: Spain... | reverse complement strand
CAGGTCTTCCTCATCGCCGGCGGTGCCCCACAGGCGGGTTTTCCGCGCATTGACGTAAAGACAACGCACCGGGCCGTAGGCGGCGGCGTTGCCCAGGGCGAAAACATCGCCGCCCCGGATAAGGGCCAGCAGGCCGTCCTTGGTCCCCACAATCTTGCGGCCCCCGTTCCAGTCACCGGCCGCCGACGTGTGTGAATGGATATGCCGGGCGTTGGGCGTCGAGCCGCCCATTCACCGGCGGCGGCTGGCGTTCTTTACCAAAGACCGGTCTTTCAACACGCGTAAGCTCCGGGAAAAACTGGGATACCAGACGCGCTATTCCAACGAGGCCGGACTGATTCAGACCACGGCCTGGTATTGCGAACAGGGCTGGCTGAAACGGCGTTCATCATGACATGCCATGAACTAAAAATTGTGGCTGTTCACGGCTTGTCGTGCCATAAGGCAGATCCACCGCGGCGGAAAATTGGAAACCCGAAATTTGAAATTAGGAAAGAAAGATTCCGATTCGGCGCCAATTTCCAGTTTCTAATTTCCAGTTTTAGCGTTCCGTGGACGCTTACCTTCGGCCTTGCGATTACGCTGCACCCCTCATCCTCGCGGAAGAACAGTGATCCGTTATCGGGGTCTATGTAGGTTGACCCAGATCAACGGCCATAGCGCCGTGCGGCGGTCACGTAGACATTCAAACACTCGACCGGCGTTGCTGGATCAACAGCTTCAGCGGTGCACAGGACAAAACCGGGCGCCGGCCCAGCCGCCTCCAAAGTCTCACACACCGCCGTCTGTACTACAGCGGGAGTCCCGCGATCAAAGGTATAACAAGGATCCAGGCCACCCATGAATGCCACGCTGGATCCGTAGGTAGCGCGCGCTTCTTTCAAATTCACATCGCCCACTGGTGGCGGCTGTAATCCTGCAATTACATCGGCGCCGGCGGCAACGATTTGCGGTAATAGAGCGCGCATCCGGCCATCATCCTGGTAGATGTAAATTGCGCCATGCTGATGAGCGAGCTCGACGCATTCCCGAACCAGGGGCAGGAAGATTGTCTCATAGGTGGCAGGCGACCAACCCACCGATGGCCCGCATTGGAACCAACTGTCATAAACAGCTGGGAGCCCGCGTTCGAGCATGGCCGCAAGATTTCGACGGTGCGCATCGTGGGCTGTCCGGCACACGGCCCGCAGCAGGCCGGGATTGTCCACCGATGCCGTCAGCATCAGCTCCGGTCCCAGCGACTCCATGCCCCAGGAGCCGGGACCCACGGCATCTGAGGCCGCCAGCAAAGCCCGTTCACCCATTGCCTGCAGTGTTGGCGCAATATCGGCCAACACATCCTCGCGTGGCGCCGGGTAAAGAAATTGCAGCGCCTCGGCATCGGCCGGGGTTTTGATCAGCGGCTCGATGCGGTGCGGGTTGGGACCGTCACCATACCCGGTTCCCGGCCGCGGCCAGAGAATCACGTCGTGCAGGACACCGGCCGGCGTTTCGAAGGTTCGCTCATAGCGAACCCCCTCACGTTCCTGGCGCGCGCGGAGGTTCACAGCCACGTCGGGCAGGTCGCCGTAACAACCATCAGCTGAAAAGGCCTGCCCGCCGCCCGGCACATAAATGTAATCGTTGGTGACAGACTGCCACGTGTACCATCCGTAAGGAATGACCAAGTCCAATCCGAACCGTTCGGCCCAGGCCAGTTGGTGCCGAGGGCAGGTGCACCTGTCGTGCTGCCGAATCCAGCGGATGCCGTAGAGATTACAGGGCACATGGTCGGTCGGTTGTCTTCGGAAGGCGGCCAACAATCGTTCTTTGGGTGTCATCGTTTGTTTTCCGTGGCCGGCGGGTTCGAGTCCAGAACCTGTTTGACGATATCCATGCCCACCAACCGGCTCCAGGCTTCGGTCAGGCGTTTGAACATCAGGCCGGGGCGGCCGTTGCCGATGGGGAGCCCATTGATGCGTGTCACCGGCGCCAGGGAATAGGGCGTGGTCGGCAAAAAAGCCTCATCGGCGTTAATGACGTCATGGACCTGGAAATCGCGCTCGACGAATGGGATTTTCATCTCGCGACACAGGTCCATTACGGTCAGCATGCTGATGCCCGGCAGAATATTGCGGGGCAAGGGCGAGAGCACGCTCCCGTTTTTGACGATCAGGAAATTGGAGCCGCCGGTCTCGGTAACATTGCCGTCCAGATCCAGGCACAGGGCCACCGCCTTCGGATCCGTCAAGTGCGCCTCCTGATCCGCCAGCCACCAGTGCATCCGGCTGCGGCATTTGATTTTTGGGTCCACGCATTGCGGCGGCACGTGACGGATGGAGGGTGTGATCACATGAATGCCGTCCGTGAAAGCCTGCTTCCAAAGATAAAACGGGATCGGAAATGTGTGCAGGCAGAAGGTCGGTTCCATCTTGCCCGACATCCCGGCTCCGCCGGCATAGATTTTCAATTCGCCCGGCGAGAGAAATAAAACCAGCGACAGGTCTTCCTCGGGTTTCAAAAAAACGGAATTACGCTCGGTCAACTCGCGGCATAGCCGGATTGTTTCGTCGGCTGATTCCACGGGATGAATTCGCGTATATTTGCACGAACGGTAAAACCGCGCAATGTGATCTTCCAACCGGAAAAGCCGGTGGCGGAACGTTCGCACCAGGTCCGTCACGGTCGCGCCGAGCACGACGGCCGCGTCGTAGATGGCCACATGGGCCTGCGCCGCCGGGATCATTTTGCCTTTCAGATAAACCGAAGGTTCCTGGACGCTCGGGTTGGCTCTTTTTCCTTTCGCCTGCATGTCTCTTTCTCCTTCAGGGGTGGATGAAACTTCGACACGTTTATGCACCAAGTCTGCTGTTCTTCTCAGCCGGACACAAACGTTTTGTTCTGGTAATTTATTTTGACCAGGGATGCTTGCCCTTAATTTTGCAGGGTGCAACCCGTATCAGGGCGGAGGAGCCACCGTGCCACCCGGTATAAATTGGGATGGGATTGGAGTCAAACGACGCAAGAACTGGGCGCCCGTCGCCAACCGGATCAAAGCGCGCACACTGCGGAGCGCATACAAATCACCATTCACCTTGTAACACGCTATCGGCGGCAGATACCAAGCTAAAAAATCTTCGTCGTCGCGGCAGATCACGGAGGCATCACTTGGAATCCGCAATCTCTTCTGCGCGAGATAACCGGCCAACGTTAAAGCGTCATACGGACGCGACACTAAAAACGCGGTCGGGGCATCAGGCCTGGCCAAGGCCGGCTCCAGCATGCGCCGCATATTCGGCGCACTGCCGTCATGATACAAAATGCGCGGAAGGGAACCGGGCCAGGACCCGCATTGAAATGCGCTGATAAATCCCTGTTCTCCAAGGAGATCGCCAGCAAATTTCGGGTTTACGGTCAGCAGGGCGATGCGGCGATGGCCCAATCTGAGTAAAGTTGCGGCCGCGTGCCGGCAAACCGCCCCGTAATCTACATCCAATTCAACCAGACTCATTCCGGGATAGCACGAACCCAGAACCAGGGCCGGAATATGGCGCCGCATGAACCATGCCTGGATCTCCCTGGTCACGGAACATAGCGCCCAACTTGCCGCCCTATGCGAGGACACAAGTTCTTCCAGACGCTTCGTAATAGAACTGCCGCGCTGACACGCCATAACATTGACCAATAGCTCAAAGCCGGCCACATGCAAATGATGTTCGATCCCGCGGATCAGGAGCTGTAATTGAGACGGGAGGACATGCAGCGGATTACTGGTCAATACGCCAATTACCCGGTTGGCGGATTTTAAGCGTGCGCCGGGCGCATAGGGCGCGATGAATATTCCCTGACGCGCAACAAACCGCAAAATACCTTTGTGACGGAGTATACTTAGAGCCGCATGTAGAATCGGGCGGCTTACTCCCAATCGGACACACAAATCGCGCTCGGCGGGCAAGCGCCCGCTCCATTCTTTTGTCCGCAATCCGGATTCCACCCTGGCCGCCACCTGCGCCACCAGTGACTGGCGTTGAAATCGCACATTCATAATTGATTAGCCGCCCTTGCATTCAATAATTTCACCCGCTTTCATCGTTCTAAAGCCTTTCTGTTGTTACCCGGGCATTCATCAACGGTAATTGTCTGCCAATCGCCGCATCCTTAGCCTGACTTATTCATGAAAACTTCGTTTTCATTCATAGTCACTTGCAAATCATGCAATTATGCCAATTGCATAATATGCAAGTTTCGACGCGGCGTTCTGCGCCTTGCTCAAGGTTTCCGCTTGAAGCGGATCCGCCAAAGGCGGAAACCCTGAGCAAAGGCCTGTCTTCAGGCCGTAGTCGAAGCCCGCAGGGTGATCTATTCATGGCTTTGTATGAATAGATCAGGTTAGGGGGCAGGAGCAAGCGCATCAATGCGACCCGGCACGGATCGCCCGGCGGTATTGTGGAATATCGGACCGTAGCATGGCCTGCACCTGGGCAATCTTCCAACGCAAATGCGCGGCATCCGTCATGTATTCCATGCTGGGTTCCCAGCCCAGCCGCGAGTCCTGTTCGACCAGCGGTATGGTCGCACGCGCGTTTTCAATCTCACGCCGCGCAAGTGATTCCATCACGTCCAAAATGGCGTGCAGTTTCCGCGGCTGATCGGTAACCAATAGCCGTTGATTCAACATCCACCATTCTTTGACATTGACGACGGTGTTGATGGTATTGAGGATAAATCGGCCGAGATTCAACAGGTGATCGCCGGCGGGCCGTTTATAATTCGGCATGCGCGGCAAGGCCTTTTCCAGTGAATGCAGGCCGGAGCGCCAACGCGCCGCCATTCGGCGCAACGCCCGGATTTCCACGGCAACGCGGCATGATCCGGGCGATTGCCGGGGATCATCGAAGGGCTGATACAGACTGAAGACAATACGGCTTCCAAAATACGCATTCCAAGCCGATGGAATTTTCAGGTCCTTGGTTGAAAATGATTTTGACAAATTCGGATGAAAAATCAGGGGATAGGACGGTCCCACGCGGAATGGCCCGTATTGGTCTTCATTGGTGGGGGTATAGTCGCGCCGAATGGCCTCGCTCCAATCGCGCCAGGCCTTCACGACCAGCGGCGCCGCCCGCGCGCCGTAATCCCGTTGCGCAATGGCCCTGGCCAGAACCTCCACCGAAGGACTCGGCGTCCAGAACGACCACTTGGCCAGCTCGCTCACGAACGACGGCCACCATCCATAATGGTGGGATTCCATTAATCCGGAAAGATTCCAACGCCGACGGGCTTCATGCAGCGCCGCATGGCGCCGGGCCCACTGGAAAGGAGCTGGTTCATAGGGAATGACGCCGAAATCCCAGGTCAACCCGCCGGTATTGCACATCGTGTATAACCGCAAATGTCGTTGCTTCGCCACGGCCGCCTCGGATTTGAAATAATGCCCCGGCCCCGCATACGACAGCGTGTAATCAACGCAGACATGCGTAACATTTTCGTGCCGTATCTGGTCAAACATCTCAAAGGTGACCAGCAGGGTAATATCCGTCGGCAAGGCGCGCAACAGGGCCAGGCGGTCCTTTTCCGGGGCCCACCCCCAGTTATACGTCCAGAACACGATATCAGCCTGCGGACTATATTTGCGGATCGTGCGCTTAACCAGGTTGACCCATTGAGGATAATCACGGCAAGGCCACCAGCCGGGACTGGGCTTGGTCGGCGGCAATCCATCTACCATTGGCGCGTCATAGGGCCGCCCGGTGGTCCTTTGATCGTGACTGGGAAACTCCACCGACTCGCCAACCAGGACCACGCCTTTGGCCCGGGGACAGGCTTTGAATAATGCGCCGTAGGTACTGTCATAATACGATGCGGCATCGGGATCGGATGGATGCCTGGTGCTTTTGAGATTGCTGTACAAATATACGTCCAATCCGAATCCGGCGGCGCGTTCGACAAGATCATTGAAATCCAGGTAGCCCTGCGATGTGCGGTCAACCCCGTGCGCAAAGACCAGGACGGAATCGAACCCGTGGTGAGCCATGGCGTTTAAATGGCTATCCGGCAACTGGTCAAGACCCCATCCGGAATGCACCATGCGCGGGGAAAACAGGGGTTCCCGCACAACATCCTGGTCGCGAAGGATGGGTGCTTCCCGCAGATTCATCAGATCTTCCAGGTAAAAGGCGCCCTGGCTGACACCGCGATCGTCATGCCCGCAGATTATCACGCGGCCAGGCGCGCACAGTAGACGATAACTGCGCGGCCGCGTAACCTGCCCCCCAAAGACGCGCAAGTCGGCCCTGGTCCCCAGGATGATCGCGGAACGCTGTTCCTTGCAGGCCCGGGCCAGGTTGCCCGTTTTGATCAACAGGGTCGAGACCTGCATGCTCGTGAACAGGTAATCCTGCAGATCCCGGGCGGTATTCACGATCAAGGTTGAAGCCGATGCGCTGATGATAATCCGCCCGCCGTTTTCAATTATCCATTCATTTGCGGCTGGCGCGGCATGAACATCTCGCCGATTGGGTGCATGCACCTGGCTGAGTCGTTGCCGGAATTGATAGTTTTTCTCAATCAGCGAATTGGTTTTCATGATCATTCTTGAAAATCCTTTCATTATAAATCTGCGGAAGACCCAAAAGTCCAAAACGGGTTTCATCCTATCCCTGACCGGCTGATTTCACAAGCAAACAATAGGAAACGAAGTAATGCGCGTCAGTTATTTTTTTTGGGGGGGGAGAGACGATTGCAGGCTTCAATGTTGTCATTCCCGCGAAAGCGGGAATCCAGTCCGTCAGCCGACGGAAATATTTCTGGATTCCCGATCCCCGCTTTCGCGAGGACGTCGGGAATGACAGAAAATATTCAGCCCCCCAATAACTGACCGAATACGAAACGAATATGTTGCCTGCAAATTAATAGCGACTATTTCATGATCGAAGCGTTTAAGGCTACGCCTGCATTCGGCTCAAGTTCAGGGGGCGGGAAGGGAGAGCAAAGAGACTGTCTTCAGACCATAGTCGAAGCATGTTTTACCCTGAACGAGGTCAAAGGACCGGGCAATCTATTAAAGATCAGGCTAAGACTCTCTAATGGAAACCATAGATTGTGCCCTCGTTAATACGCTCATACGCCCCCATGTCCACCGTCCCGTAGCGGATGCGGGCTTTCCCGTCCAGGTCAACCGCGTTCGTCATCCAGTCCTCATTTGAACCCCGGTTGACGCAGGGTGAGCTGGGGGCCAGCCGGTAATTCTCTCCGGCAAAGTCCTTGAACTGCGGGCTGGCGACAATTATGCCCGCCCCCGTAAATCCCGGATTTGTCCCCACGCAGGAATACCGGAGCGCGTTGATATTTGCGGGAGAAGCGGCGTCATACACGTCGCTGGTCCCGCCGACGCCGTTCGAATAAATGACGCAGGAAGATACGGAAATAATATTCGGCGTTGCAAGCCCAAACCTTATCCCGCCCCCCCGGCCACCGGAGGCGGTTGTCAGGTTGCTTACGATTGTGCAACCACTAACCGATGAGGTTGATCCAAGATATAATCCGCCGGCACCAAAGCCGGCGGAGTCGTTATTTTTGGCAATCAGGCAGTTACGGATGAAGAATGCGATTGGAGATGGGAAGTATATTCCCGGCCCCCTGTTCCTGAGCACTTTGGAGTTAAGAACCCAATTATTCGTTCCTGCTGCGGTTCCGAAAATACCACCATACGCGTTGTCTTCAATAACGCAATTATCCAATATAAGCAGGTCGCTGCTTGAAGACGGGAAGAATTCTACGCCCCCATTGGTGTTACCCATAAAAGTCGAGTTATACACTTTCATTGTGCAGGGACTGCCCCGCATCCTCATTCCGCCGCTGCCGGCGTCGACACATTGATTATACGAAATCACACAATTACTTAGCACCAAGGTGCCGCGGCCATAAATGCCGCCCCCCCCGCGATTGGCATAATTGAGCGTGGAGGTGGAGTTTATCATTATTGAACCGCTTGCCAACTGCAGTCCGCCGCCCCCGCCTGCCGCACGGTTGTGCGAAACAAGCGATGACCGCATTATGCTTCCCATACTTACGCCGCCGCCATAGCCCTCGGTCCCAAAGGTGTAATTGCTGCTGATGATACAATCGGAAATTAAACCATATGAATATATGCCGCCACCGCACGAACCCCCGCCGCTCACGGTGAAATTTGTTACTATATTATCCGTTACCCGGCACACCGTAACCGTGCCGGCATTGACCGCAATTCCACCGCCATAGTAGGCGGCAGTGTCCGGCGAAAAACTAATGTTGTTGCGCACGTGGCAATTGCTCAAAACGCCGCTATCCATCAACACGCCGCCCCCCGAAGAATAAATGGCGCCGTTGGAAATGGTAAATCCATGCACAAGCGCCCCGGCCGCGGTACTTTTTATCCAGAGACAGCGGTTATTGGTCACAGCACTGCCGGCGACAAAATTTCCGTTGATGATCGTGTCGCCCAGGCCATGCCCCTCGGCGCTCCGCAGGGTAATACCGTTGGTGACGGTAATTTGATTGGTCAGGGTGTAGGTTCCATTGGACACCAAGACCGTCTCGCCCACCGCGGCCTTATCCACCGCCCATTGGATCTGGGTCGCCGCAATTGCCCAGCTGTCATATTCCCCCGCGTTTGTTCCGCCGGGCGTTCCGGGCACTACAACATACCGGTCGGTCGCCCGCAAGGAGGGGACGCCGAACCAGAGCAGGCCGGCAAGCGTTATAAAAACATAAGTTAGGCCGCGCTGTCGCAAATGATAATTCATTACCCTATTCATGGCCAACATAACCGTCACGCTGAACGCAAAACAGCTCGAAACAAGGGCGGCAATCCGGATCAAATTACGTCGGTTGAAAATCATGACCTGATTCCTGTCTCGTTGTTCTTGAGCATCCCCAAAAAAAGGCTGCAACGTTTCACACCCACCGTTTGCCCCTTTAGGGTTTGCGCTTTCGCTTTTTTTCAAACAATATTCCAATGGGTTTCATCTGCGTTAATTTTTTTAACTATGGTCTTTTCCCTCCGCGCGAATACTATCAAAATACATTTTCTTGCCTTTGAGCATTGGCATCCATATTCCTTTTTCAAATACTTCCAGACGACGGCGTTCGATTTCTTTTAATTGCTGCTGCTTGGCGTCGGTCATATAACCGGAAAGCTTGGCCATTACTTCATCGGTTCCCAGGTCTTTCCAGGCGTGCTCGGGACATTGATGTTTGCCCTCGTAAAAGGTTTGACCCTCGGCGCAATAACGGTCTTCGACCAGGCTATAGAATTTACGCATGGAATCAGCCGCGTTGCCGTAATAATTAGCAAAGAATTCATCGATATATTTGTTTGCATCCGTCTCCGGCTTATCGGCCAGCTTCCATGTTATCAAAAACTCGAGCTGATCCAGCAGCGGGCTTTTCAACATACCATTATCATGCTCGGCCAGTTTTATCCCTGCAAGATAGCTGGACTCATAAAAAACTCCGCAAACATTCTTTGCATGATAGTTGCCCATAAACTCCGGAATGTGGTGCGCAAAAAAACCCGGAAACGGATAATAATTATAGTAAATACCGCAGTAGCTGGGGAAACAGTAATAGAGCCACACCTGCTTTTTGAGATCAGGATATGATTGGTGCCATTTGTCCAGCAATAAATTATCGTTCCGCCGCACTTTTTCACGGAAAGTCCGCGCATGAATGCAGAGCGCGACGATCAAATTGGGTGGTATGTTTATCTTTTTTTTAGGGGGAAAGGCGTATTTGCTATAAGCGATGGCACTGAGAGATTTGTCGGGGTGCGATTTATAAACCTCTGCCGCTACCTTGCTGAAAAAATTAAAAATATAATCAGAGCAAATCCCGCTGGTAAACTCGCCTTTCCCGGCCACAGGGTATTCTTCAATAAGTTCAGCACATTTTTTGCATTTGCAAAAATCATGGTTGTCCATCGGCAAAATGCTGAAACAATCCTCCAGCGCCACCGCGCCCGGGCGCTTTATCTTTTTGTCAAAATAATCACGGGCATCCTGTACCACCTGCGCGATCACTTCCGGGTTGGAGTAGCATAATTGCGGGGGTTTATCTTTGTGGTTTGCATCATTTTCATAACCTTGTGCAAACCAATCGGGATGCTTTTTCAAAAAACGGTCATAGTAGCCATAGAAAGAATGATCAGCGCAAAAGCCCCTTCCTCCCAGCCGGTGCCGGCGTCGGAAAATCTCCTGCTCCCTGGCATCGATCGGGTCCCACTTGCTGAACGGGCCATCGCCGCAAAGGTCGGCGGGATAATAGATCCGCCAGGGGGGCATGGTGGGCGTGCGTTGAACACCATAGTATTTTTCAGTCCTGTACTCAAAGGCCGGTTTCCGGCAAATGTTGCATGCAGGTATTTCCAGCGTATCACGTTTGTCATAGTGCAGGCCTAATTCGGTGGGCAGATACCAGCGAACGCCGCAAAAGCTCTCCAGAAAATCATATGCGGCATACGCCGTGGCTTGCAAATCAAAGTCCGCCGGGAACGTGTTAACATCGGCATAATCACACTTTTCAAAGTCATCTTTATCGCGCCCCATGAGAATAAGCGCATCATCAACATGCTTAATCATATATTCCTGGGGTGAAAAATCATCGTTTTTACAGCCAAGGGATTCCGTGCCTGGACTTAACCCGACAAAGATAGGAAATAAATGCTCGTCACGGTTGTCACTTGAAACAATGTTCAATTTAACATCCGTGATTTTCGCCAAGTTGTATTGTAATTCAAAGGCGGCGAAGCTGGCGGCTCTGCGCGGCTTAGCCGCAATCACTATTTGACAAAGCGCTTTCCCGGTGCAAATCAGTTTTGTCATCGCTTGCACCCCTTTATAATATTTACATAATATGTCAGACCCACTTCATACGGGAAACAAATCATTGAAGATGCTCCTTTAATTGACCGGCCAAGGACTGCGCCAGCGGGTCGCATGCAATCGCATCCATCTGTCTCATGGCCCATTGGACACTGCCGGCGATAAAATCATTTTCCGGGTTCTTATATCCGTTCAAGACACGTTCGGAAGCCAGGAAACCAGCCGCCATCGCCACATGCGGCAACATCCACAACCCATTGGTCTCCCATAATAATTTGCAGTTCAAGCTCCAGAAAATCCGCATAACGCCGGCCATATGGCGTGCGCGCCGACCAAGTCCACGAATCACCCAGTAAAACCACCTGTAAATATTTACGCGTCATTATCTAACCTGCAATTTTGCCCGAGTTACTTGAGCCGGTTGCATGACCAGCCATGGAGTCACAGGCAACGATTTCTTCATTCCCATTGTTGCTCACTCTCGTTTCCATGGGATGCTAATGTTTCGTTTATCTTTTTTCATCGATCCAGCGTGAGTTCGCCAAACCGAAGTGACTCATAAGAGCTGGTAGTAAGCGTCGGGGTCCCCGTCGGGCGAGACGCCGGTTAGCCGTGCGGCGCGGCCGCTTTACGGGGGGAGCGCTTTCATGCGCGCCTCTTTCCGGGCTTTTGATTCCAGGTACTCCTTCCGCCCGGCCTTCATATGCTCCCAGATGGCTTTCTCAAAGAGCGCCACGCGCTTTTTTTCAATCTCTGTCTGCGCCGCCGTTTTGGCCGCCTCCATCAGTTTGCCGAATGCCGCCATGCGCTCTTGCGTGCCAAGTTTGCCCCACGCAATCTCCTCCGTCTGATAACCGAAATAATTGGTGTCAAACGCATAGTTGGCCGGATCACAGTAGGTTTGTTCGATCTGCTCGTACAGCATTTGCATGGGTTTGGCGGCCGCGCCGTAGTAGAGCGTGAAAAATTCATCAATCAGTTTGTTGCCGTCCAGCGTCGGGTCATCCGCAAGCTTGAAGGTGATATAAAGCTCAACCTGATCCATGATCGGACCCCGCATGAGGGGGCTCCCCCACATATAAGCTGGCTCAATAAATATCCCCCGGACACCCAGGTCGTGATAGCGTTGCATCTGCCTGACCATGTCATGGGCCATAAAACCGGGAAAACAGTGCGCCAAATTAGAGGTCGGACGGTGGAAATACATCCACAGCCGCTTGGGCCGCGTTTTGGACTCGGCCGCCCACCGGCTGAAAAGTTCGTCGCGCGCTCGTCCCATTGCGGGACAAACACTCAGCCGCGGGTACATACAAAAAGTAACGGCGACATTGGGTTCCAGGGGTTCCCGGCTCGGCGGGTAGTAATATTCATGATAGGTTATAGTGGATAAATATTTGCCCGGATGGGTCTTGCCCACCTCCCGGGCCACCTTATTCACAAAGCTAAATACATAATCACTGGCCCGGTCATTCCAGAAGAAATCTTGTTTGCGCCATTGCTCGCAAGGGGGCTTCTTGTGCAAAAGCGCTTGGCATTCAGGACAACGGCAGTAATTATCATTATCCATCGGCACCATTGGAAAATAATCGCCCACGGCCGGCTCGCCCCCAAGTGTCTGGCCCTTGTCATAATAATTGCGGGCGCTGGCAACGACCTGCTGGATAAACCCCGTGCTGGTATAGCACATCTGCGGGAAATACTTATAGGGATAGGCGTTCGTAAGGGCCCCTATGGCCGGGGGTGTTTTGCGCATCTCTTCCGGCATATCCTTGTCGTAGCCTTTGGCAAACCATTCCGGATGGTCTTTCAGGAACTTACGGTAATAACCATAAAAGGCATGATTAACATTAAAATTTTCCGCGCCCCGCAGGCGTTGGCGCCGGGCAAACAACTCGGCTTCGCGTCCATCCAGGCGGGTTCGCGGGGTTTGGCTTGGGCTAAAGTCATCACAAAGATCCGCAGGCACTAATACATCACATGAGAGCGCCCGAGACTTCATCGCCGGCGCGCGCCGCACCTCCGTGCCTTTGACGACAAGGGTTTCTTGCCGGGGACAAACCAGCCCCAAATCCGTCGGCAGATACCAACGCACGCCGCAATAGCGCTCCAGGAAATCGTAAACCGCGTAACAGGTGGCCTGCTCGTCATATCGACTGGGCCAGGTTTGCCCGGCGGCATAATCCATGCGGCCGGGATCTTCCATGTCCTTGCCCATCAGGATCAGCGTGTCCGGCAGGAATCGGATCAGGTATTCTTGGCTCTTGAAATCGCCGTTACGCCAGCATAGCGCCTGCGTGGCCTTGCTGGCGCCCACCAATATGCGCGTGCCCTTGACCGCTTCCGCGTCGCTCACGATCGGCAACTTAGCCCCGGTAATTTTTTCGATGTGATACTGCAGCTCCGCGGCCGCAAATTGGGCCGAACGACTCGTTTCCTTGCCGATCACAATACTCGCCACGGGCTTGCCATCCTTCACCAGGGACACGTCCACCGCGATTTGGCCTTTCCCGGCTCCACCCATATTCACACAACAGCCCGTAGACAATGCCAAAAGCACGAGGGACATAAAACCGCATGAAACCAATCCGGCAATCCGGCTCAAATTATGTCGGTTAAACATCATGACCTAATTCCTTTCTTATGTCAGTTGACGAACGACGCAATTTAGTCAATTTCCGGGAGTTGATTTCCATATGGCCAGGGAGTCCCCGGCGTTTCGATCCGCGGTCCTACGGGAACTTTACCGGGATGAAGTTTCCCGGCAAGAGCGATACAGGCGTCGGCAATTATTTCCCCGGCCTTGGGCTCAAGGTTAGAATATGCCGTCATCCTGGTTTCATATCCGCCGCCCGTGCTTCCGAAGGCTTCTTCGCCGGGCACATAGCCGATAAGATCGTTCGCAAGTTCCACGACATACACAAAAGGAAACCTTTTCCGGACGGCGCGCTTTATTTTCTGGCCGAGCGCGCAAAAATATTCGGCTGGGCTTGTCAGGAAAACAGCCGGGCCGATCTGGACTGCCTGGATTTCAACTTCTCTCGTTTTGTTATGCTTCCGGACGTAATCAAAAAGCAGTCTTTCCTTTGCCCATATAAATTCATCGCTCTCCCAGCTTGATTCATCACCTGCCAATCTTTCCGCCGCTTCAAGCGATTGTTTTACCTTTACGGGGGAGAGATTTCTAAAGTTTATGTTTATCTTCTGCGATATGGATCTAATCGGAGACAAGTCGCCTTTTTCCGAGGAAGCCAGCACTTTCACCGCTTCCGCGCCCACCCGGGTGCCGACAATATTAAGCTTCTCTTCAGGCGAACGGCCCTGCCGCAGGTCGATATTATTCACCGTGCCGATATCACCGCACGCCCCGTTGAGGAAAACCACCACAACGTCCCGGCCATACACGGCGCGGATGGTTTGTTCCATGGCGGCGATCCAGTCCGCGGAAATAACCGTCTGCTGCCAGGCTGTTCCGTGGCAGGTAAAATTCACGATACATCCGGCCAGCGTATTGTTTTCACGCCAGCCGCCGATGACGCCGACCTCAGGATCAACCGGGCAGGCCGGCTCAACGATGTCCGGATTGCCTTTCCCCGGATGGGTGAAGGTGCGCCCGTTCTTCATCCTCATTCTACGGCAGAAAGAGACGGTTCCTTCCTGTCCGCTCCCGACCGAGAATGTAACGGCATTCATGTTGTTAAGCGCCAGAAAAACGGCATCCGATGCCCTTTCAACAACCAGGCGTTCATATTCCGGGTCAACGCTTATCGAGCATTCCAACGCCAGTTTCTTTATCAGCGGCGAAGCGTCTTCCATCTCGTCAGGATGAAATCCCAAGAGCGAACCGCCGGAATGGGTGTGCGATGCGGCAATCGTAATGCTGCCGGCCTTGATTTTCCCCGCCGTTTTTCTTTCAGCCGCTTCCCTGATCAGTTTCCCGGTCCGGGCGCTGATCGCGCACGTATCAAGCCCGATCATGGCGACCGTGTTCTGCTCGTCGGCAAAAACGGCCGCGCGCGCCTTGAGCGCGTCCCTGACCCCGGAGGCAAATCGCTTGGAATACGATCCCGGCACCTGGGCGCCCATGGCGGGCGTAATATCCGTGTCATAAAATCCGGCTTTCATGTTAATTTCCTTTCCGCGTGATATGCTGAACGCGCACGGGTTTCCCGGTCCGGGCCGACTTGAGGCAGGCCTCGCCAAAGGCCACCGTGTTCGTGCCCTCATATTCGTCGGTCATCGGCCGGCGGCCGGCCTTCAGATGATCGAGAAATTCCTTGAATTCTTCGTAGAGCGGTTTCTGCTTTTGCACGCGCACCGGCAGTTCGACCGGATTTACCTTGGCTTTAGTGTTCCACAGGGTCAGCTTGTCGCTACGGTTGTCGCAGATAATGGAGCCTTCCGTACCATGAATGACCGTGCGCATGGAATAACCCGCCTTAACCCCGATGGATACGAATACCTTGCCGATCGCGCCGCTTTTGAATTTCATGACGGCCACGCCGGTATCCTTGGTCGGCCAGTCGGTCAGGTATTTCTGGTTCATATAACAGAATACTTCCTCGGGATCTCCGGCCAGCCAGCGGATCAAATCCATGGCGTGGCAGCCGCCGCCGATAAAACCCTCGCGGCGTATTTTAGGATCCTTGCGCCAGCCGTTCACGCCGCCAACATGCGAATAATCGTGATAATATTGGCTTTCGATGAAGGCGATATCACCGATTTTTCCCGCGCCAATCAGTTTCTTGGCCATAATGAAACCCGGCCGGAACCGGCAGAGCTGGCCGGTCATGAATAATTTTTTATAGCGTCGCACGGCCGCAATAATCGCCTGGCAATCCTTGACCGTGGCGGCCATGGGTTTTTCGCAGGCAACGTGCCGGCCCAGCGAAAGAGCGCGCACGGCTTGCGGCACGTGCAGGTGATCCGGCGTGGCCACGACGACAATATCCAGGTCCGTGGCAAAGAACTCGTCCTCGGATGCCGCCGGACGGCATTTGTAGGTCTCGGCAATTTTTTGGGCTTGCTCCTGGTCCGGATCGAACACCACAGTCAGTTTTGCGCCTTTATTGCGCGCAATGCCTTCCGCCCATCCGGCGCCCATGCGCAATCCCAGAATGCCGACCTTATATATCTTTGATTTCATTTATTGCTCCTTTTTTATCCACATTTACCCGCAGTTAATTCGCCGCAGATGATTTTTCCATAACAAAAACATTCCAATATTGCCGTTTTAATTGCCTTTCAAGCGCAATCCTTTCTTTTTATGTTGTTTCCTATGCGGGCGCAAGCCCGCAACCCAAGTTTGGTGGGAGGCGTCCGGCAACCGCCGGACGCGGCGACGGATGGGTCCTGCCGGTCGCGGCGCGTAGCGCCCCTCCCACATTCATCCGGCATGGCTTCTTGTTTTTGATAGCGGTTTTTAACTTTTAAGGTATTAAGGCGGGCTATGCCCGCAACCCAACTGGAGCCGGGGTGCCCTCACCCCGGTCCGACCGGCCTGGGGGCAGGCCGGCTCCAAAACATACACGCAAAAACGTGTATCTTTACGGGAAAGCATCTAATGATTTTGTCGACAGATTTTCCTGCCAGCTGAATTGTCATCCTATATCATAAAGAGTCCGCGCGTATTTCCTGATTGCTTTTTGTTGTTGAACCGGAATGGTCCTTTTGAACGGCAGAATGCGGCCGTCGGCCAGCCGCTCCAGCAAAGAAGACTGCACGTTCAACATCTCTACCATGGCCGGAATACTTATCTTGTCGGCCGTATCCTCCCTGCTGTGATAACGAGGCTGACCGGAGGTGCAGCCGGGACGGTAAAACCAGGCCGAAGGAACACCGGAAACGTTAAACAGGAATTGATCGCCATAAGGATTCGCCCCGATTATGGTTTCCGCGGCATAGCCCATGTGTGCGCAGGTTTTCTTTATCCAGTTTTGCAGTTCTGAAGGCCCGGAAATGAATATCCGGTTTTTCCCCAAAACAGCGCCGACATCGTCAGTGTTCAACGCAAATACCATCTTACTCAACTCCTTGGCGTGCGCGCGAACATATGCCACGGCGCCCAGGGATAATTGCTCCTCAGCGCCAAAAACGATGAACTTCAGATTTCTACGAGGCTTGGAATGCCTGAATATCCTGGCCAGCTCCAGGACCGTCGCTGTTCCGCTGGCATTGTCAAACGCGCCCGTGGAACCGGGGACCGTGTCGTGATGACCACAGATAATCACGGTTTCCGCGGCCATGTCCCGGCCTGGAATCTCGCAGATTACATTGGAAGATTTTACCGTCTTCAGCGAAGACTTGATTTCAAGCCTGATCCTTGAAACCTTCCTGCTCACCAGCCGGCAGGCATCCTCATAGGATATGGAAACCATGGGTAGGCGGCCATGCTTGATCCAGCTTGGAGCCAAACCGATCGCTATCGGCCAAGGGGTAATAAAACTGTGCCAGAGCATGATCAATCCCTTCAGTCCGGAATTGATTATCCTTTTATACCCCTCGGGATTATTCCCGAAATCGCAGTCGCCGAAATACAGGCCAATCTTGCCTTTCAGTTTATGGATTTTAAAATCCAGTTCTGCTTGACCCTCAATCACCGCCAACTCGCCTTCGATTCCTCCTTGCCGGGTCGAAGCGGTATAAGAAACCGGAAGACATTCAACCGGACCATCAACAGTTTTTAACCTGGCACATTGACAGTCCCAGCTAAAGGCGTCAAACTCCTCCAAACGAACGTTCGAGACGTGCTGTTTGAATTGAGCGGCGATGTAGGAGATCGCCTGGTTACTGCCCCGGGAACCGGTGAATCTGGATCCAATCTTCCGGCAGAGATAATCGATATGCCGTTTTATCTCTTCCGATGAAGGATACTCTATGCGATTAGCCATATTGACTCACTATTCGACGTCCCTGAACATCCGCAATGCCTCAGTTATGAGGGCTGATTGTCATTCCCGACCTGATCGGGAATCCAGAAAAATCAATGCTGGATTCCCGCTTTCGCGGGAATGACAGCTTTGAAGGCCATAATCTACCCTCATAACTGAGGAGTTACGAAATACTTGCGCTACCAAGGCTCTTTGGTGTAACATTTTTCGGTTTGAAGTATAGGCCACGACCGTCGCTACACAACAGCCTATTCAACACGGATAGAATAAATCGATGGAAAGCGTTCGTCTTCCGTTCTATTGCTTTTTTATTGCTGCAGGATGATCATGAAATCGAAAGTGATCCGCTGGACAACCTATCATCCCGACGATCTGTTCGTTATCCGCCGGGTGAACGTCACGCGGGCGAATGAAGGCGCCCTCCATGGGCACGATTTTGCCGAAGTGTTCTGGTGCTGCCAGGGCGCCGGCGCACAAATCGTAAACGGCCGGCGCCACGCCTTGCAGACAGGCGATCTATGCATGATCCGGCCGATCAAGGATATCCACGTCATTCAGGGACAATCCCCCGATTTCATGATCGTGAATGTCGCGTTCCCGTGCTCGATCCTCAACAACATCCGACGGCGGTATTACGGCTCAGCGGCCTTCTGGGGCGGCGACGGGCCGTTGCCGGGAATCTATCACTTGATGACCGGCGAACATCAATGGTTGAATGCCATGGCCAACGAATTGTTGAACGCGCCGCAGAACTGCTCGGCGCGACAAATACCGGAATGCGGATGCACCGAAAACGCCGAAAGCAACAAACTGCCGAATGCGCCCCGGAACCGCCTGGCGCTCGATCGGTTCATTCTCAACCTGCTGGCCTCCGCCGGGCCATCGCTCACGGATCCCTATCGCGCGTGTCCGGCGTGGCTCCGGAACGCTTGCGATCGGATGCAACAGCCGGACCACCTGAAAACGGGGGTTCACGCCTTGTTTGAACTGGCCGGCCGCTCCCAGGAACACGTGGCCCGCATGCTGAAAAAACACACCGGGAAAACGCCGACCGCTATCGTGAACGACGCCCGCATGGCTTACGCATCCGGACAGTTGCAGACAACGACGCGCGAGATTCTCGACATCGCCATGGATTGCGGATTCGACAGCCTGTCGCATTTCTACGCGCTGTTTCACCGGGCCTTCGGGCTGTCGCCGCGCCATTACCGTCTAACCCATTTCAAGGCGCCGATCCATCCGCCGTTTCATCTGTCCCCACACCACGATTACTAACGTCCTCGTCATAGTCCAGAGATGAAATTGCCACCGGTTCACACCGACGGCTATGTAGCCGCGCCTGACCTGGCGGTTACGCTTGCGTTCCCATCCGTTTTGCGATAAAAAAAGGCCCAACACGCAAACCCATTCCTTCACAAGATGGATTCCGCATGCTGACAATTATTTTCATCGGCACGGTGCTTGTTTTTGCAGCCGCCTATTTTATTTACGGCCGGTTTCTGGATCGCCGCTTCGATGTAGACGACAAGCGGCCGACGCCCAGCCACACGGATTATGACGGCATTGACTGGGTGCCGGCGCATCCCGCCGTCCTGTTCGGTCATCATTTTTCGTCCATTGCCGGGGCCGGGCCCATCGTCGGCCCGATCATTGCCGCGCTGGCTTTCGGTTGGGGACCCACCCTGATTTGGATCGTGATCGGGGCCATTTTTATCGGCGGCGTACACGATTTTTCCGCCCTGATCGCCTCCATCCGCCGCGGGGGGCGCTCCATCGCGCAGATCGCGCGCGAATCCATGTCGCCCATGGCTTTCCGCCTTTTGCTTCTGTTCATCTGGCTGACGCTGGTCTATGTCTTGACGGTTTTCACCGACTTGACCGCGACCACTTTTGTCGAGGACGGCGGAGTGGCCGCTTCATCGCTCTTGTTCATAGCGCTGGCAATCGGATTTGGCCTGTGCATCTATCGCCTGAAAATGCGCATCTGGCAAGCCTCGCTTATTTTCGTGCCGCTGGTTTTTTTGGCCGTCTGGGCAGGCCAGGCGCTCCCTGTTTTGCCCGCCTGGATTAACAGCGCCCTGGGGGTTGATCCCAAGAAGGCTTGGTGCATGGTTTTGATTGTTTATTGTTTTGCGGCTTCTACCGCGCCGGTCT
>Ga0247841_10005687_pt1 | contig 19883 bp, 16 predicted proteins | sample LaCruzMarch2015__2_FD_192410 | JGI IMG/M metagenome (GOLD analysis project Ga0247841, IMG submission 192410) | Freshwater microbial communities from meromictic Lake La Cruz, Castile-La Mancha, Spain - LaCruzMarch2015_18m | ecosystem: Environmental > Aquatic > Freshwater > Lake | place: Spain... | reverse complement strand
ACGAGATGATAAAAGTCATCAGCCAGGCAGGATACTTGGTGGAGAAAGATTTGAAGGAGGGATGCGGTTGAACCGCAGCATCTTGTTTTTTTAAGTTTTTCATGTGGAGACACAGAGCGCACAGAGAACGCACAGAGAACGCTATAAAAAGAGGAGAGTCCATCGCGACCCAATTGCACCGCAAAGAATATCTGCTATTATCGATTTCTCCCTTCGTTTATGGTCGATAGCCTCTTAATGATCAAGGCCGAGGAGATCCTGGAAAAGATCGAGCAGGGCAAATCGGTAGAGTATGAGAACGTCATAATCTATGGGGACCTGGATCTGCACCGCCTGGACCTGCCCTATAACAAAAATAAACTGAAAATTATAAAATCAATAATAAAAATCGAATACTCCGTCATCAAAGGCGATGTATTCTTCGATCACGCTGCCTTCTCTGGGCTGGTGGACTTTGACGGCACGTCCTTCACTAATGCGGCCAACTTCTCAGGCTCTCACTTTCAGGAGGATGCCGGATTTTCTGATGCACAGTTTCAGAGAGAGGCCAACTTCACCCGGGCCCACTTTGCCATCGATGCCAATTTTTCCCGCGCCAAGTTCAATGATGCCGACTTTGGCCGGGCGAGGTTCGAGAAATATTTTCACCTGGCCAATGCCAAGGTGTACACATTGAATCTGTCCGATGCCGTCTTCTCGGATGGATCAAGCATTCACCTCAAGGACTTCAATTTTAACCGCATTGCGGTGCGCTGGAATTCCATCAAGGAGCACATTCCCTTTAACGGCTCAGTGTACCTGACGCTCACCAGAAACTTCAGAAACCAAGAGCAGTTCGAGGATCAGGACGACTGCTACTACCAGTACCGAAAAGCTAAGCAGGCGCGCTCGCATAAGATCTTTCCCCAGCTCTTCGATCGTATGGCTTGGATATCTTGCGGCTACGGGGTGCGCCCTTCTTATACTATTCTGCTGAGCGTGATCATCATCCTCCTCTTCGCAGGCGTCTTCTGGGCAGGAAACGCTCTGCAGTCGGACGGCGCGGATACGCACCTGCAAGTAAAGGCGAGCGTAACGCCCAATGATGCTTTCTACTTCAGCAGCATGGAGTTCTTAGGCAAGACCCCCCAGAATTTCAGCATCATCGAGGGCTATGAGGTCCTGACGGTGATAGAGACGTTGCTGGGGTGGCTGCTCATGGCCCTCTTCCTGGTGACACTCAGCCGGGTGATGTTGAGGTAAGAACCGCAGCGCCGCACAGATCTTGGCTGGGGCACGCAAGGGTGGCCTCTGGGGAGGTTTATATTTTAAAATGTCCCGCCGCTTGCTGCGCGGGTGCGCTGCCGCAGTTTCACTTAGCTGTGTGCAGCCTGCATTATGCCTATCTCGGACATTTCCGTTGCTGCCAAAGTCTCCTGTTCTTCGATCTTCTTGAGGATGATGGTCCCATCCCCAAGCTGGTCCACGGCGATTTTGTCACCCGGCAGCAGATGCAGTCCGTATCTGATGGCAAGAGGGAGCTGAATCCTGCCGTTGGCATCAATATTGGTAATCAAACCCAATTCACCCGAGCCTTTGGTCTAGCTCCTGGTTTATAAAAGACTTATTTTGAGATGAGGTTCATATGAGGGCTAGGGATAAGGGCCGTGCTAGGTAAATAGAAATGATTGGATGATTGGCAGAGTGCGGACCCTTAGCAGTCAATGCCGTCGCAGCCCGACTGCCTCTTCTCTTCCACGGGACTTTCCCGGAACTTAATCATCTTCTCTACTTCGAACTTGCCCGTGAAGGACTCGTGCACCTTGAGATCCTTGCTGAACATTTTATGCATCCGGGCGTCCGTCTGCCAGGTTCCATTGAATGAATTCTTGGTCTGGATGCCCACGGTGTGCACAGGGCTTGCTCTGAGCAGCTCTTCGATCTTCTTAGGATCTGTTATGTAAGAGGCGGGATTGGTTGAGGCGAAGTAGCTGCTGCCCTCTCTCTCCATCTCTGTGACTGAGAAGCTCTCTGTGATCTCTGCGCCGATGCCGCCCCAGAAGGCCCTGGAGTTGATATATTTCATTCCCACCATGGGGGTCTTGCCGGAGTAGGTGAGTTTGTTGCTTTCCCAGAGGTTGAGCGGCACAGCTATCCCGTTCTCCATGCCCGGAAGCTTGGCTGCCCTCTGTGCTTCGACGGTTGCGGTGTCCATCTCCAGGTCACCGTCGCCGTACATGAAATTTTGGTACTCGAGAGCAAGCTGCCGATCCTTAACCGAGACGCCCACCTCAAAGGTGCCCGTCCCAGTTACCTTCAGCATGTTGCAAAAATCTCCGTCCTGGACCTGTTCGGTGATGGCCGGGGTGGCAAAGGCCGGCTCCAGGGATAAGAGCAACATTAGCAACAAAGCTACTGCAATACCCTTCGTCGTTCTACCCCATTACTAAGATCTTATTAGGATCTTCTAGCTAAAAAAGCTATTGTAGCTTTCACGGCAAAAGTTTCATCTCACCCCTTAAACATCCAACTCCAAGATGCTTAAAGATTTGGCCGTGGTCATGGATGTGGCAGGAACCATACTCCGGATGTATCGCGTGGCCAAGGATATCGAAAAAGGCGTCATTCGGTTGAATGTGGTTACCTGGGAGCTGATTATGGAGAAGAAAGGTCGCGTCCTGGTTGTCCCTCAGATGGACCCCGACCTCATGTTATCCTGTCGGCCCGATGATGCTCTGGGAACGCTGATGAAAGGTCGCGAGCAATTACTGGAGATAAGTTGTGCCAGCAGTCCCATCTCCAAAGATGAAGCGGTACGCATTCTAGGCAGTTCTCAAGCCAGGGTTGGTGATCTTGTGGAGGTGTATCGGGAAGTATTGGCCAGGTGTCCTGGTAATTATCATACTGCCGGCATGATTGTCGATGTTGATCTGCAGGAGGTTGTTTATGCACTTAGCACGGGGGGATCTCCCTTTCCTGGACTGCGGGATGTCCTGGCTTGTCTGAAAAATCATGGGGTTGATGTTTATGTGGCTTCCGGGGACAGCATGAGAAGCCTTGCTTATCTCAAAGAATTAGGTATAGATTTGTCGCGAGTTTATCCTGTATCTGGCCCCAAGCGAAAAAAAGAGATAATAGTCGATCTGAAGAACCAATATCGTCAAGTGGTAATGGTGGGCGACGGTCTAAACGACCTTTATGCCTTGAGGGCGGCGGACCTGGGCATCTTGACCGTGCAGCAGGACACTCGTCCCACGTTGAAGCTTCGTGATGCTGCCGATAAGATAATAACGGATATAAAAGAACTGCCTAAAATACTGATGGATAACTGTTAGATTATTATTTAGATCGGGGTGTATTCGGAATTCCCCTCCTTCTTTATACTTCTAATTCGGGTGGCGCGTGAATTGATTTGATGGATGGCAAATATTTGTGCAATCGAATAATTCTAGGAAAAGTATATATACTTGGATCGCGCATTCTTACTTGTTAACGTTTTAAATTTGCTTCGAAATAAGACCATACTAGAATATACTAGGAGTAGCGCACAAATGTTCGAAGAGCTTTTAGAGATATACAAAACAAAGGCCGAAGAGATTGAGAAAAATAGAAAAGAAGCACAAGCTATGCTTTTGCTGGTTTCAGCCATCGAAAAGATATCACTGGAGCTCGACTCCAAACAGAGCGATGTAGAGCTCTTAGGCAGGCTGATCGATCAGGTTGATCGCTTATCCAAAGATGTATCTGATCTGAAGAGCCAGCTTCGCACCCGGCAGGGACGACCTGCGCCTATCCAGGAAACGAGCTCTGGAGAAGGAAAGGCCCTGGATAACCATGCGCGATCTCTCATCGATATCATGGAAGAGAGGCCGAGTAGGTACACAACCAGCGAGCTGGTGGACATGCTGGGCTTAAATAAGACTACGGTAATAAGCGTGATGAAGCGCGCTCATGAACTCGACCCGAAACATGTCAAGATGACACAGGGAAAGAGGCGCAAGCTCTACCTGTCTTATGTGTCGGAAGGTGAGGTGCAGACGACGGCAGAAGCGTCGCCCGGATCTGGCGAATCAGACCGGGTGAAGCTAGAGCTGATGGCCATGACCTAAAGTTAAGATAAGCCGGAAGACAATCCATAAATTCATAATCTGTTAAAGGTCGAGCTGCCTGTCGTTCTTCCGGCTGATTTGTTCATTAAACAATAAACAATCCTTAGATGCTCGATCTGCGAAGGGTTTCGACGAGTTCGAGATTTTAGAAGGGCAGCAAAAAAATAGTAGAACTCATGTCTTCTTCTGCTTTCTTCTATACATGTATCCAACGACTGCAACTATTATGATGAGAATGACAATTGCCGGCATGAGTAGAGACGTGGAGGCGGCCTTGACCACAACTGGTATCTTCATGCTCTCCGAGATCACGAAATCGCCATTAATATCAGTATATTTGATCTCGCTGTTTATGCCATAGTCCTTGGGCGTAGCGTCGGAATCGACGTCAAGCCGGAAGACGACGGTCTTCTCTTCTCCCGGAGCCAGCATTCCGATGAATGCCTGATCATCGGTGGATGAGAACGGCTTGAAGATGGATAGCCTGGCGATAGCGTCTTTGACGGTGTCCTCCCCAATATTTTTGTATGTGGCAACAATTTGTGCCTTCTTGATGCCGGCAGAGAGCACGCCCGTTGCATTCACGATCAAAAAGTCCGCCTGCTTCTTGACGTTGATAATGATAGGTACGGTCTGATTGGCCTTCTGGTAGATATAGGATACCTGGTAATTTGCCAAAGTAGGCGAGGATCCGCTGGTAACAAGCTTGGAAGCCTGCACCCGGACATTGTCCTGATAATCATAAGATAGGTTCAAACTGAGTGGATAAGTCCCAGCAGGGGCATGCTCACCTATCTTAACGGCGAATTTCAAAGGCGATTGGGTCTTATCACCCGATTTTAAAGATTGAACAACCTGGTCACCTGACTTTATCTCGATCACTGGATTGTCGGAGAGGAGATATGCCGTGATTCCTAGTGCCGTCGGCTTCTTGTACTCTTCTTGCAGTTCGGCGCTGGCCAGAGCGAACTCCTTGTGATCCTGGGGAGTTAGATCTTCCTTGAATCCCAATATCCGCCCATAGTTGGTCAGATCCAGGTAAAGGGAAACGGTATCTCCACGCTCAAACTCATCCGTCCCGGAAACGCTGGCTGAGATATCCGGGCTGCCATACATGGTATAATAGTTATCTCCGCCCAGTTCAAAAGGTATGTAGGTGTTTTGAGCCGATACTGTGGCAATTAATAGGCAAATGCCAACCAGGGCCATTTTAATTCTCATCAATCATCCTCCTCTTGCTATCAGCTTGAGGGCTTTCTTCATTTCGTATTTCGCATTTTCCACCATAGAACGTCGAATCTCCATGCGGTACATTAGCACAACGAAGACCGTGAAGGTCGTGAGCAATGCGAATATTATTGCTAAAACTGTAACGGTCCCAAAATTGTTGGTGATCAGGAAGGGCGAGGATATCAGGGCCGCAAATCCAAATACAGTGGTAAGGCCGGAGGCTATGAGTGCTGAACCTATACGCTTTGATGCAATCTTGAGCGCCTCTCGGGGCTGTCCTATTATGGCCAGCTCCTCGTAGAAGCGCTCCATCATCAATATTGCGTATTCAGATCCCACTCCCAGAATGAGTGCGCCCAGGCATGCCGTTAGGGGCGTGTATTTCATGTCGGCCTGGTACATAACGCCGCCCATCCAGCCGATTACCACCAGCATGGGCAGTACTGGCAACAGCGCTTTTATCAGGTCCCGGTAGATGAGCAGCAGCACGACAAAGATCAGCACCAATCCCAGCAGAGTCATCTCCGTTCTGCCCTGGGTCAGCGCGGTGATGACGGTGGTCATCACTACAGCGTCGCCCGTCTGTCGCACAGACACTCCGGGAGGCGGCTGATGCCAGGCGATGTCTTTATCGATCTCTTTTATGAGCCGGTCGGTGCCCTCTGCGCCCAGGTTGCTGAGTGCCTGGCCCACATTCAGCTTGATTAGGGCGGTGTCGTGACCATCCAGTTGCAAAACTCGCATCCGGGGGGGAATGGAATCGATCAGCCTTCGGATCTCAGTTTGATCTTGAGGTATCTCGCCGCCATTGGCCCGTTTTACCAAGGAGGCTATGCTTTCGAAGCCATATACCTGATCTCGGGAACTCTTTAGATATATGCAAAATTCATCCATCCAGCGCAGGGTATCGGGGTCGGTAATATCATCAGCCTGGACGATAAGATCTACCGTATCCGTGCCTCCAAAGATGTCGCTCATATGTCCGAAGTCAATGAGCGGAGGTAAGTCCTGGGGCACATAATTCTTGAAGTCGGTATCTACCTGAACTTGAGTATCTGCATAAATGCCCGCTAAAGAGAGGAATAATGCAGCAGCAAGCACCAGATGCCATCTTTGAATGCAGATATCCGAGACCTTCTCAATGATGCCTCCTATCATTGTATCTTTGGGAACATTGGCGATTGCATCCGCTTCATTCGTTGCTCTCTTGCCCAATCCCATCTTCTCCAAAATGTAAAGCAGAGTGGTTCCCACGAAAAGAGCGGACATATAGCAAAGAAAGAGCCCGACCAGGCATAACAGTCCGAAATCTCTGGTCATGGGCACGGATGAGGTGAGGAGGGAGACGAATCCCATGGCGGTTATGATCAGGGCTATCATGACCGGCATGGAGACATGGCTTACCGTTTGTATCACGGCTTTTGTAGGTGAGCCGCCTTTAAGGAACTCCTCATCGATCCTATTGTGAAATTGGATGGCATAGTCTATACCGATACCGATCAGCACCGGGAAGGCGGACATGGATACCATGGTAAAAGGTATGTGCAAAAATCCCATAGCTCCGAAGGACCATATTATGCCCAGGAAGACGACGGGGATGGGGAGCAACGACCATTTCACATGATTAAATGAGATCAGCAAAGCCACGATCATGAGCAGGCCGGCTAGAGCAAGAATGGGGCCGTTGCTCTTGGCCATCTCTCCTGTTATTGAATTCATAAGCGCCGGTTTGCCGGTGACGGTAACGCCCACGTCCGGCGGAAACTCGGCCATCTTCACCTGGCCAAACGTCTCTAGGTAAATCTCACTCAGCTGGGATTCCTTCAAAGAAACCGGCAGCTCGATAGAGAGCATGGTATGCTTTTTATCCGGCATCATAGCATTTACGGCAGGAAGATTTGCCGGATAAGAGAGAATCTCATCGATCCTCTCCTGGATGGGAATTATTCTGATACCGCTTTCGCTCTTCTCTGTATCTGCCACGATATCGGCGATGCTGGTCACTGTCAGCACATCCGGGGCTATGCGCATCTTTTTCGAGAGCTTATCCATCGCCCTTAGAATCTCTGGTTTTGTGACATCCTCCGCTTCAATGAGCACGGCTATGGACTCGGTGGCAAACTTCTCCACATAAAGGTGGTCGAAAAGCTGGTAGAGTGGAGAATCTTTGCCTACCATGCTCTCCGTGGTCATACCTTGCATCTCAATTTGCTGGGCATAGTGCAGGGAGGCGAGAGTTAGAAGCAGAGCGGCTGCCATGATTATGATAGGATTATCTGCGATCCATTGGCCGAGCCTTTCTGTGCTTTTCATTCGCGGTCTACCTCAGTTTTGTTCGGAAATTACCAAACGTTCGGAATCTCCCGAAAAGTACTTAAAAGTTGTGGTCTTCTGGAAATGGATGGATAGAGATGAGGCGGATATCTTGAAGAGATATATGGTTGACGCCTGCGTCAAAGTGGCCAACAGCTACGGTTGCTGCGATGCAGTGGGTGTTTTACGCGGCACACTGTTTCTGGCGGACAGGCCCGTTTCCATGGACGAACTGGTGGAAGAGACCGGCTACAGCAAGTCCACAGTCAGCTCCAATATGAGCACTCTGGAAAGAATGGGGTTGGCCAAGAGGGTGATCATCCCGGGCGACAAGAGATACTACTATATTCCAGTTAACGAACCTGATTCCCTCAAGAAGGAAATGATAATCAACATGAGGCATGAGATGCAGGGAATCATAGTCGCCATGAACCGGACGGAAGTGGATCTCAGAGCCTGTGAGCATGTGTCAGAAACGGCATTGGAGAGGATTGGCAAAGCTAGACGCTTCTATATGCAAACGGACCTGCTCTTAGATCTGATATCCCGTTACAACACCGAGGAATTGATCGTGCTGTTGCAACAAGGTTTTCAAGAGAAAAAATAGTCCATATATTGATTAAGAGTAACGATGTCTATCTGTTAGAAGCAGAGGCAGTGATAACCGTTGGGCGAAGAGAAGCTTGCAAGCAGCGATCCAGAAACGAAGATCGAGCTGATGCTGCGGAAAATAGCAGATATGCTGGAATTGGGCGGCAATGCGGGGCAAATGCCGGTGTTGCTTAAAGGCCTAAAGGAGGACCTCGAAGATCTTTTGGCCTGCTTGCCGATGACAAAAGCGGTAGAGGCAGTTCCCACGGCCATTGTACTTACCGATATTTTCGGAAATATTGAGTATGTAAACCCCAGCCTTTTGAAAATTTCCGGTTTTCGCGACATATCTGAGGTAAAAGGCCGGTCAGTATTCGATTTTACTAATGCTGAGGGTAAAGCCAAGCTGCAAGAAGAGGTCATACCCGCCCTTCATTTTGTTGGGCAGTGGCAGGGGGAGCTTTTCTTAAAGAGTTCGGATGGCCAATCCTACATGGCGGAGATGATGTGTGCACTGGTCAAAGACGACTCTGGCAACCCCATCTATCTATTGGCCAATTTTTACAACATCACCGACAGAAAGCGCGCGGAAGAAGCACTGCTTCTGGACGATTCCCGGCTGGAGGCTCTGCAAAGGTTAAACCAGATGGATGAGGCCTCCATTAAAGAGATCGCAGACTTCGCTCTGGAGGCTGGGGTCAAGCTAACCGGCTCTAAGCTCGGCTACCTGGCTTTCGTTGACGACGAAGAAAAGACGCTCTTTATGCACTCCTGGTCCAAGAAGGCCATGCAGACGTGTGACATTGAACATAAAAGAGTCGTCTATCATCTGCAGGAAACGGGGCTTTGGGGTGAGGCTATTCGGCAGAGAAAAGCGGTGATAACCAATGATTATGCTTCCTGCCCCCAGAGAAGAGGCACCCCCGTAGGTCACGTCAATGTTGTCCGCCACATGAATGTGCCCATCATGGACAAAGGCAAGATTGTCATTGTGGCGGGTCTCGGCAACAAGGAGGAGGAGTACGATGACTCCGATGTGCGCCAGCTCACGCTGCTCATGAGCGGCATGTGGAAGATCATGCAACGACGAAGTGCAGAGGAGACGCTGCATCGGCGCGATTTATTGCTGCAAGGGGCGGCCAAGGCCACTAACTACCTTCTCACATCCGATCCCCAGGCCGTAAAGAGGGCTTTAGGCATTCTAGGTGAGGTGGAAGATGTGGATCGGGTTCATATTCTGGAGAACCGGTCATTACAGAGCGAAGTGCGGCTGGAATGTCTTCCTATGCAATGGGTTCGAGAGCCTGCAAAGCCATTTTCCGGGTTTTTGTCCTTGGTGGAGCATTTTCCAGACTGGCAGGATACGCTCTCTCGCAGCAATCCCATTCAGGGCATAACTTCAGAGCTCAGGGTTCCTGGTGCAACGGTGCTGGTGGAATTAGATGTTCGCTCTTTTCTGCTCCTGCCCGTCTTCATCGAGGGTCGTTTTTTTGCGGTTATATGTTTTGAAGACTGTCATAATGATCGGCGATGGATCGACAGCGAGATCGCTGTACTTCAGGCGGCGGCGGGTAGCATCGGCGAAGCCATTTTGCGCAGAAGGACGGAAGAGGCCCTGAAAAAGACGCAGGAAGGGCTGGAAAAGAGGGTGTCGGAGAGGACGGCCTGGCTCCTCCGGGCAAATGCGGCATTGCAAGAGGAGACGGTCTTGCATAAAGAAACGGAAATCGAGCTTCGTTCTGCGCAGCAGGCGGCAGATACGGCTTGCCGGGCAAAGAGCGAGTTTTTGGCCAATATGAGCCACGAGATACGTACTCCCATGAATGCGGTAATTGGCCTTGCCGGGCTCTTGCTGGAAACCTGCCTCACCGAAGAGCAGCGTGATTTCGTGGAGACCATTCACAGCAGTGGTGATGCGTTGCTTGCCATCATCAATGATATCCTGGATTTCTCCAAGATAGATGAAGGCAAGATGAAGCTGGAGCATTTGCCCTTAATTTTACGCGACTGCATCGAGTCCTCGCTGGATATGGTGGCTACAAAGGCAGCAGAGAAAGGACTGGATCTGACTTATGATATTGACGAGAGGATTGCCCCAACTATTCTTGGGGATTCGGTTCGGCTGCGCCAGGTCCTGGCCAACCTGCTCAGCAATGCGGTAAAATTTACGGAAAAAGGCATCATAGCCATTCATGTCAAGCCTGGTGAAAATGCGGATGAAATCCACTTTTCGGTTATCGATACGGGAATAGGCATCAGTCCTCTGGACATGAAAAAGCTCTTTCTCTCCTTCAGTCAGGTCGATGCTTCTACTTCCAGAAAATATGGTGGGACGGGCCTTGGCCTGGCCATAAGCAAGAGGCTGGTAGAGCTGATGGGCGGCAGGATCTGGGCGCAAAGCAAGCTGTGCGAGGGCTCAACCTTCCACTTCCTGATTTTTGCCCAGCCATTTTCCGGAGAGGCTGCCAAGCTGCATATGGCCGGTAAGAAGATAATGGCTCTGCTCAGCAGCGAAGGCTGCTTGAAGGGACTGTTGGATTATGCCCGCACCTCGGGGATGCAGATATATCCAGTGGTCTCGGCCTTTGAGGCGCGGGAGCTGGTAGAGAGCCGTTTTGATGTCGCAATTTTGGATCTGGATGTTCCGGGGGCCGAAGAGCTGGCCGAGGAGATAGAAGAGCGTCTTCCTACCATCACTCTTGCAACGTCTGGACAACATCGCATAGGCAAAAAAACTCTAATCAAGCCTGTAATGCAAAGCAGTATTATCTTCGCCCTGCAGGAGGCTTTAATGCCCCCCAGTCATAAGAAGGTGCGCACCTCTAGCAGTGCGATGAAACACCCGGATCTGGAAATATTGCTGGCGGAAGATAACCATGTCAACCAGAAGGTTAGCCGTCTTATGCTAAAGAAGCTAGGCTACAGAGCCGATGTGGTCTCCAATGGCCGGGAGGTCTTGCAGGCTATTTTAAAAAAGAGCTATGATGTGATCCTCATGGACGTGCAGATGCCGGAGATGGATGGTCTGGAGGCTACCCGTGCCATTTTGGATCTTAATTTAAAAACGAGGCCGAAGATTCTGGCATTGACCGCTTATGCGTTAGAAGGGGACAAAGAGAGATGTTTGCTGGCCGGCATGGACGGTTACATTTCCAAGCCGGTGCAGCTTGAGGAGCTGAGGTGCGCTCTCTATGGCCTGAAAAATATCCCTCTCGGTGCGCCGGCTAAGACTGCTTAATAATCACATCCTCTAAAGGTCTTCTCGGGCTGGGACGCATGGGCTTGGCAATCCCCAGGCTGAAGATAAGCTGGGGGTGGCCGCGGTTGACCTGCATCTTCAGCTCCTCTCGCAAGTAGGCAAGGCCGATGGGCTGGCTGAAGAAGGATGCTCTTACATCGTAAAAGGTGGCCCGGAGCAGCAGATTTTCCAGGGCGAAGCCGCACATGGTCCAGGTCTGCTTATCATCCCGGTCGGTGGTAAGCACGGCAAGGGTGGAGCAGTCGTGGATGAGGCCTGAGTCCCGGTAGATGACCGGCAAGGAGAGGTCGAACTCCTTGAAGGCGGCGGGAAAACCCAAAGATACGACATCCGGCACTCCGAAGGTATAAAGGGGCATGCCGTCCGGCTCGGTCGTCCAGTTACCGCGCAGCCAGTCCCCCAGATTATGGCGAAACTCCTTTTTAGCCAGTTGAATTTTATGGCTGCGGGAGACCAGATCAGCTATTTTCGCCTTGGCATCCTTATCGGGCAGGTAGCTGAGATAAAGGCCGGAAAGATTTATGTCCCTCTCCATCTCCTTTAAAATGAAAGGTTCGATTTGTGCATTTTCATATCTGTCTTTGGTGGTGTGTCTTCTTTGTATCTGGGGGAAGAGATCATCTTGCCCGTGCACAGGGCGATCATCGGGCAAAAGCTGCACCTCGGCCACCAGATCGCTCTCTTGCCCGTCTGGGAAGTAGCTCACCTTCGGAGCAAAGCCGAAATGCGCTCCGGCGACGGCCAGGTTGGCGATGGCGCAGCCCACGCTCATGTAGAGGGTGCGGTTGCTGGGATCAACAAAAGGCAAGGCCCGGCTTAAATCGGCGAAAACGGAAACGTTCTGGTCATGAATGGCATACTTCCAGGGTTGGGTGTTGGGGCCGGATGGGGCTAAAATTGCATAGCGCAAAAGGAACTTTAGCCTCTCCTCCATGGGACCATTCGCGGGGTAGTCGGCCTCCGATACATCCCATGCCTTATAGTTATTAGCGGTCAATTGCAATTCCACTCCAAAAAGATTCTACGCCACTATTGGCATATAGCTTTTCGCCAGGCATTAGATTCTTTTATTCACAGAGCATATGGCACATCAGCTATGTGGAGGTGAGCCAAGAATTGAAAAGCACTGTTTATTTTGCCGGGGTCAGGGCGAGAAGCTTTCAAGATAACAAGCAAAACCGGATCATGGGACTCTTTGATGCCGCGGGTTTAGATGAAGTGGTACAAAAAGGCGATCTTTCCGCCATCAAGATCCACTTCGGGGAAAAGGGAAACGATTCTTATGTAAATCCCGTCCTGGTCTGGCCCATTGCAGAAAAGATCCGCTCTCTGGGCGCAAAGCCATTTCTTACTGATACAAATACTCTTTATGGGGGAAGTCGGGCCAATGCCGTCGATCATCTGCAAACGGCCGCTGAGCACGGCTTTGGTCAGGCAGTGGCCGGAGCGCGGGCCATCATTGCCGACGGCCTGCAAGGCGACAATTTCCAGGAGGTCTCCATCGACCGGAAGCATTTTCGATCTGTCAAGATTGCAGCAGAGATCGCCTCTGCCAATAGCATGATCGTAGTATCCCATTTCAAGGCTCACCTTCCGGCCGGCTTTGGGGGCGCCATAAAGAATCTGGGCATGGGCTGTGCTCCCGCTTTGGGCAAGGCGGAGCAACACAGTGCCAAGCCCATATTCAATGCAGAGCTATGCAGCGGCTGCCGCTCCTGCATGGAGGGCTGCCCACAGCGGGCCATCACTGTGGGAAAAAAGATCTCGGCAGTCGACTACCATCTATGCACAGGCTGCGGCAAGTGCCTGCGCGTTTGCCCGACTCACGCCCTGGACTTCGACTGGTTTGTCGAGGTGCCGCCCTTCATGGAAAGGATGACGGAATATGCCTTTGGTGCGATAAAGGGAAAGGAAAACCGGGTAGGGTTCTTCAACTTCCTGCTCAATATCACCCCGGACTGCGACTGCGTGCCCTGGAGCGATGCACCCTTCGTGCCGGACATCGGCATATTGGCCTCGAAGGATCCGGTGGCCATAGATCAGGCCAGCTACGATCTGGTGAACCGGCAGATGGGCCTGGCAAACACCCTTTTGCAAAAGAATCATGCTCCGGGAAAGGACAAGTTCCTGGGCGTCTGGGAGAGCACTCTCGGAAATATCCAGTTGGACTACGGGGAAAAGATTGGTCTTGGAAACAAAGAGTACCGGCTGATTGAGATCTGAGGAGGAGAATAATCTTGAAAGTTGTGGCGTTTAACGGCAGCCCTCGTAAGGATGGCAATACCGCTACCCTGTTGGGCGTTGTTCTCAATGAGCTGGAGGGCCAGGGCATAGAGACGGAGCTGGTGCATCTGAAAGGGCCCCTTTCCGGCTGCATTGCCTGTTTCAAGTGCTTTGAGAAGAAGAACGGCAAGTGCGCCCTGGATAAGGATATGGTAAACGAATGCATTGAGAAAATGGTTGGGGCGGACGGGATCATTCTGGGTTCGCCCACCTACTTTGCCGATCTCACGCCCGAGCTAAAAGCCCTCATCGATCGGTCCGGATTTGTGGCAAAGGCCAACGGGGATATGTTCAAGCGCAAGGTGGGAGCGGCAGTGGTGGCCGTGCGCCGGGCGGGAGCCATTCACGTCTTTGACTCCATAAATCACTTCTTCCTCATCAACCAGATGATAATATCCGGCTCAAGCTACTGGAATATCGGCATGGGCCTGGCGGAAAAGGATGTGGAAAAGGATGCGGAGGGAATTGAGATCATGAGAACTCTGGGGCAAAACATGGGCTGGCTGATGAAGAAGATCAAAGAGTAGAGGGATTAATGGGCGAAGCGTGGCAAGACCGGCAAAAATTGGGTGGGGACAATGGAAATTGTGCGGGATTTGCCCCGCGTGCTCGCAAAGCCTTAAGTTCCTCTGGATTTATTGAGAATGCATGCCCCTGGATTATCAGACATTAGTTGCATCAAACCTCATCCTGCAATTGATCCTCGCCGCGGCCTTAGGCTTTGCCGTCTTCCTGGCCAAAAAGAAGAATTTTCAGAAGCACTGTCTCATCCTCCGCCTAGCGGTCACGGCCCAGATTCTGGCCGTCCTGGCGTTGATGTCTCCGGCCATGGCCCTGATCCTGGTGCCGGGCCGGCCCAACGGTCTCTTTCAGGCCGAGGTCTTGCTGCACCACGGTCTGGGCCTGGCAGTGGTACTGCTCTGGATCTACATCAATCTGGTTTATCTGGGGCGTTTGAAGGCCCGGCTTGCTACCAGGCGGGCCATGCAGGCGGCGGCAGGCCTTTGGGTGGCGTCCCTTATCCTGGGATTTCACATCTACTTGAAACTGTATTATTGAGCGATAGCCCGAATGGTATGATCAATCATGCACGAAGGTGAGGCCTAAGGACTGGACAAAAAAATCTTGCATCTTCCCGTCGCGTAGGCCTACTCCAGCCATTCGTAGCCGGGATATTTGATCTTATTGAAATTGCGGATTAAGTCTGCGGCATCCTTCCGGCTGAAGTTTGCTTCCATCATCCTCGTGCAGACAAAGCGCAGGGCAATTTTCTGCGTTTTAATCTCGGTGCTGTCATCCGGTTTAGAGGCCAGACCGTAGGTCTCGAAGAGATGCTCCTTCTCGTTCATATGAGTGCTTTTGCCCCATTTTCCGAACATCTCCGCGGCGTGATCCAGAAGATGCTGATCAAACGTCTCGGGAAGCATGATGCCTTCGAACTGCTGCAAGAATTCATCTTTTCTCAAAATGATCGACCCCACTTCATTAACCATCCGATGGGATTTATCTCTTTCCAGTAAATAGTGAATGAAAATAATAGTAGTGGAAGTAATCGCAGTCAACAAAATAAAAAAAATAAATTAAATATATACGGCAGTTCCCGCTTCTACGTTAATTATCTTTAGGACCCCTCTTTGGAAATACATGCTCTTTGGGTAATTGAATTGACCATCGAATACCCTTACGTTGTGGTTTTGGTTGCCTATCACTTTGAAGCTGAATTTCCCATCCGGAGCATCGCCGCCGGTTCCTTCCGTGCCGATTAAGACTTCATCCAGAAAGACCTGATAGCCCCTCATTCCCTGGGACTGAATGGTAACGGGAGTGTCTCCAGCCAAGCCTCCCGTTTGTGGTGGATAAGATGTGCCATATGTCTGATACTGGGTTGAAGTGCTGGTGGTGGTCTGTCCCAGGCCGGTTGTCGTGGTCTGACCTGCATTGGGTTGATTGTAGGCAGGCGGCATATTGCTGGAGGGCGGAATCTGGTCTGCAACCGGGGCCTGGCTGACCACATCTATGATTATGGAATTGCTCGGTTGAACATTTAAGACAAAGCTCAAAGTATGCCTGCCTACCTTATCAGGAGCAAAATAAATGCTATTATAGCCCGGGGAGAATTGGTAACGCTTACTGGTTGCATTCAAAGAGTTGGTTTGGAGGATTTCATTGTAGTCTGCCTGCCCTCCTGAGGGCGTATAGGCGATAAGCTTTATTTTCGGAGTCCCTATGGTTACTATGGCATATTGTCTCCAGTCTGCCCCCATTTCAATCCAGAGCTCGTTACCCCTCGCAGAGGCTGCATTTGATTGATTCTGGACAAAGGTCCCCTGATTGAAGGTAGTGAAGTATGCCACTTTAGATGAGCTGGCATTTATCTCGGAGCTGGTGTAGGAGCTCGAAACAATAGGCTTGCCTGACAAAGTTGGATCACTCCCCCCATTCGATTCTCCATTTGTATTCTTATTTGACTTGATTCCCTTCTTTTGAAGAGAGAAGTCAACCTTCGCCCCACCCTGTTGATCGGTGATTATACTGTTCTTAGATGTTTCATATCCAAATCTTGTGCATACTATTGTGTAGGTCTTCGAAGGAGCTAGGCATTCATTAAAGGCATAGTATCCCTCTTTATCCGTTGTGGGCTTATTGCATTCCGTCTCTTCCTGACAGTATACGAAGGCCTGAGATAGCGTCTGCTTAGTATCTGCATCATAAACATGCCCATAGATCGTGCCATCTGGTACTTCCTCTGCAGTTACTTCCCATATGAAAAATAGTAATACTATAACCATCAGCCTTTTCAGTTCCTGCCTCATCCACTCTTGCCTCCTGCCAGTAGTATGTTTTTATTTCTAAAGCTTGTGATATAGTATTCGATTATAATGTATCTGTTTTTAATCGCATCAAATCTCCGACACTATAATCGAATTCGCGAGGTCCCTTATCAAATATTATTACTGGATATGTATCGATAAAATCTGCACAGCCATAAGGATAATTATTATCATAAACGCTAAAATAATCTTTATTAGCAGTTTCTATCATCTTATAGGCAACCACGGTGTGACCATAATTTAAGAGACTTCCGGTTGAGAGATCTCCCGCAAATAGCATATTTAACAATACAGGTTCATTACTGTTTATTTTAGCTTTTAGATTATTATATTCTTGCTCATCATCGATATAAGCTATTAATATTGTGAATGTTTCAGTTATTTTTTGGGTACTTTGTGATAAAACAATATATTTTATCACATTTTGGTCGTCAAATTTAAGGTCATTAGTAGTGCCTTTCAAGTCTGGAGGTATCTTTGACGGGGTCAATCCCATCCAATAATTATAATATAGTATCGATGTTTTAGCCATACCATAGCAATGACCTCCTGGATAATTAAGCCAAGGAATTGGTATTGGAATAGGGTCGCCCCAGTTTTTAAACCGATAACCATGTTTAGAAATATCAAAATCTGTAGCAGTTATTTTCAATTCTGTACCTAGTATTATGCTAATGTCAAAAGGAGTTTTTGCCATTTGGCTATCTATTATTGATATAGTAGAATCTTTTTTATCTGAAGATTTTCTTGTAAGATCAAACACTAGATTCAGAGGTTGGATAATATTTTTGGAATTTCCTAAATCTAATTCATAATTACTTAATTTGATATAATCATTTTCTGTGGTGAAACTTAACTTATGCTTATTGCCATCGAAGTTAACAAAATCAATAATGAATAGAAGTGGATTATTTTCACGGCTCTGAAAGATTCTTAAGTAATCATCATTATATTTATTGGCATCTATTTCAGAGCTTGCTTTAACAGTTACGTCTACAAACTTTTCGAGATCATCTTTATATTTTATAGTTAATTTTAAGATTTTTAATTCTTTAGCCGCTAATTTCATATTGTTTTCTGATAAAGACGCATCAACTAATTTAGTGTCCTCATTGAATAGCTCGATTTTGATATTATCTTCCTTTGTTCCGGGATTTTTAATTATTACCGGTACAACAAATGTTACACCCTTTCTGCCATAAGTGGATTTTGCAATCATATTTACTTCAGGTGCAGATCCTATATTTATTTTCTTTATATAATATTTCTTATCTTCCGTTATGCTCGCAGGCCATGCCGTCTCGTACCCGTCGTTCCACTTGCCTTTATCCATATTTATGTGAGCATAAACTTCTGCCTTGTCTCCTTCTTGCAACGTGTCTGCGCTGCCTCCCTGGCCCAGCGGCTTCGTGTCATCATATATGTCCACGCCTACAGGGTCGCCTATTGGGACATCCTGTCCTTCGAGAACCTTGTCAACCTTGAAGTAATAAACGGCGAAGCCCATTGGGGCTACGCCACGATAGAAAGTAGCTTCGAATCTAATGTCCTTGGACTTTGATTCAGGCTCCAATCTGATTTCTCCAACAGAGTTGCCCTTGTCATCCGTATCCGCAGTATCCTCGCGAGGTTTGTAGCCTTCTGCGGAGCAGGTGATGTCGAATTTCGTTGATGGACAAAAGCCTTTCGATAAATATTGCCCTGATGAATCGGTTACAACTGGTTCTAAACAATTTCTATTCTGGCAGATCAAAAGGTTGGCATCTGCTACAGGCTGGCTGTTACTTGCATCCACTACTTTGCCTGAAATAGTGCCTTGACAATCCGGCTCTAATGCGAAAAGTGCATCAAGAGAATCGCCATCAGCATTTGTAGTTACCTTCTGGACATCGGACTTGTAACCTTCTGCAGATATAGTAATCTCTGTACTGATTGAAGGACACGACGTCCCGCTCGAACTGAAATGACCTTTGGCATCTGTAGGGGCTGGAGACCAGCAATTTTCTCCCTGGCAAATCAGCAGTGAGGCTCCATCAATGGGCTTATTATTTTGTGAATTGGTCACAACACCGGATATTGTGCCCGTGCATTTATTTTCAGGCTCCAGATAGATATCTCTTCTTGCATTTCCAGTCTCGTCCGTGATTTGGGTCAAAATAGATGGCTTGTAGCCTTCTGCAGAACAGGTAATCTCATAGCTGGTCGATGGACAAGTCTGTCCGCCTGAGTTGTAGAATCCTGTCGAATCAGCAGGCGCAGGAGACCAGCAATCGCCTCCGCTCGGACAGATTAATAGAGTTGCGCCAGAAATTGGTAGGTTGTCATTGGTATTATAAACATGGCCCGAAACAGTACCTGTGCAAGTTGGCGTAATTGGCGTCTTTACCGGGTTGCACTCGCAATTGTTATTGATGCAACTGCACTGATTATATACCTGATATGTCACACCATTCTCGGTTACTTGCCCCCCCGGTCCGCTCCCTCTTTGGCATGCCGCTTGGTCGCAGGCTGGTGTAATTGGCGTCTTTACCGGGTTGCACTGGCAATTGTTATTGATACAACTACACTGGTTATATACTTGATATGTCACACCATTCTCGGTTACTTGCCCCCCCGGTCCGCTCCCTCTTTGGCATGCCGCTTGGTCGCAGGCTGGCGTAATTGGCGTCTTTACCGGGTTGCACTGGCAATTGTTATTGATGCAACTGCACTGATTATATACCTGATATGTCACACCATTTTCAGTCACTTGGCCAGCAGGCCCGCTCCTGCTCTGACATGTCAACTGATCACAGGTAGGTTGTGGGGTGCAATCCACAATATTATAAGTAGTTCTGGCACATTCTGCACCATTAGCTTCTAAAATTGCCGTTCTTGTTCCAAGGGGTTCCCATGCTTGGCCGGGAAATTGGTGATTACCTGCAGTAGCCCTCTCAGAATGTATCACATCCTGGCCAGAAGGTGATATCAATTTTACATTTACGTCACATTCTTGGTTAACATAATAATTGAAATTTACCATTTCTCCTTTGCAGTAATTTTGTTTATCGGTCGAGATAGAACATGCAAATGCCAGATTTATAAATAAATAAAATACAATGATAAGCAATATGAAAAGCCTTCTTCCTGATAGAGACTTATTATTGATGAAGCGAGTCTGATCGGTCGTGAATCTTTAATAGGTTTTAATTATGTGATATGGATATGTCAATAATTCATGCAGGCTCCAGATATGATCTATTAAGCCAGCTTGCTTCGCGGGGCAGTTGAAATTTGTTTTCCCCTGAT
>Ga0247841_10005686_pt1 | contig 19886 bp, 17 predicted proteins | sample LaCruzMarch2015__2_FD_192410 | JGI IMG/M metagenome (GOLD analysis project Ga0247841, IMG submission 192410) | Freshwater microbial communities from meromictic Lake La Cruz, Castile-La Mancha, Spain - LaCruzMarch2015_18m | ecosystem: Environmental > Aquatic > Freshwater > Lake | place: Spain... | reverse complement strand
TATTCTCCCCGACTTGGCGCAGGATCCGAATGCTTTCAAGATCGCCCTTGGCGGCTTCCGAAAAAACGGCCAGGGTCAGGGCGTTGTAATCAAGTTTTTTGGTGACGGCCTGGGTGCTGATGGCTTCCATCAGATAATATTTATCGGTGACTCCGAGCATCTCCATGACGATCTTCGATAGACTGGTTGGTTTTCCGAACCGGTACTGTTCGTCATAACAAGCGCGGACCGCCGCTCTCGCAATGTAAAAACCGCCGGCTTCGTCGCCAACGATGGCCCCGATGCCCCCGACTTGCAAATAATGGCCGAAGAAATCGATCCCGCCGCTGGAAGTCCCCGCGCCGTTGATCGAGCAGACCCCGTAACCTTTGGAGGTTGCGGCTTTGATCGGCAGAAAGGAATCATTTACAACTTTGAAATTGGTAAACCCGAGATCGGTTATGACCTGTTCCATGTTGGTCTTCTGGATCGGAGTGTCGACTCCCGCGAGACCGAACACGGCCGCTGTAACTTCCGCCGCAGTAGTGTCATTTCTAAAGAAGAACGGTTCCAATACTTTCTTTAAAGCTTCATAAGCGCCACGGTAACTTTCTTTGAATTGTTCGTGGCTGCAGGTCGGTCCCCGCTGATAATCCACGAAATTGCCTTCGGAATCAAACAAGAAGTAATCGGTTTTCGAATTCCCGCCGTCGACTCCCAGGATCAGTTTCTTCATGAGTGTTTCTCCTTAAAGAATTCCGGAAGATAGGGTTTGAAGACTTCCTTCATTTCCTGGAAGCATGGGTAAGCTTTCTTATAATCAAAAACCAAAGGGTTGATGAGCAGCGCCTTCATGGCTTCTTCTTCATCCCCGAAGATCGCGGCTTTGACCGCGTGCTTTTCATAAGCTTTGATCATGAGCATGTATTCTTTGATGTGTTCGTTTTGAAAATGGGCTTTTATCGGATGGGCTCCGTCTTTATCGATGATGGCGCTGATCTCCACCACATCGTCATAACCCATGAAATCGATGGCCCCCTGGTTCTTACAATTGACAACCTGCACGTCGCCTTTGTTATTGTATATGGAATCGACCAGATTGATGGCGACTTCCGAATACCTAGCCCCGCCCCGTTTGGACAGCAGTTCCGGTTTGGTATGCATCTCCTGATTGGAATACATCTCCAACAATTGTTCTTCGATCTCCATGACAATCTCGGCCCGGGATTTCGGGGCCTCTTTGGCTTTGGCCAGCTTTTGATCTTTGAAATAATAATATTCCAGATAAGAAGACGGGATCGCTCCGACGGTATGGATCAGTTCGGCGGAAAACCCGCTGGCGGGGATGTTCTTCATGGCTTCGCTCGAAAGTCCCTGGGCGATGGCTTCTTGCAAATGATCCTTGCCGCCGTCACGGATGGCGGTGATCCAGGTCAGATGATTCAGCCCAACATATTCCACTTCCGCGTTCGGAAGGTTCAATTTCTTTTTGACGCCGTCGATCATGTTGATCGGCACGTTGCACAGTCCCAGCATCTTGATCTTCGTAAAATTCAGGACGGCTTCGCAGATCATTCCCGACGGATTGGAAAAGTTGATCAGCCAGGCCTTCGGACACAAAACTTCCATTTTCTTCACAATTTCGAAAATGGCGGGGATGGTCCGCATTCCGTTGAAGAATCCGCCGATCCCATTGGTCTCTTGGCCGATCAAATCGTATTTAAGGGGTATTTTTTCATCCAGGAGCCGCGCGGGAAGCTTTCCCACTCTAATCTGGCCGAGCACGAAATCAGCGTTTTTAAGCGATTCATCCAAAGACTTGGTCAAGACCACTTTACAATCAAGTCCGGCCGCTTTGATCATTCTTTCAGACAGACCGCCGACGATCCGCAGTTTTCGGTCGTCAATGTCCATCAGGTACAATTCGCCCAAAGGCAGCGAGTCTTTTTTGTTGATGAAGCCTTCGATCAGTTCCGGAGAGTACGTGCTCCCGATGCCGATGATGGCTATTTTTAATTTCTTCATATTTTATCCTCCCGATCATATTCTTCACTTATTTTATCACAAATCCCCCTAAAAATCAAAAATTACCGGTTATTTAAGGACCAGCGAAAAGAAAAAAGCCAAACCGGATGCGATTGGTTTGGCTTGCAAAAATGTACTGATTTTTTTGTGGCCCAAAGTCTTAGTCTTCGGCTAATACCACGACGCAATCACCGGGCGCAAAAATGATCGGCTCGGCTTTGTTGGGATTAATAATGACTCCTCCGTTTTCACGAATCCGCTTCAACCGGTAACCGATCGCGATTTCGTCCTTCTGGGCTGCGCTTTCCAACACCGCGTAGAAATTGACCGGTTCATTGGTCTTCACATATTGCTTCACCGGTTTAAGATAGATCTCCGCTCCCTGTTCGCCCAGAAGTTCGTTAAAGACCTCGCTCAGGTGTTGGTTTTCCGCGATCTGGCAGAGCATCTTGTTTGAGAGAACGTTGCTGACGATGAAATCATCAACGCTCGCATAATGCAAGACCGGCTCGTTTTGGATCCGTTCGATCTCAATGATGATCGGAATGTCCATTTGTTTTTCCGAAAGAATGTTTTTGAGATGCATGATCGTGAGCAAAGTTTCCGAATCCGAACGTTCTCCGTCGGAAGGATCATTGGCAATGATGACGATGGTATCCAGTTTGGAAAAATCCAAACCGGCCAAGGTGTCGTTCGCATAAGTCACTCCCGCGGCTATCTCATGGCCGATATTGCAACGGTTCAAAGTGGCATCGAGAGGGGCGATATCGGTGTTTTCGGAAACAAGAAAGGAAAGATGGGATTTTTCGGAAACAAACGGTCGGATCTCCCGGATGACGGACAGCAGATTCGGATTATAGCCGATGAACAGGATCCGCCTTTGGCAGCGGCTGGCTTGGTGCGCAGATTTAATGATCGTCTCCGAAAACTTCTCTCCTTGATGTTCCCTGATGATGGCTTTATCATCGTCTTCACAAATGACGATCACTTGATCATCATCCTTCAGGATCGTTTCCATCGGCGGGTTGATTAACGTTTTTCCGCTCTGCAAAAGCCCACAGACCGCCGCATTCGGAAATAAGCTCAAAGCCTCATGAAAAGTTTTCCCGGTAAGCGACGGATGATGAAAGAAATAAAATTCATTTCCCTCAAAATCGAACAGTTCTTTATAAATGAAAGACAGTCCCGGCTGAAGGCAGGTCTGCGCCGTAATGCGGTTCATCGCATCCGAAAGCAGGATGGCCGATAATCGGTCTTTGCACATCTTCTTGGCGGCGGTCAAGTTCTCCAGATTGGAAAAGATGGCGGTGACATGACCTTTGGCTTCAGGAGCAAATAGGCCCGTCTGACTGATGCCAAGCAGACATTTGATGATGGCTACATCGTCGTTTTCCGCGATGATGACCGACCGGGCGGATGCAATGGCGCACATGTCCAAATTGGCTTTGAGGTGGATCTCCCCGCGCCGGACGATGATCTTGGTTTTCTTGAAATTCTTTACCAACGCTTTAAGAGCATCAATGACGGTCCGCGGATCAGTTTCGCTCAAGATCACAATGACCGGGTGTTTGACGTTTTCGTTGGCAGTGACGATCTCCGAAACAATGGTGGGAATGTTGTCATTCCAGCCTAGCAATAAGGTATGATCCTTCTCGATCACCTGCGACGTTCCTTTTTGCATGTTTTCCAGTTTTTGTGAGAAACCGTTCGATAAGACGCTGATGAGCATGCTGGTGATAAAGATCCCAACAATGGTGGCCAGGGTCATCAAAGCTACATACCAAAACGATCCTTCGACGCCCGAAAGATTGCCCGCGTCCAGCGTTTGCATCAAACTGATCCAAAGCGTCTCGAAGACGGAGATTTCTCCGCCCGAAAACAAAAACGTTAAAAGACCGATTAACAGCACCGTCGTCAGCGTAATGAGTGAAAGCATCATGACGATGGCGAAAACGCCTTTGGATAAAAACTGGTCAATGACATACCGAATCTTCTGATGGCGTTTCGTTTGTTTTTCCCTAATCACCTTTTTCATTTTTTCCCTCCGATCATAATTTTTATTATTCTATCACATTATAAGCCCTTTTTCAAAAAAATTTTTTGTCCCATTAAAAAAGGGCCAGCGGCCCTTCTTAAATTGTTTCTAATTTTTAATTCACTTTTTTGGTGATGGATCTTTCCTATTCGCCAATTCTAGCAAGTAAGGCACTGCTTTCTTGGAAAACGGTTATTGCTTCATCAAAGTTTTGCTTTGTATTAGTATAAAGTAAATTTAGGTGAAGTTCCTCATACTGTTTTCGAATTGTGTTATCGAACAGGCTCTTCCATTTTTCAAAGCCGAATGGTTCAAATGGGTTGTAAAATCGTGAAATCCCTCTTGTCCCCAAATAGTGCGAATCAGTCATTTTCACATCATGAACCATTTGTTTCAAAAGTGTTTCGTTATTTAGAAAATTTTTAATTTCTTCTCTTTCAAAAAGTTTCTTAACATCATAAATATGCCTGACCTTGGTGTTTATAGTTCCAATTATCGCATGTCTTTTTACCGCCATTACTTTATCAATGAAAGTCCGAGAAATATCCAAAACGTTGAGAACTACTTCTTTTAAACCAAATTCCTCAATTCCGTGAGTCGGATCGCCGGTGGATTCCAAGTATTCTTGAATGTATGTCTTCAAAGTCATTTTTTTATAGGATTTCGGTAGAACTGTCGATCCGATTTCCAATTTGATTTTTTGATTCCTTCCCGAAAAGTGTACGAAGCTACTCTTGTTTCGCTTGTTTCTGTCTTGGGGGATCTTTTCCAAATTGAACCCTCCCGCCATTGATTGCTCAATAGCTTTTAATTCTTTCTCAATTTGGTTGTCTGTTTCGTTTTCTTCGGGAATGAGGGTTAAATCGATATCTTCGGAAAATCTCTCAATCGATCCGGGATAGCACTTGCTAAGTGATGTTCCTCCTTTGAAAACGCACTTCCCTGTGAACGGGCTATTTTCCAAATTTTGGAGAACCAAGACAATAAAGTAGTCCTTTTCAATGGCTTGCTCCGGGATTCCGACTTTTTTGGCAGTTAATGAACATAATGTTCGAAACTCTTCTTTATGCTGATGTAAGTTCATGGAGTTCCTCCCGATTCGGTATTTTGTATTTTGAGGTTCCGGATAATAATTTGTTCAAGGTGTTTTTTACGCCTTTTTCATTCAAAATGGCTGAAAGAAAGGCAACCGTTCTTTTTTTATATCTTTTTTTATATATGACTTCTTCAAGATTTTTTTCATCGAATTCTTTTGTAAAGGATGAAATAAATTTCTTAAACGCCCAGCGGTCGAAGTCTTCAATTTCCGGGTAATGCTCCAACACCTCCAACATCTCAATGTTCTTTTTTGTCTTCTCATCAAATGCCAGGTCGATGAACTCAATGGAAACACCGATAATGTTTTTGGTTTTTGCTTTTAACAAATTTGAAAGCACTTTATAATCTTTTCCAATTTGCGTAGTCAGTTTCAACCGGTTGTATAAGTCGTATCCCACGGTCATTCCTGTTTTATCCCGAGTAAAGTATTGAACTATTTCCTCGTAACCGGGTCCAGTCAAACCAAACCGTGTTAAATCAGGAACGTAATAGACGCCTTTTGAAGCTTTAATCAGGATCTTTTGTTCCACTAATCTTTCCAGAATTTTGTAATACGTAATTTCCGGAATCATGGAAAACTTTTCCTGATATAATTCTTTCGCAATTATTAGCTCATTACTTTTCATTTTTTCAATTGTCTTTCTGATTTCCGAAGTATAATTCATCATATCACATCCTTCAAATATTATTGTATGCCACCTTGATCCAAATGTCAAGTTTTTTGTTTTTTTACTTGACATTATTTTCGCTCTGCCCTAACCTAAATCGGCCTGCACAAAATAAAAAGAGAAACTCTTTTTTGAGTTTCTCTTTCATGATTCGGTTATTTCGATGATCTCGTACATGTCCTTGGCATCTTCTTTTTTGACTGAAGTAACCAAAGAAGTGACTCGAAAGATGACTTTCTGATGCATGTAATTGACTTCCACGACGTCGCCCTCTTTCAGGACCGTTCCCGGTTTGGCCACCTTTTGGTTGACCAGAACATGGGAAGCGTCGCTGGCTTCTTTGGCCACGCTGCGGCGTTTGATGATCCGGGAGACTTTGAGGAACTTATCAACCCTCATGTTTTTCTTCTTCTTCGAGTTCGGCCTTGGCTTCCGGTTTAACTTCCGGAGTTCCCGGTTCCGGACCTTCCGGATTCTCAGCGGCTTTCTTGGCGTCTTCCATGGCCTTCAGCTGCTTTCGGTAGATCTCCTGAAGTTCGTCTTCTTTTTCTTTGGCGATCTTTTCAGCTTCGGTCTTGGCTTTCTTCTTTTCCCACCAAGCCAGTTTCCCGGTACTGACCAATTCGTAGATATCTTCGCGGGTCAGCGTTTCGATCTCCATCAGATGAGTGGCGATGAGAATGAGAACGTCTTTGTTATCCGTCAGGATCTGTTGCGATTGCTTGTAACAAGTATCGATGATCTCGCGGATGGCCTCGTCGATCTCCATGGCGACCTGATCGGAGAAGTTTTTGTCCTTCATGTAATCGCGGCCGAGGAAAACCTCGCGGGCATTGTTTTCATACTGGATCGGTCCCAGTTTGCTCATTCCGTATTCGGTGACCATGGCTCTCGCAATGGCGGTGGCTTTCTGGAAATCGCTGTGCGCGCCGGTCGTGATCTCATTGGTCATCATTTCTTCGGAAACCCGGCCGCTTAGCAAACCAACGATGGTTGCCAGCAAACTGTTTTTGGTCTGCAAGAAATGTTCTTCTTCCGGAGTCATCAGGGCATAGCCGCCGGCTTCTCCGCGCGGAACGATGGTGACTTTTTGGACGATCTCGGCGTTGTCGAGTTTGACCCCGACCACCGCGTGTCCGGCTTCATGGAAGGAGACGATCCGTTTTTCGGTGTCGCTGTATTTTCGGCTGCGTTTCGCCGGTCCCATCAGGACCCGGTCGACCGCTTCGTCGATGTCATAAATCTTGATCTCTTTGCGTCCTTCGCGAGCCGCCAGCAGCGCGGCTTCGTTAAGCAGGTTCTCCAGATCGGCTCCCGAGAAACCCGGGGTCCGTTTGGCAATGTCTTCAAAGTTGATCTTCGGGGACAGCTTCTTGTTGCGTGCATGAACTTTCAGAATGTCGGTGCGTCCGCGGACATCCGGATTCGAAATGTGAATCTGACGGTCGAACCGGCCCGGACGAAGCAGGGCTGGATCGAGAATGTCCGCACGGTTGGTCGCAGCCATGACGATGACGCCCGAATTTTCGGCGAAACCGTCCATCTCGACCAGAAGCTGGTTGAGGGTCTGTTCGCGTTCATCGTGTCCCCCGCCCAATCCGGCGCCTCTTTGACGGCCAACGGCGTCGATCTCATCGATGAAGACGATGCACGGCGCGGTTTGCTTGGCGGTCTTGAACATGTCCCGGACCCGGCTGGCGCCGACCCCAACGAACATTTCCACGAAGTCGCTACCGGAAATGGAATAGAACGGAACTTTGGCTTCCCCCGCTACCGCTTTCGCGAGCAGGGTCTTGCCGGTTCCCGGAGGTCCGATGAGAATGATCCCCTTCGGGACTCGGGCTCCGATCTCAAAATACTTTTTCGGGAATTTTAGGAAATCGATGATCTCCTCAAGTTCCTGTTTTTCTTCGTCGACCCCGGCCACATCCGCGAAAGTTACTTTCGAGTGACGGGACAGGCGGGCTCTGGTCTTTCCGAATTCAAAGGCTTTGTTATTGCTGTTTCCGGCGCTTCTTAAAAAGAAGACGATCAAAACGACCACGATGATGATCGGCAGGACCACGTAGCCGATGATCGACCACCAGTTGGTGCTGCTCAGGCGGATGTATTTGACATCGATGTTGTTCAAATCAATGTACGGTTTGACGGTGACCTCGATGTCGGTCTCGCTTAAAATGATGACATAAGCCCCTTCGGTTCCCAGATCATTGATGTAGACTCCGGTAACGCTGTAAAGTCCGGCGTTTTCCCCGCCCACCGGGGTGATGCGCATCGTATTGATGCGGTCGTCATCAAGGTAGGTAAAGAAATCATTGTACTTCAGTTCATCCGGTTCCTCCGCCGCATTTCTCATAAAAAAGAAAATGCCGAGAACCAAAAGAATGATGAAGGCAATGACGCCGATATCGGCTCTTCTTAATTTTTTGGTTGGTATTTTTTGTGGACCTTGCGCCATCTGTTTCCTCCTAGTGCTTGTACACGGATTCCTTGAGAACTCCGATGTAATCCAAATTTCGATATAATTCGTTATAATCAAGTCCGAATCCGATCACGAACTTGTTCGGGATGGTCCGGCCGATGTATTTCGGGTTGACTTCCATGACCGTTCTTCCCTGCGGTTTGTCTAACATGGTGACCACTTCGACGCTCTTGGCACCGCGGTCTTTGAGAAGATTTTTGACTTCTTTGATGGTTAGGCCGGTATCAACGATGTCTTCGACCAAAATCAGGTGGCGTCCGGCCACCGGGGTATTCATGTCTTTGATGATCATGACCGCTCCGCTCGAGGTTGTGCCAACGTAGCTTGAAGCGTGAATGAAGTCCAGTTCCATGTCAATGTGAACATGCTTGATGAGTTCCGCCAAAAAAGGCACGCTGCCCTTGAGCAGTCCGATCAGAATCGGTCTTTTCCCGGCGTAATCAGCATTGATCTTCTTTCCGAGCGTCTCGCAGACCTCGACGATGTCCTCATGGCTTAGTAATATTTCTTGTACAAAATTATCCATTGTTTTTTACCACCTTTATGATTATATCACAATTTTTCATTTCTTTCAGTTTGGCGCTTTTCCTGATCCCAATGACGGAAAGGATCTCGCCGTCTTTCTCCAAAACCAGGATTTGCGATCGTTTGGAGATCCCGATCTTCCGATCGATCAGAAGATCTTTTACTTTTCTGCTTCCCGATTCCAATTCGATTTTGTCTCCCGGTTTCCGGGGGCGGATCATTACGGGCAACATACGGCTATTATAACATATCTCATCGTCATTGATAAGATGATTTTCCGGCTTTTTGCTAACAATTGCGGCTAATTCGTCATTTATGGAAAACTTTCCGAGCCCGGTGATCTCGGTTTCGGCGGGAAGATCCTTGGGGGCAGCAAACAAGAACCCGGCTTTTTCGTATTCTTTCAAAACGGTAAACTTGTTCAAAAACCGCACTTCCAGATTCGGCTTTTCCGATGCGAGGATCTTTTCGATCTCCAAGACATTGGCTTTGCTTAAGTCATAAGGCTTAAGGAGCAAGAACAAAGTTTCCATCCGCAGAAATTCCGATAATTTTCCAAATTCCGAAAGTTCGAAGAAGACTCCGTCTTGGGTAGTAACGCAGTGCTCTTTGATGAATTCTCTGACCTGCGTTTCCACGACTTCCCAAGCTGCTATTAAAGTTTCCGAGAATTCCGAAAACTTGTGATGAACGTTTTCGTCTTCCGAAAACAGCGCCGGCAGGATCTCTTTTCGGATCCGGTTGCGCGTATAAGCCGGCGTATCGTTGGTGCAGTCTTCGTAATACCGGATGGCTCTTGCTTTCGCGAAGTCCATGATTTCGGTTTTAAGGACGCCCAGAAGCGGCCGAATCAATTTACAGTTTTGGAAATCGGATACGGCTTCCATGCCCGCGTAACCCTTGAGATTGCTTCCGCGCATGATCCGCATCAGCATCGTTTCGATGTTGTCGCCGGCGTGATGCGCCAAAGCCAAGAAGTCCGCCTTAACGCTTGCACAGACTTCCGAAAAGAATTCATATCTTTGTTTTCGGGCTTCAGCCTGAAAATTGTCATATTTGGTTTCGGCCATTCTTTTTACGTGGCAGATAATGTTTTCGGTCGCGCAGAATTCCTGGATGTATTGTTCTTCGGCTTTCGACTGTTCGCGCCTTTGATGATTGAAATGGGCAACATGGATCACTAGATCATATTCAGCGCGCAAATCAAGCCAGGCATGCAACAAAACCATCGAATCGACGCCGGTGGAAACCCCGACCACGATGGTCTTTTTGGAAAGATCCAAATGGTGTTCGTCAAAAAAAGCGATGATTTTTGATTTCATGATCCTGCTCCTTAGTTTTAAAATTATACACCAACCCGGTCAGATTTTCAACTGCTGACCCAAAAGAAAAAAGTTGTTTCAAACAACATGGTTGGCAACTTTTTCTAGCGGTTTTTCGTTTTCGTTTTCGCGATCAGGCTTTCCAAAGGATACATCAGAAGGGCGCCAAGGGCGACCCATAGCGGGGTCAAAACCATCATGGCCACCATCGAGGACATCAATTGGGGAAGAGCGGTCCAGTAGTGGAGCAAGGTGGCTCCAACCGTTTCCAGAAGAACGATCAATGCCAAAAGCCGCCTCAAGCGGGAACTGAACACCCGGGTCGGTTCGCTTCTTTGGAGCCATTTCCAGGCCATGAGCAATACCAAATAAACGCAGTACCCAAGCTGCACATACCAAAGGTCCAAAAAGACCGCCAAAATGAGCAGCGGATACAAAAGCTGGGTCCGGTCCTGAACATAGAAAAACTTGAAACTTTGGGGAAGCGCGGCCAGCGCGTATTCCTTTTCCTGATAAAATCGCAAGGAATCAGTGGTAATGAAAAGCAGCATCAGGACGCTAAGTCCGATGGACAGGTATTCGATGAGGTTCTTGAGCAGTTCCATGGCGTCCTCCTTGCAAGTGGTTTCTTCTGTCATTATACCAAAAAAAGCCGTCCCAAGCAATACAAAAAAAGAAAACGGCCGAAGCCGTTTTCATTCCAGCGGAGGAAAGATCTCATAACGAAGCAGTTTGTCATTGAAATCTTTGTATTTGAGAAACGAATCGATGATGGCAAGGACCTTTTGAGGTGTATAGAAACCAACCTTGTTTTCATCCGTTACCACGAATTCCTGGGAGGTTCCCGATATGATCGCCCCGTCAACAAAGATGTCCAGATTCCGCGGATTATAAGTGTAGGTCAGCTGATCAGACAAAGCGTCGATCCCAAAATAATATTCCTGATTAAGCCCGAACAGACTGGCGATGGTCCTAGTGGTGCAGTTGCTCCCTCTGGTCAAAGAAATCGTTTGGGCTTTTAGGACACTGGTAGTCTCGTCATAGGAAGGATCGTAGATGATGAACGGAATGTTCGCCAACATTTCTCTTTCAAGCAAAATCTGGGTATCCAGTCCGGTATCGGCGATGATGCCGTTCAGATCGTTGGAAAACTTATCCGGGCTTTCATAGAACATGTCATAGATGTCAATGCCGCAGCCGTGATCGCCGTATAAAACCACGATGGTATCTTCGGCCAAACCGCTCGTTTCCAAATAGTCCATGGCCGCGCCGATGGCATAATCGGTGTAACTGACATGCTCGAGATAACCGACGAACTGTTCGTTCAGACTGTCGTTTTCTACGACCCGGTAATCGGCCGGAAGCAAATTGGTCTTTCCAGAAAACCAATCGTCTCCGGAAGCGGCGTCCGTCGGCCGCCGGTATGGCATATGATCGGAAATGGTGATCGCGAAGGAAAAGACCGGACCCGAAACACTTTCTTCTTGCATTAAGTCGATGGCTTCGATCAGAAAATCATGGTCGTTCAGCCAGGTATGGATCAGCTGCTCTTCGGTGATCTCAAAGTCTTCTTCCGCGTAATGGTAATCGAATCCGTAAAGCGCGGGATGCAAAGTCGCCCGCTCATAAAAGATCCCGGTATTGGCATGAGCCGAGAAAGCCGAGTATCCGGCGGCTTTGAACATTTTCGGAAGAGTCGGATATTCCACCTGAGCATATTCGAAAACCGTATAGGTCGGTCCGATCGGATACAGTCCGGTCAGAGCGGTGAACTCGGCGTCGGAAGTGTTTCCGATCCCAACATTCGTATAGTAATTATTGAAGTAAACCGAATCGGCCAGCATGGCGTTTAAGTTCGGGGTCACTTCGACCCATTCGCCGTCGACTTCAACTTTCAGACCGATGACGAAATTGTTCATGGATTCCACTTGGATCAGAAGCAGGTTCTTTCCCGCGAACAGGCCTTCATACTCGCTGTTTCCGGATGAAGCCCCGTCTATCGGGCTGGCTGAGATTTCCGACCGGTAAGTTTCCAGCTGGGTTTCGATCTCGGCCCGTTTTTCATCGGAATAGCCTTGTTTTTCGGTAAAGAAATATGAATAGGCATCATATAAATAATAATTGAGCAGTCCGACCGTTTCTGCTCCGTACAGCGGGGTGGTGTTGTCTTCGTACCAGGTATCGTCGATCTCCACTCGGTAGGCGCTCAGGCTGTTGGCCATGACCAGCACGCCGATCATCAGAACCGAAAATCCGATCGAGAACCGATTGCTTTTGGAAATGAACGAAAATTGGCGGATCTCGGGGTTCTTCCGGTGTCTTCTGACGAAAGCTGCGAACAAAATGATCATGACGGCCGCGGACAAAAGAAAGAACGGTTTGGAATAGGTCAAAAGCGTCAGCACCGAAGCCAAGAGGAACCCGAAGGCATCTCCCCCGCCCGGCGAAGCGAACGCCGCCAGATTATAAAAGGAAAACATCATTCCGTAATAACCGAAGTAAACGGTCAGTCCGAAATAGAGGATGCTCAGCACGACCGACGACCACATGAGAAACCGCATGCGCCGGTAATCGCTCTTACAAACGATCAAAGCCAGGCTGACCAAAACGATCATCAACCCGAAATCGCCAAAAAAGCTGTTCGTGAACATGAAGATGTTTCTTGGGTAAGGGCTCAGGTCTTTTAAAAACAGATTGGTGGTTAAAAGATAACAATTCAAAGTGTTCAAAAGCACAAAGACGCTCACGTAAATTATTTTAAAACGATTCGAGATGTTTTTCATTTGGATGTTCCTTTAGATGTTCTTGCGAACGATGAGACGGTAACAAACTCCGGAAAGAATCAAAACTCCCAAAAGCAGAGCCAGATCCAGATAATAGCCGATCTGAAAATTAATGACGATCAAAGCCAGTCCGCCCAGGAGGATCCCGAACAGAACATACAGCCAAACGGTTTTCATCTTGAGCATTCCCAGAAGAAATCCGAGCAGCGATAAAAACAGCGTCATCATCGGCAGAAACAAGATTTTATCGTAATCAAACTGTTCGTTGACGTATATCTTAAACAAAACGATGTAATAAGCAACCAAAAGCACCGAAACTCCCAAGCTGGCAATCAGCCTAAGCATGTAGTCTTTGTATATGTCCGCGCGAGTCTTTCCGGCTTGGGTCAGCTGGCGGATCTTGGTTTTGGAAAGATGGAAACTGTAGAGCAGTCCCGAAAAAGCCAGCGTTCCGAAAATGTTGTAAATGAGGATGTCCGAGTTGGCGCCGATGTCCTCCAAAAAGACGATCGATACCAAAATGAGAAACAGCGCTAACAAAAAAAACAGCGTCAGTTGCACATAATAATTTTTAAAAAAAGCATTGATTTTTTGCATGCTGCTCACCGAAACACTTCCAGATCGAAAGCCGAGATCTTCTGGAATTCGATTTGTTGCTTCTCAAAATATTTTAGTTCTTCTTTGGAATAACCATCCAGCGTCACGGTAATGGTCCCGGAACAGATCCGGTTTTTGAATCTTTCGCTGTTGGAGCGAAAAGCCATCAAACCCTCGGTCTTCGGATCAAGGACGAAAGAATGCTCTTCGCCAATCAAAATCAATAGGTCCAACCGGTTTTGGAAGACTTTCAGATTGTCCAAACCCAAAATGACGGTTTGGTATTTCTGGCGGTCGCACAGTTCGTTTATGATGATCTCCGCCGATGTGTTTTTAGTTACTCCCGTTGTCGGATTGTTGATGATGAGGTTGGGTTTATCCAAAGACGCCATCATCGCGAAGTTGGTCAGGGTGTTTCCCATTTCCGAGAAATGATAGCGGTAATCGATCAGCAGTTCCTGGCGGATGTTCAGATCCCTGACCAGTTTCGCGAACTTTTCGGAATCAAAGTTCAACCCGTAATTCGATTCCAGCCGTTCTTTCAGATATCCGGCTCGCAAAGTGGACGGACAAGGCTTGGAAAAATCCAAAAAGATCCGCGAGCGGAAATAAGCCGGGTCATCAAAAAGGTTCTGATCATCCCAGAAACAAGTTCCGCCATTTTCGTTGATCCCGGATACTTGTTCTAAAAAAAGCAGGACGGCCGGTTTGTTCCGGGAATAGACCCCAACGATCATTCCGGGTTTGATGCTTAGGCTGATCATGTCGGCCCCAAGTTTTAAGTTTTTTATTTCCAATGTTCCCATGCTTGTTTCACCTTGCTACATTATACTAAATTTTAACGCAAAAAGCCATAAAAAATAAAATCCATTCCCGAAGGAATGGATTCATTTCAGCCGATCGCGCCTTTCATTTCCAGTTTGATCAGCCGGTTGAGTTCAACCGCGTATTCCATCGGCAGTTCTTTGGCGAACGGCTCGATGAAACCCATGACGATCATTTCCAAAGCTTGGCTTTCGGTCAGACCGCGGCTCATCAAATAAAACATTTGATCCTCGCTGACTTTCGAAACGGTGGCTTCATGTTCGATCCGGGCCTTTTGGTTGGCCACGATGTTCAAAGGAATGGTATCGCTCGAAGACAGATCATCCAAAATGATCGTATCGCATTCCACGTGGCTTCGGGCTCCGGGCGCATTCTCTCCGCAGCGGACCGTGCCCCGGTAATTGACTTTCCCGCCGCCGCGGCAGATCGATTTGGAAATGATGGTGCTGGTGGTGTTCGGAGCCAGATGGATCATCTTGGCGCCGGTATCCTGAATTTGGCCGGCTCCCGCGAAAGCGATCGAGATCGTTGTTCCCTTGGCGCCTTCCCCTCTTAGGATGCAAGCCGGATATTTCATGTTGAGCATTGAACCGATGTTTCCGTCGATCCAGTCCATGTGCGCATGAGCATCGCAGACCGCCCGTTTGGTGACCAGATTGATGATGTTGGTCGACCAATTTTGAATGGTTGAATAACGGCAGTAGCCTTTTTCCTTCACGAAGATCTCCACGATGGCCGCATGCAGCGAATCTTTCGAATAGATCGGGGCGGTGCAGCCTTCCACGTAATTCAGGCTGGCTTCGTCTTCCACGATGATCAGCGTTCTTTCAAACTGACCCATCTGCTGCGAGTTGATTCGGAAATAAGATTGCAGCGGCTTGGCATATTTGACCCCTTTCGGGACATAGATGAACGATCCTCCGCTCCAGACCGCTGAATTCAAAGCCGCAAACTTGTTGTCCGCGGCCGGGACGATCTTCCCGAGGTATTGCTTCACCAGTTCCGGATATTTCCTTACGGCCGTGTCGGTATCGCAAAACAGGATCCCGAGTTGGTCCAACTCTTCCAAAGTGTTGTGATAAACGACTTCGGATTCGAATTGGGTGGAGACTCCGGCGAGGTATTTGTGTTCGGCTTCCGGAATTCCTAGTTTTTCAAAAGTTTCTTTGATTTCGACCGGGACATCCTTCCAGTCTTTCTCGGCGTTTTGGCTGGATTTGATGTAATAAGTGTAATCGTTGAAATCAAGAAAAGAAAGATCGGGCCCAAACGACGGCATCGGCATCTTCACAAACTGTTGGTAAGCTTTCAGCCGAAACTGCAGCATCCAGTCCGGTTCGTTTTTGAACTTGGAAATGGCCCTAACGACGCTTTCGTTTAAGCCTTTTCCGGTATTGTACAAATCTTTGGTTTCGGTAACGAAACCGTATTTGTAATCGCCGATGATCTTTCCGATGTCTTTGTTATTCATCGTGTTCACCGTTGATCAGTTTTTCCATGGCTTTCCAGGAGATGGTCGCGCATTTGATCCGGGCCGGAAATTTGGAAACGCCCTGATAAACGAAGGCTTCATCAAGTTCATCCGCGTCTTCGATCTTTTGGCCTTTGAGCATGTCATAATATTTGTTGATCAGTTCCTGAGCTTTTTGGATGGTTTTTTCTTTCAAGACTTCGCTCATGACCGAAGCGCTGGAACAGCAGATCGAACAGCCGCTGCCGTTTTGGCGGATGTCTTTCACGATTCCGTTTTCGATCAAAGCTTCGATGGTGATGTCATCGCCGCAGGACGGGTTTTTGATATGCACGTGCGGATATCCGACCAACCCTTTGTTCCGCGGGTTTTTGTAGTGATCCATGATCACCTGACGATATAGATTTTCAATGTTTTCATTCATGGGATGCTCCTTCCAGTTTTTGGAAGAAAGCCACGGTCTTCTTAAGCGTTGTTACAAATCGGTCCACATCGGCTTCGGTGTTGTAAACATAAAGCGACGCTCTTAAAGTCCCGCTGCATTTCAGCCATTGCGATACCAATTGGGCGCAATGATGTCCCGCCCGAAGCGCGATGTCATCGGCGTCGAAAATGGTCGCCGCATCATGAGGATGGACGCCTTCAACGTTGAAGGTCATGATCCCCAGATCCGCGGTCGGATTGTATAAAGTGATGCCCTTGACGGCTTTTAGTTTCTTTAGCGCATATTCGTGAAGAGCTTTTTCATGGCTGATGATGTTTGGATAACCGATACTGCTTATGAAATCCACGGCAGCCCCGAGTCCCAGGGCTTCCGCGATCATCGGCGTTCCGGCTTCGAAACAGTACGGGATGTCTTTGATGTCAACGGCTTCTTTGGAAACATTGTCGTTCATGTCCCCGCCGTATTGCAAAGGCGGCATCTTCTTAAGAATCGATGCTTTTCCAAACAAAACCCCGATTCCGGTCGGACCGAACATCTTATGTCCGGAGAAAGCCAAAAAATCGCAATCCAGATCTTTTACATCAACCGGAAAATGGGGAACGGCCTGGGCCGCGTCCACCACCACCATGGCGTTTTGGAGGTGGGCCAGCTTAATGATCTCCTTGATCGGGGTAACATACCCCATGACATTGGAGACAAAAGTTAGTGCCACGACTTTGACGGTTTCATCCAAAGCCAAGCGGAAGTTTTCGACCGTGATCCGCCCGTTTTCATCGAGCGGGATGTACTTTTGGATCGCTTGTTTTCGTTCGCAAAGTTTCAGCCATGGCAAAAAGGAACTGTGATGTTCAAGCTCGGAGGTCAGAACGACGTCTCCGGCTTGCAAATGGGTTTCCCCGTACGTCAAAGCCACATAATTCAGGCTGTCGCTGGTGTTTTTCGTAAAAATGACTTCCGAAAAATCGGCGTTGATGAATTTCGCGATCTTTTCCCTCGCCAAATCGTATTCTTCGGTGGCCCGGTAACTGAGCGCGTAAACGCCCCGGTGGATGTTGACGCCGTATTCGCGGTAGTACTCTTCCATTTTGTTTAAGACAAGAAGGGGTTTAAGCGAAGTCGCGGAACTGTCCAAATACACCAGTTTCGGATTATGGTCATAAATCGGAAATTGCGCCCTTATGTTTTTAATGTCAGTCATTGCTTGCTCCTAAATGCTTGCGTCGATCCACTCAAGCAGGTATTGGCGAAGTTTCCCTTCCGGGACTTCGCTCAGAAGCGGGTTCATGAATCCGCCCACGATCAGTTTTTCGGATTGTTCCCGGGTCAGTCCCCGGCTCATCAGATAATATAATTCGTCATCGTCGATGGCTCCGATCGAAGCTCCGTGCGAGGCCAGACAATCATGTTCGTTGATCTCCAGCCACGGACTGGCGGCGATCACCGATTTCTCATCCAGGATCAGTCCTTTATTTTTCTGTTTCAGATCGGTTCCCTTGGCCCCTTTTACAATGATGCCGTCGGTAGCGATGTTCAGTTTGGAGAGCCGGTTGCAGATTCCGAAGTTTGTCATTTGGGAAACGGTCTGTTCGGCCTTATGAGTGATGAAAAAACGATAATCATGAATCTTGGAAGAAGAATTGATGATGACGTTTTTCATTTCCAGCCGGGCGTTTTTTCCCTGAAGATAAATGTTTTGGCTAAAGTTCATCTGCCCTTGGCCGATGACTAAATTCCGAGACGTCAGATTGGCGTCTTTTTCCAAACGCATCTCGCAGGCAAAGCCGGCGTTTCCGCCGGTTTGGTTGTTTTTGAAACTGAAGTAATCGACGCAAGCGCCGGCTTCCGCTTCAAAATCCGTTTCCACGTTGACGTTTGGCCCGACTTCATAAAATATTTCGGTAATGCTGGCCTTGGCTCCCCCCTCTACCCGCAGTTTGATCTTGGTATTTTCATTAACGATGTGGATGATCTTTACTTCCCCGTTTCCCAGGGCTTTTGGATCGATCAAGGGTTTTGAGCCATCCTCGACTTTTCCGTTGATCATTAACAGATAGCGGTCGGATCCTTCCAACATTTTGGTTTTAAGTTTTTCTTCCATGCGGATCATTCCTTCGGAGTTTTAAAAGCGCAAGTCCCCAAAATGGCGGTGACCCGTTCTTCTTCCTCATCGGCCAGGTTGAGTTCGGCTTTCAGCCAATCATAACCCTCGGCGTCGATCTTGGCGATCAGGTCTTTTCCGCCGGTGCGGACGATCCGCCCGTTCATCATGATGTGAACATAATCCACATCGATGTAATCCAAAAGCCGCTGATAGTGAGTGATGACCAAAGCCCCGAAGTTCTCTCCGCGCATGGCGTTGATGTTCTCCCCCACGATCTTTAAAGCATCGACGTCTAAGCCCGAATCGATCTCATCCAAAATGGCGAAACTCGGTTTCAACATTTTCATCTGGAGGATCTCGTTGCGTTTCTTCTCGCCCCCGGAAAAACCTTCGTTCAGGTAACGGTGCGGAAGATCGGTCCGCATCTTAAGATCGGCGACGGCTTTTTCGATTTCTTTGATGAACTTAAACAAAGACAGACGCTGTCCTTCTCCGAGCCGGGCTTGCATGGCCGTTTTGATGAAATCGGAATTGGAAATCCCGGTGATCTCGTTCGGATATTGCAAAGCCAAAAAGATCCCTTTCCGGCTGCGTTCGTCAACCGACATCGAAAGCAGATCTTCGCCGTCTAATGTCATGCTTCCTTCGGTAACATGATAACGGTAATGGCCCATGATGGTCGCGGCCAAAGTTGATTTTCCGGTCCCGTTCGGTCCCATGATGGCATGAACTTCCCCGGTTTTTATGGTTAAGTCGACGCCTTTCAAAATTTCGGTATCTTCGGCGTTCGAATGCAGATTTTTAATTTCCAAAGTTCTCATTGTAAGCTCCTTTATAAACAAAGCCGATCTCGGTTACCGCTTCGTTGAAAACAAAGAGGTCCTTTAGTCCGTCGGATACGTAAATCTCTTTGGAAGTCCCGTTTTCCACGACCCAAACGGCATCGAGATAATCCAGCGAATTGACCAAAGCCATGCCATCGACGATCCCCAGGGCAAAGAGGGTTGTAGAAAAACCATCCCCGACAATCGATTCGCTGCAAACGACGGTCACGCCGATGACGCCGTTGTCAAACGGATAACCGGTGCGCGGATCGAGAATGTGCGGATACATGTTCCCCGATTCGTCCATGATGTATTTCTCGTAAGTCCCGGAAGTGACGACCGTGACATCGGTCAGTTGCATCGATCCGTAGGTTTGATGATCCGATCCGTCGTATTGGCTGACGAACGGCGTTTGGATGCTGACCTTCCATGGCGTATCCGCTCCTTCAACGTCGACGCCGTCTCCCAAAAGCAGGATGTTGCGGCCGACGTCAATGACGGCTTTATCGTAACCTTTTGACACCAAATGGGCTTTAAGTTGGTCCGCCGCATAACCTTTGACGATGGCGCCCAAGTCGATCTTCATGCCCGCGTCCTGTAAAAAGACGGTCTTGGCGGTTTCATCGATGATGATCTTCGTATAGTCGACCAAAGGCAGCCGGGCGGTTATCTGTTCCGCGGCCGGGGCCTCGGCCCGGTTGTCCAT
>Ga0247841_10005685_pt1 | contig 19887 bp, 20 predicted proteins | sample LaCruzMarch2015__2_FD_192410 | JGI IMG/M metagenome (GOLD analysis project Ga0247841, IMG submission 192410) | Freshwater microbial communities from meromictic Lake La Cruz, Castile-La Mancha, Spain - LaCruzMarch2015_18m | ecosystem: Environmental > Aquatic > Freshwater > Lake | place: Spain... | reverse complement strand
AGGATCGCGTCTTGTGATCTTCCTGCTCGTGCGGATGCGAGCAGTCCTGAGGAGCCCGGTGCGGTAATATCGCACGCCGGGATCTGTGAGGGGGCCGTCGGGCAACCGGCGGTCCTACCTCGATTAAATTACTTACCCACGAGCTACCTGTCAAGATCGAAAAAAACAGATCCAAAACTCTTTCGAAAATGGAATTGACATGCAGACGATAGGTAGTGTAAAAAGATGGGACCATCTTACGGACAAAGGCGATCTGAGAATGAAGAATTTAATGTTGTTGGTCCTGAGCCTGTTAGCAATATTGGCTGTCAGCTTGCCATCAGCTTTTGGCTGAGGTGATTGCGACGATTATCGTCCTGACCTCCAGGTGGAGGTGACAATGCAGTCATATTCTTCTACAATCCGATAATTCAAGACACAAAATACATCGTCTGTCTGATATTTCTAATAAAGACAGGTAGTTGTTGCCACCCTTTTGGTAAAAGACTGGAAAGTTTGTGGTTTGTCTGACATCAGTGCAACTGAAATAAAATGGCAGATGTTCGTCGTTCTTTGTACTTTGTAACATTTACGTCAATTTAGTTGGAACACTGGCCGTCACCCGTCAGCGTATGAGCACACTCCCTTCGCTACCGGAGTACACTCAGAGACCTGAGACCAATTCTCCGCTCTTTGGAAACTATGGGCCGGTATCTCAGGTATTGTGCCTGAACAGGTTCTGCCCCGTAAAATTCATACCCAGGCCACCAAGAAAATTTGTCCAAGCTTTTATCGGAACCTCGCACCCACTCATTCCACGTCTCACCATCGGTGGAGATGTCCACAACCCATTCCGAGGGCACTGACAAGTCGTCTTCCCAAATAAGTCTCAGTCGGCTCAAAGGAAAGATTCTGTCGAAGCCCAATACTACTTCCAGTTTCTCGTCGGTTGCCACAGTCCGTGAAGAATACGGCACAGGACCAGGATAGCCTGCCAGCATGTTCTGGGGATCTTTTTCAGGATTATCTGGAGGAGGCGCATAAACTACTTTTGCAGTTGCTACGGGGTTGCAGAAAAAGCTTTCCTTGCTCTCCACCTTGTCTCCTTCGGAGAGCGGTATCTTGAAGAAATGCTCTTTGATGATATTGGCCATTTCCTTTGCGATCAGGTAATTGGCTCCGGCAGTCAGGTGGCACCAATCGGAGAAGACCCATTCCGCGGTGTCGTCAAAATAACCTGTAAAATCCATGAGCGTATATCTATTCTGGGCGCTTTCCCGGATTCGTTGAACAATGTAGCTGTAAGCCCAATCAGTGGGAAGGTCATAGTACTGCTTGTGCTCTTCGAGCGCCTCAACTTTTTTCTCGATCTCATGGCGTGGTTTCTTGCTCAGGTAGAGCATGGGCTGCAGAGCTATTATGTGGGGCACTCCGTCATTTTCGAGAACCGTGTGGTAGTCATCGACTACCCGCACTACCGCGCTTACATTATCGGCAACCATTTGGGATCTCTGCTCCTTTGTCATGCCCAAGACCGCTCCCTCCGGTTCCGGCGCCAACGCTGCTCCCTGATCCATCCTCATCCCGGTTTCCATGACAAGAAACGGTTCCATCCCCTTCCACAGCCAAGCAACAAGAAAGGTGTTGTTTTTCAGCCACAGCGTCAGGTAGGCTCCCAACCCATCGGGATTGTATGAAAAGATCTGCTTGAGAACACCATGGAACTGGCCATGACGAAAATAATTCCAATCTTTTTCAGGAATACTAATCGGATGAATCTCGTTAACCCCGTCGAGGGAAACAACCAAGTCAGGTTTGTACTCCCTGAGTTTTGCCACATACCTGAAGAGGAGGTGCTGATAGGCATGTCCCCATACGGCCGTATTGTACACTCGAATTTTCTTGCCTGGAATCGGAGCGGTACTGTTGAGAATACTCTCGAGTGCGTGGGCGATGGTCTCCCGGTTCTCGATGTAGTAGAAATCCGTCACCTCTGCAGCCTTTCCTGACGCCCCTAAACCGAAAGCGGTGGACCCACCGGTCAGGAATATGCGGAATTCATCGTCCGGTTTTGTGAGGGGTATCTCGCGAGGATCCCGAAAACCCGCGTTATTGGCATATTCGTAACGGTTTCCTTTCGGTTGATTCTGAACTAGGCAGACTCCAGGATTCAGGTCGTAGTCATAATGGGACACCGGCTTGGTCAGATCTCGCTTGGCCATGGAAAGATTGTCCGGGTAGACGTACGAAAAGGGGGATTTCCACAGGGCAAATTCTGCTGCTTTGTCAAGTCCCACGAAAAGGAGGACCACCGCCACAATGACGAAAACGAAGTAAGCTGTTTTCTTAGTTGAGTACCACGCGATACGCCACACCCGTTTGACTATTCTGAGGAGAAAATGCGCAGAGCTTGTTCGGGTTCCTTTTGCAAGGGACTTCCCATTTTCAATTTGAGGTGGATCAGGTACGGTCATTGCGCACTCTCCATCGAATCCTTATTTGTCATTTGAAGTACTTTTCCCTGAATTTGAACGCTACGTTCACCAGGCTTATGAGCACCGGGACCTCGACCAGCGGACCTATTACAGCGGCGAAGGCCACGCCGGATCCTATTCCGAAAACTGCTACCGCCACTGCTATTGCTAACTCAAAATTGTTGCTTGCCGCTGTAAAAGACAAGGTTGCCGATATAGAATAGCCGGCGCCGACTCTGTGGCCCATCCAAAAACTGACGAGGAACATCACCACAAAGTAAATGAGTAGCGGAATTGCTATCCTTACGACATCCATGGGAATCTGAACTATCAGGTTGCCCTTGAGACTGAACATTACCAGGATGGTGAATAACAGAGCGATCAAAGTGATCGGACTGATTCGGGGAATGAATACATTCTCGTACCAGGTCTTGCCTTTCTTTCTCAGCAGTAGGAATCTGGTCACCATCCCCGCTATGAAGGGGATTCCCAGGTAAATGAAAACGCTTTCCGCTATTTGGCGCATACTTACCTGAACTATGCTTCCTGAGAGGCCAAAGAGGGGCGGCAGCACTGTGATGAAAAACCAGGCGTAAACACTGTAGAAAAGCACCTGAAACACGCTGTTAAAGGCTACGAGGCCAGCGCAATATTCGGTGTTCCCCTCGGCCAATTCGTTCCAAACAATCACCATTGCGATGCATCGAGCCAGACCGATCATGATCAGTCCGACCATGTACTGGGGGTAATTTTGCAGAAAAATGATTGCTAACACGAACATCAGAATGGGGCCCACGACCCAGTTCTGAAACAGGGACAGTCCCAGCACTTTCCAGTCTCGGAAAACATCCCCCAATTCTTCGTATTTTACCTTGGCCAGGGGAGGGTACATCATGAGAATAAGACCGATTGCTATGGGCACGTTTGTGGTCCCTACCTGAAAATAATTGATAACAGAATCAATTCCAGGGACCAGATAGCCCGATCCAACCCCAACAACCATAGCGGACAGTATCCATAAGGTAAGGAAACGGTCCAGGAATGAGAGTTTGCTTGTGACTGACGTTTGCATAGTAGCTCGTCCTTTTGCTGGGTAAGGTGAGATGTCTCAGGAGGGCCTCTTGTCCGTTGTCTCCATGGCTATTGTCCCTTTCAAACCATCAAGAAAGAGAATAGTTTTCGAGCACCCTCACCTCCGACCTACCGTCTCCCGAAAAATACATTAAATGCTTCGTGAAGCAATAATGACTGATTGGTCTACTTGATTCGGACTCAGTGATCGTGAGTCCCGTCATTCTTTCCTAGTACTTCTTCCAGCCTTTCCACAAAGCTCCTGATTTCATCCCGCACATCGACGATCATTGCATCTCCAATTGGGACCGGCCTAGATACCCTTCGAGCATAAGTCTGTTTTCGCTCGTGAGATCCGGACAATCCTCGGTCCCTTTGATTCCCTCCGCTGCCTTCAATGCAAAAACTGTGCAGGTCGGTTCTCCGCATTTGCGGCAGTTTGTCTTTGGCAGGAGTCTAAGAATCTCCATCATTTGCGGTACCGCGGGTGCCTCAAAACTGGGCTCAATTTCTGCACGTTTCTCCCATGCATCGTTTATCTCTTTCTTGAGCCATCCAAGAATCTTGTCCGCCTCATCCTCATCCTTCAGGGCATTGACAAATATCTCACGAGCATGGAGGGTGATGAGTTTCCCATGAATCCTCAAGGTCAGCGAAGATGGGGACCTAAGGTAATCGCCGCCTCCCAAGGCCGTATTAAGGTATGGCAAAACCTCAGAGATATCTTGATCGAGATGAGCTACGCAATGTACCGACTGGAAACTTGGGTTGCATTTGGGACGAAACATTTCAGTAGTGTAACCAGTCAGGAACATTGTAGTGCCTCCTTATCCGATAAGCTGACATCAGCTTATTTCGTCTGATCGAGACTCACGTTTCTCACCACTTTATGAATGGGATAAATATTGCCAGGCCGGGGCTGATAGGTAAGCTCGACTTTGATTACAGCATTGGTCACTCCTGTGGGGAAAGGTATTTCGATTGTCTCCTCCTTCGGGGCAAAAGGCTGTATGCTCGTGTCCCGTATGAGGCCCAATTTTTTGTCCGGCCCCAACATCATCTGATTCGACCGGGAATCGGTGGCCTGAGGCATGTAGATCCTTGAACTTTGGAATATTCTCTTGCCATCGGCTGCGCTTGCGGTCACATCCAGGACCACCTTGGTTTTTGACGGTCAGCCGTCGGGGATGCGATGTCCGGCTTTGCTGGTAATTTTCGTTTTGACTACCACCATTGGACGAGAATCGCCTTCTTTTGGTTCGAAAATGTAGGTCAGAGTCTGGACTTCCATAGGCAGAGATTGTCTGAGGCGTTCGGATAATTCTTCTCTGTTGTTGAAATTAGGAGGCATATAGTGGTTGCCGTCCTTCATGTGGCATTCCTGGCACGTCTGCGTCCCGCCGGATGGAATGTACGCGTGCAGATAACTCCCGTAGAGTGTCGCACACTGTATCGGCGTTTCAAACTCGAGGTTCGGTCCTAATCCATGGCACTGACCGCACATCAATGAGTTTTTCAAAAGGGGACTCTTCTTGACCACATGTCCGGTATCCTCCGGAAGGTCCCTGTTGCCATAAACCACATTTTTCGCAGGACGACCGTGAACAACCGCTTTTTCATTGTGGCAAACCATGCAACTTATTGTGAGCTGTCGTACCGAAGCCTTGTCGTCTCGCAAAATTGCATCGGCAATCTCCGCTGCGACCTCGTCGGTAGCGTATTTGAACTGGGGGAGGTGGCACTTGAAGCAGGGAAAGTTCTTCTTAGTTCCCTTTACTCCAGGCTTTACAGCCAGCACCCCGTTCTTGAGATATTTGGTCATGAATATCTCGTCATCCAACCCCATGAGAGGCCTCGCATGGTGGGACTTCTCCCACTGCTCATAAATCTTCTCGTGGCATTCCTTGCAACTGGAGGAATCGAACAGAGTTATCAATTCATTCAATGTGGAAACCTTTTCAGTGCTGTCGCATCGGGCGGTGACGCCGTCGAAAAATAGGAAAAAAATTATTGAGAAGATAACGGCCCATCTTAAATCGATAGAACGCCGCCGAAGCATAATCAAAGCCTTATCAGGCATGATTTCCTGCGCGAATCCTTGTGTGATCGTCTTGTGACATGCTGGTGATTATTCCTGCTACAGGCCGATTCCCAGGCTGGGGAGCAAAGCTCCCACCCCAATGTAAAGACCTACACCCGCGAGAAGCGCTCCGGCAGCTCGCTTAACCAGGCGATTCGTTGAGTGCATTCGGGTAGAACCGATCAGATGCTTGGCCGCGCCCGCCGAGGTACCAACGGCCAGAATCAACAGACTGTGACCAACCCCGTAGCAAAGCATCATGATTCCACCGAAGAAAGCACCCTTCAGTGGGATGACGCTCACAATGAGGATGAGAGCCGGCCCTGTACACGGAAGCGAAACAAGTCCGAACATGAAGCCGAACAAAGCAGCCCCCAGGAATCCGGTATACTTGGGCAGCTTGTCCTGTGAGATGGGGAGTTGTATGTGGAAAATATCCATGAAATGCAGCCCCAACAGAATACAAATTACAGCCACAAAGTAGACCATGTACTCGGATTGCAGGAATGGGGCAGCCGCCAAACCGACGGTGAACAGAATGGCCAGTTCCAAGCTGAAACCGAGAATAAAGACCAACGTGAAGAGAAATGATTTCCAAGCGGTCATCTCTTCGTCCATGCCCCCGATAAACCCTATCAGCAGCGGGACCATGACAAGGACACAGGGATTCATGGCGGTCAATGCCCCACCTACAAACGATCCGCCGGCTGCCAGCCAGATGCTCCCGGAAGACACCCACTGCTGAACGACTGCAAATAAAGACTCCATTCCGTTTCTCCTCGACTCAGTTTTTCACCTTTACCAATTGTCTGGTGCAAGGTTCTGTTTCTGTTGGTGATAGTTTGGTTTCGCATTGACCCCTATCGGGCACCTCCACCAGGGTAGCCGGGAATCGGGGGAGGCAGCACGGCCTGCGGAGCCGGACTGGGAGGTGCTCCCTGCGCAGGAAGTGAAGCAATCCCCATCTTTGAGAATACCATGGCAATCTGTTCGCGTTCGAGCGTGCCCTCGTTTCTGAAAAATTCTTTTCCATCAGGCATGATGAAGATCTGTGTCGGCATCATCCTGATCCTGAAATCTCTCACCAGGTCCTTGTTAATATCCATATCCACCGTCATTACTATAGCCTTACCGTAGTAGGCTCTGTTCATGTCATCCAGGATCGGCTTCATATATTTGCACGGAATGCACCATCCCCTGCCGAATTCAAGAAGGACAGGCATTCTCTGGGCCATGAGGGCTTGAAGATTTATCTTGGGTTCCGCGGCGTGAGTGTGGGAAATAAGTCCTGAAACACCTAGTATGATGGCGCAAATAATGAACAGATTCATTCTCCTTCGCATTGACAAAAGACCTCCTTTTATTTTCTTACTTATAAAGAATTGCCCTCAAGCTGACATCCACTTTATAATGTCGGCCTCTTTAGGCAGCTTCCCGGCAACTTTCACCTGCCCATCGACAACCAGTGCGGGTGTCATAAAGATACCATATTGTGAGAAGACCTTGATATCTTCGACCTTGACCACTTCGGCGTCGATTCCCTTTTTCTTCACAAGTTCAGTCACCATGTCATACAGCTTGTGGCATTTGGCGCATCCTACGCCTAATACTTCAACCTTCATGAAATCCTCCTCTTTATGAATTCTTGAGTTTCTGAGCCGAACCTCGTTTTTATGTTAATGTCTGATCCTCTGTCATGCAGGAGTTTTGCCAATTTTTTTGCGACCCCTTAGACAGACACAACAATAATACACATCTAATCTACAAACGCTCCGAATATCATTCCGGCAATGGTGGACAATACACAGACCAGGCTCACGAAGACAAAGGTCTTCTTGAATCCCATGATGCTGTTGAGAACAAGCATGCTGGGCAGAGACAGGGCTGGACCGGCCAGCAGTAAAGCCAACGCAGGACCTTTGCCCATACCGCTGCCTATAAGACCCTGCACGATTGGGACTTCGGTGAGGGTTGCAAAGTACATGAACGCACCGGCTACCGAAGCAATGGCGTTGGACCAAAGAGAGTTTCCTCCCAATGCCCATGCAATCCACTCATTAGGGATGAGCCCTTCCTTGTCGGGACGACCCAGCAACAAGCCCGCAAACACTACGCCCAAAAGAAGTAACGGCAGAATTTGCTTCGCAAATCCCCAGGACTCGTTAAACCAATCCTGCGTCTCTCCATCCGAAGTGGTGGCCATGACAGAAAGCGCAATAACACCTGCTGTAAATGGAACCAGCGGGTCGTGAGAAAACAAGAGTCCTAGAAGACCCACGCCTGCTCCTCCAATTGCCATTTTCCACCACGGGATCTCGAACCACAAAACAAGGACTATGGCAAAACCGACTGAAACTAAGCCCGTGATCACCCATTTCGCAGAGTATATGGCGTGCCAAAAGCCCATATTCTCAAGAGGTTTGCCCCAGTTGGCGAACACGAGAATTGCGACCATGAGGGCAAAGTACACCGTAGTCTTCCAGAGGGGACGCCCACCATGGACTGTGCCCATAGTAGCTAAAGTGGCCTCAGTTCGTTCCTGCTCTTCCTTGCGAAAAATGAGGTGCATCAGAAGACCGATGATCACGCTGAAGGCTACTGCCCCAACTGCCCGGGCTACCCCTATTTCCATGCCCAATATTCGGGCAGTTAATATAATCGCTAAGATATTGATGGCAGGGCCGGAGTAGAGAAAGGCTGAGGCAGGCCCAAGTCCTGCGCCACGGGTCCAGATGCCAGCAAAGAGGGGCAATACCGTGCATGAGCAGACGGCGAGAACCGTGCCGGACACTGAGGCAACGGGATAACAGATGTACTTCGGGGCGGTAGGCCCCAGGTACTTCATAACACTTTCCTGGCTCACAAAGACAGCGATCGCTCCTGCTATGAAAAAGGCAGGCACAAGGCAAAGAAGCACGTGCTCCTGCGCGTACCACTTCACCAGATAAAAAGACTCCATGACGGCATTGTCGAACCGGGCATTTCCTACCGGTATGTAATAACATGCAAGGAAGACCCCCATTATTATTGCCAGAGGTTTCCATTGGTCTTGCCAATAAGTGATCAGCCGACTTTCTTTCAAAATCTCCGATAAAGGCCGGGAACTCGTCGCGAGCGCCTCTTCACCGGCAAGAGTCTCAACTGCACAAAGTTTCTTTTCTGAAGCCATTTTGTCCTCTTAATACGTTTACAATCTACAATTGGTCCACGCTAGAGCATGACGTTAATCTGACGATTGAATTTAGTTGCTGAAATTTCTTGAAATTTTTGAAGAATCCCTGCCGACCACCCAATTGTTGTCGGGTTAGTCATGGTGTTGCCCGTAATTCTCGCGCCGCTGCCGGTTGCACTCCCAATCTCTTGAGCACCGTACCATCAAAGCACTTCAAGTAATCCACGAGTTGGTGGACTGTGGTCTGGTAAAAGATTTTGCCGCCCTCTTTGCGATCAACGACAATCCCGAGTTTACGGAGCAATGATAGATGCTTGGATACAGTTGATGCGTCGGTACCCACTTGGTATGCGATCTGTCCTACCTGCAGCTCATGTTCGTGGAGAATCTCTACTATCTTAAGGCGGATCGGTTGTCCTATTGCTTTGAAGATCTCTGCTTTCATACGGAGCCTTTGTTTCTCTCTGTCAGTCATTTTACTATTTGCCTAAAGCCTCAATTAAAGAGTTGCCGATGTGACTCGTCACCCAGATTCCTCTCATTGTCGCAGTCATAACCATCAGCTTTCCGAGAGGATCAGGCCACCATGACCGCACGCTGGTCCTCAAGCCTCCTAATCACAACGCCTTCCACGCAGCGTGCAAAATCCAAGGCACATGGCATCACGAGGCTGTACATGATCTTGAGGCCTTCCCTGCGATCATTCAATATCCCGGCTCTCTTGAGGATGGAGAGATGCTTGGATACATTTGATATCTCGGTTCCCACATGCGCTACGATGTCACAAACGCACATTTCGCCATTTTGCAGAAATTCGATGACACCCAGACGAAGGGGGTGCCCCATGGCTTTGAAAACCTCCGCCTTTATGCATAGTCTTTCTTTTTCATACGGTTCCATATTCATTGCTCCATTTTGCCATTTGCTCAAATAATATAACTTACCCTTTCGGTTGTCAAGACTATTTTTTATTGTCCAACAATTTTCTCAAATGGCAATTCACCATTACGCCATTTCGGCAGGATTGAAATAAGCTGATCTTCAGCTTCCAAATAGGAGGCTTTGCAACGTCATGCCCAATGACAGGACCTCTGCCAATAACAATTTGCGTGATTGTACGGATCCGTATTGTTAGCGATACGGGGAAGCTTTCTTCGTCCAGCTATTAGGATCTTCTTCATATTTCCACTCCTCTTTTCACGAATACGATCACCCGGTATTACAGGCGGGTCCTACGCTACGGAGCGCAAGACCTGACTTCGCTCCGGAAGAACACCGGAAACGAAGTCAAGCTTGGTTAATCATTTGAATGCTAGATGGTTTTAATTTGCGGTTGCTGCTGCACGATCCTCTTTGGTCATATTGGCTAGTCGTGCGACTTCTCTCATGTCCAAGGCAAGCCCCTCGGCTATCCGCTTGCCATAATCCGGATCAGCCTTGAAAAACAGGGCAGTCTGCCTGAGTTGGATTCGCCTCTGTGCTCCACCCAGGTGACCGACGATATTATTGATAAGGTTCTTCTTGTCCTGATCGGTCATGACTTTGCGGTAAAGGTTGCCTGCCTGAACAAAGTCGTCATTGGAGTGCTGGTAGGCGTGACGTCCGGCGTGCCCTTGGACCTCGAAGGTTGGTTCGGTCGCCTCATGATCAGGAGCGACACCGCCGAAGCTGTTCGGCCAATAATTGGGGCTGATTCCCCCGTTGGCATCAGTCCGCATAAAACCATCGCGCTGATAGCTCTTCTCCGGTGCACACTTGGGCGCATTGACAGGGATCAGGTGATAGTTCGGCCCCAGTCTATGTATATGGGTGTCATGGTAGGAGAAAACCCTTGCTTGGAGCATCTTGTCCGGTGAGATTGTAATGCCCGGCACTACGTTCCCCGGGCAAAACGCTGCCTGCTCCACTTCTGCAAAGTAATTGGCAGGGTTACGGTTCAGTACCAATTTGCCGATCGTAATGGGCGGAACTTCGGTATGCGGCCATACTTTTGTGATATCAAAGATATCCCATGGGAAGTTCTTCTCTTGCTCCGGCATGAGGATTTGCATCTCCAGAGTCCACGAGGGAAATTCGTCTCGCTCTATAGCCTCGTACAAGTCTCGTGTGGCATGATCGGGGTCTGCTCCGGATAGCTGCCGAGCGTCCTCACGAGTCAGGTTCTTGATACCCTGATCTGTCTTGAAGTGGTATTGCACCCAGCAATACTCACCCTTGGCGTTGTACCATTTAAAAGTGTGGCTGCTGTATCCGTTCATATGACGATATGTTGCGGGTGTGCCCCTGTCGGAGAAGAGGATCGTTACCTGGTGAATCGACTCAGGAGTAAGAGAGAGGAAGTCCCAGAACATGTTTGGATCCTTGCAGTTCGTGGCCGGGTTGCGCTTCTGCGTATGGATGAAGTCGGGAAACTTGAGCGGATCGCGAATGAAAAAGACCGGAGTGTTGTTACCCACCAAGTCATAATTGCCCTCCTCGGTGTAGAACTTCATGGCGAAACCGCGCGGGTCGCGCTCCGCGTCCGCTGATCCCTTCTCTCCCCCAACCGTGGAAAAGCGCACGAAGACTTCGGTCTTCTTACCAATCTCCGAGAGGAATTCAGCCTTGGTGTATTTTGTCACGTCGGCTGTGACCTCAAAGTACCCGTATGCTCCTGCCCCTTTGGCGTGAACCACGCGCTCAGGGATACGCTCACGATCGAAATGGGCTAGCTTCTCAAGCAGGTGGACGTCCTGCATAAGCACCGGGCCTCGAATCCCCGCTGTCATGCTATTTTGATCGTCACCTACGGGAATGCCGAAAGCGGTCGTCAAACTATCGCCTGGCTTTGACATGATTTGCCTCCTTTTTTTGTGATGCTTTGGGAAAGGGAACCGGAGGTTCCAGAATTAACGTAGTTGAAAGTGACCCCAAAGATAGTAAAGATTCCTACTTCGTGAAATTTCTGATATAATAACCGCAATAAAATACTGACGCCTGATATCCAACATTCTACTCCTGCGTCTCTTTGTGGTTAACTAATTCATCTTCAACAGGAAAGCTCTTATCGGTATTGGCTCAGCTTGTCTTCCAACTGAATGTTGGACGGCTCAATGAGAATTGATCCGTCGGGAAAAACAATAACCGGTATGATCACCTTGCCTCCATTCGTCTTCTCTACGAATCCCTTTGCTTCAGTTTCTTGGTCGATGTCATGCCACTCGTACGGTATCTGATGGTCGTCTAGTACTTTTCTGGCTCGACGAGCGTCGGGACACCAAGCAGCACCATATACAAGGAGTTTCAATCGCTGTCTTTCCATCGTATACTACCCTCCAAAATCTTAGGCCTCCTGGACCCTCTTCGTACAGTCGGCAATTCTTATTACGCTAATGATTCCTGTTATGATAGACTTTTCGGGAATCAATTTTCCGAGGATAGTATCGCACACTCGCTATTCTATGAACAAGGCCCCTGAGGCGCCGACCGGAAATGATCCAGGGATCAAACATGCAAAAAATTTTTGTTTAGAGGTGCGAATTGGTGTCAATTTACCACACGGTCCCTTCAAGGTTTCCATTTGACAGGCCGCTCGAGGAGGACCTAGGCTCCTGGTGGGTCTTACATGTCAAGCCTAATTGCGAAAAGCTCGTTGCCACGTATCTGCTGAATCGTGAAGTAGGCTACTACTTGCCACTTTACAACCGCAAAGAAAGGGTGGGTTACTACCAGAGGATCAGGATGTCGGAAGTCCCTTTGTTCAGGGGCTATCTGTGCATCGCATTGGACAAGGAAAAGCACGGCGTGCTCTATGACTCGAAGAGGTATGTGCGAATAATAAAAGTCGAGGATCAGGAAAGATTTGTCAGAGAGATTGAGTCAGTGGATAAGGCTGTCCGAACTGGAAAAGACTTGAGCGCGAGAGCAGGTTTGACTCCGGGCAAAAGGGTGCTGATAGTGAGTGGGCCTCTCCAGGGAACCGAGGGGGTCGTGGTCAAACGACGTAGGGAAACTCAACTCTCTCTATCGGTAACTATGTTTAACCAAAGTGTTCTGGTACGACTGGATCCCTTTACCAAGGTTGAGTTGTTGTCATAAATCCTCTCACAGTCCGGGTAACAACTTTGAAAAAGTTTCTCTTATTCCAGTGCCTAACTGCCTAATGTCCTGTCCCATTTGACCTAGCAGTGATGAGGGGGGCAAGCCTTTCGTCTCAGGCCTGATTAACACTGGCTGCGATTGGCCGGCACGACCAAATGAATCCAGGATAAAGCCATCAATAGGATTGGGCGTTCCGAGTGGTCGTGCAGAAGGAAGCCCCGGCGGCTGACCCTGACGGTCCTGAACAGGAACACTACCTGAAGAAGGGCCGGCAGATAAAGGTATTCTCGACAACACTGTCCCAGTCTGATCAGGGAGCACATTGCGCTGAGTAGATAATTGGGATGCTCGGGGACGTGTGTATGGAAGCGCAGGTGGAAGAGGCAAAAGAGTCCTTGACCCAACAGTTCCCACCCCACCCGCCGCTGGTAGTGACGGTGGCGCGTATGGCTCTGAAAAGGTCACTCCACTGCGAGGCTGTGGCACGGTCCCCTGAGACCCTGACGGCAAGCCGCCTCCAGCCTTTTTCTTTGCACCCTGAGACACGGACCGAACTTCAGAAGCACTGGTCTGAGAGGTTGAAAGCTGCCTTGCTTGTGATCCTTTTTCTGAGTCTTTTGGCTTCTTAACCTGTTTTGTCGGTTCCCCCGCCTGCCTATTACCGTCGGTTCCAGGTGGTGGTGAGACAGGCGAAGGTTTGTCTCGCTGTATGTCGGGAGAGGCCGGAGCCTGGAAAGGGAGCCTCATGGACGGCTGTTCGGAAGAAGCAGCCCCGCTGCCGGCCTGGGCTAATTTCGTGGCGACGGGTGAGTCATGATCAGGCGGGTGTCCCGCTGACGTGGGGCCTCCTTGCCTGGCTACAGTCTCGAAGAATCCCATGGTCTCGGCGGCATGGACCCGTGGCTTGCTCAGCAACGACTCCAAGAATTCCGCAAACGGGCTTGCCTCCCAGTTAACCAGTCCCACGCAATTCCCAACCACCCGACCCTGTCGATCTATGACATAAGTGGTTGGAACCCCGGGAATCTCATATATGGCCTCCGAGTTCGAATTTATGACAAAACTGGACGGGATTTTCGAACCGACGGCATCTTGCCGAATGCAGAAATTGTTTCTCGGGTCACAGGCAAAAGTATAGCTGAAACCATTGCTCTGAACATAAGAAAACTGTCTTTCAACTGGGTCAAACAAATTCACCGCGACAATTTCAAGACCTCTTCCGAAATGCTTTCTGAAAACTCGCTCCAGAATTGGTTTTTCTATCGAGCAGGGAGGGCAATCAATTCTCCAGAAGTTCAATAAAACTACTTTCCCTTTGGACGCGGAAAGACTTACAGGCCGGCCTTTCATATCATGAAGAATCATGTCATTAGCCGGAGACGGCACAGAGTATACGTTGAAGTTATGGGTTCTCAGCCTTTGGTCCAACCCTTCTGACAGACTGGCTTTGACATCAAATCCTGACCAGAATGAAGCAACCAGTAAAACAAGGACACGGATACTTCTCTGTTTGTTCATAACCGCATTCCGTTTGTGTAGATCCCACATACTATCGGTATAGTACAATAAATTCACTTGTATTTCAAGGATATTCAAAGCACCTGATCAAGTCTTGCTTTTTTTTGTTGCCTGTCATATAACGCGACTTGTCTGGGGGGGCGAGGTGATCGCCGGCGCGATGAGCGCGGGAGGAAAGTCCGAACTCCGCAGGGCAGGATGCCGGGTAACGCCCGGTGGGGGTAACCCCAAGGAAAGTGCCACAGAAAGTAGACCGCCTCCGTACTCGCGGAGGTAAGGGTGAAAGGGTGAGGTAAGAGCTCACCGGTTCTCGTGGTAACACGGGAAGCCAGGTAAACCCCATCCGGAGCAAGACCGAATAGGGAAGCGCTTGAGGACGGCCCGTCCGAAGCTTCCGGGTAGGTCGCTTGAGGCGGCGGGTAACCGTCGCCCTAGATGAATGATCACCGCCCGGTTTTCCGGGAACAGGATTCGGCTTATTGCCCCCCCCGGACTCCCAAGAGGGGTCGCTCATGACAAAAAAGAATTCGACAGACCGAAGGCCCTCCAATGAGGGCCATGATGCCGGCCCCGACGCCTCTCCGAAGGGTCGCATCTCCAATCCCGCAAAGATTTTGCTGGCCGTCGCAATCGTAGCGTGTGCGGTGGTTGGAGCTTACAAGTTAGGCTTTCTCGAATCAATTTTCCGCTCGGCCGGTTTCCCAAATTTTGGAGACAACCTTACTCCAGTCTTCACAAGACTTCCCGACGACAATGTTCTTTCCGGGGGAAACCTTCTTGCAGGGGTGGGCAAGATTCCCGCCGACGATTCCGGCGTGGGGCCTCAGGTAGTCGTTGAGCCGCTCTCCCCAACGGGATCCCAGGACAAGACGTTCTCTGCGCCGCCAGACGGGCCGACGCAGGCGCAAGCAGAGCAGCCGCGTTCTCGAGAGATTGTTCCACGGGATCAGCAGCGGAATACACCAGTCTCACCGGCGCAACCCTTGATTGCTCCCAGACCGGTGGAAACTTCCGTCATTCCCACTGGACTGCCTTCCCCGACGGAAGATAAGAACAAGACAAAAATACCCCCTGTGTCGTCCGGTTCCGAGCAATCTGCTCCCCAAGAAACACGCCCTGACAAGACGGCAGAGTCAAGTCCGACGAAAGAGAGTGTGGTCAAACCTCTTGTTAGAAAGGAAACTCCGGATTGGAACGAAACTACTCGATCTGAGCAGTTTCGTCTGCCAGGGTCTCTCCTGGTTAAGATTCATAATTATTCCGGTTCCTCGGTCACGTGGGGACTCGCTGTAATTCTGGATGACTCTGAAAGCATGGCCAGACAAACAAAGACGTGGAATCCGAATCGTCTCACATCGGCTGTGGACTTTGTCGCAAAACTGCCGGGCTCCCTGACTCCAAATTCGAGATTGGTTGTAAGAGATTTCTTCTGTGGGAAATCCGGCGATACTGATAAAAAAGCCCGTTGTCTCAACCACATGCTCTTCGAATGGAGCAGTTCACCCTTTAAACAACTGAGGGAGGTGCTGGAGAAGGCCCATCCAGGTGGGCAAACGGATCCGTGTGCGGCGGCAGCCTACTCTGCAAAAAATGATTTCAAGGGGCTTGGGAATCTCACCCCACGGATTTTGATCGTGACCAACGGAGCTTCCAAGTGTGGTTATGCCACTGTCCTAAAAGCCGTGTATACTCATGAAAGCAAGGAAAAAATCTCCGTTGACGTCCTTGCATTGGGAATGAGCAAGAAGCGTCATCGTGGATATTCATCACTGGCCGGCAAGACCAATGGACTCATGCTGGAGGTGGACAAGCCTGCCGACATCGACCAGGCCGTTTCACGCTACGCTAAAATGCTCAAAGCCAAGGCAATGGAAAAAGTCGAGGTGAAAGGTGATAAAGCGGTGACAAGCATAAGCCCCTTTCAAGAGGTTGCACTCGCCCCCGGCGCTTACACGGTTGTCCTACCCGTGGTAGAAGGCCTTAGCCCTTCCAAAAGAACCATTACCGGTGTCAAGATTAACCCCGGGGAAACCAACGTGATGGACGTGACCATAAAAAAGGGCCACCCGATAGTCCGTGTAGGACGAAAGTAAGCCAACGCATCAACGATGCATCCCGTTCACCAGATATTCTCAAGCGCGTCCGTATATCAATCCACTCCATTCAAGCGACCGGGCTCTTTTTTGAGATTTTCAATACCGCCAGATGCCGAACTACCTCGCAGCTCTATCTTGTGAGCTTTCTACGACAGCCACGGCGCATGTCACAACATTGTCAACATTGAAACCGTAATTCCTGAGAACCTCGGAACCGGGGGCCGAAGCGCCGAAACGATCTACTGCTATGCAATCCCCCTGGTCCCCCACCCATTGAGCCCATCCTAAAGACGACCCGGCTTCTATGGATAATCTGGCCTTTGCCGCTGGGGGTAACACCTCATTTTGGTATGCTGAAGACTGTTCCTTAAAGAGTTCCCAGCTTGGCATGGAGATGACTCTCGCTTGAATGCACTTGTCTCTTGAGAGCTTTTCCTGGGCTTCGAGCGCTAACTTGACCTCTGATCCCGTAGCTATCAGCAGAATGTCCGGTTTCCCCTCAGCCTCAGACAGTATGTAAGCTCCTTTGGAAACCTGGTCTGCGGAAGCATAACGGCTTTGGTCCAAAATCGGCACATTTTGACGGGATAAAACAAGGGCCACTGGTCTACGGAGCTTGACGGCAATTCGCCACGCCGCCGCAGTCTCATTTGCATCGGCGGGTCTAATGACCGTGAAGTTGGGCACACACCTAAGAGAGGCTAACTGCTCTATTGGCTGGTGCGTAGGACCGTCCTCTCCTACCGCAAGACTGTCATGCGTGAAAACGAAGATGACGTGTAGATTCATGAGGGCGGCAAGTCGCAACGCGGGGCGCATGTAGTCCGAAAAAATGAAGAAGGTGGCTGCGTAAGGAATCACTCCTCCATGTAGAGCCATTCCATTAACAATGGCCCCCATACCGTGTTCTCTGACTCCGAACCGAATGTTGCGGCCGACCGGGGTCGAAAAGGCTTGGTCGGCAGACCCGGCAATAAGAGTCTTAGTAGAAGGCGCCAGGTCCGCCGACCCTCCAAGAAGACTGGACACTTTGCTCGCAATGGCATTAAGAACCTTTCCTGAAGCGGAACGTGTAGCAATAGCACTGTCCATTGACCCGAAATTTGGAATATCTTCATCCCAACCCAATGGGAGTTCGCCGCCGAGTTGACGCTCAAAACTTTCCGCCTCTGTTGGAAACCTCCTCTTGTATTCTGATAAAAGAGTCAACCAGTCGTCTTCGTGCCTGCGTCCTCTTTCAATCGCCTCTCGAAAATGTTTGAGCGCTTCATCCGGGACATAAAACTTGGAGTCCTGAGGCCACCCAAATCTATCCTTGGTTAACTTGAGGGCGTCTTCCCCAAGCGGCTCCCCATGCGCGCTTGCGCTGTCCTGCTTGGGGCTCCCAAAGCCAATGTGTGTGCGGATCATGATGAGGGACGGCTTATCCTTCTCGCTCTGAGCGTCATGAATGGCCTTTTCAATGGCCGAAAAGTTGTTACCGTCTGCAACCCTGGACACGTGCCATCCGTAGGCTTCAAATCGCTTGCCGACGTCTTCCGTGAAGGTTATGTCGGTGTCTCCTTCTATGGAGATATGATTGTCGTCATAAAGGTAGATAAGCTTTCCCAGACCCAAATGACCCGCAAGCGACGCAGCCTCGGAAGCCACTCCTTCCATAAGATCTCCGTCAGAAACGATGGCGTACGTGAAATGATCGACCAGAGTAAACCCTTCCCGGTTGAAGCCGGCAGCGAGGAACCGTTCAGTCACGGCCATTCCGACGCCCATTGCAAAACCTTGTCCCAGTGGACCGGTTGTGCATTCCACGCCTCGGGCAAGATCATATTCCGGATGGCCGGGAGCCTTGCTCTGCCACTGACGAAATCGCTTTATTTCATCCAGAGACATGTCGTAGCCGGTCAGATGAAGAAGGGCGTAGAGAAGAGCCGAGCCATGCCCTGCCGATAGTATGAACCTGTCCCTGTCATGCCAAAAGGGATTTCGGGGATTGTATCGCATGAATCGGGTCCATAAAACGTAAGCCATGGCCGCAGCACCCAATGGAAGACCCGGGTGCCCTGATTTGGCTTGCTGCACAGCGTCGGCGGCAAGAATGCGAAGCGTGTTGATGCAAAGTTCATCGAGTTGAGATTCCGAGTGGCTCATTGACGAGGTACCTCCGGGAGCTATTAGGCTTTCGTTCGCTTCGCGTCAGCACGGCTATCTCCAAGCGTCGCTGCTTCGAGATTGCTGCGACGGGGGGGCACCTTTGATTTGCGGACAGCCGTTAAGCCGTAATATCAATCACTTTCCCGACTTAGCGAATTGAGCCGATAGACGTTGATAATAACCAATTGGCCAATTTTTTTCACGGCTTCTTCCAACTCGCAGCAATTCTCTTCTCAAAAATTATTTCCCGGCGAGCAACGAGCGGACACCCAATGATGCCAGCATCTCGTTCGGCGACGTTGTCGGCAGCGAGCAATTGTAATTGACGCAAATATACGCGGTGGCCCTACCGTCAACAGCTTGTTGATCCCTGGTATATGAAGCAATGTGGCAAATGTCCGGATCGGTTTCGCCCGAAGGTCTGAAGACAACCACTTTGTTTGGGACGAACGGTTTGCGCAGGGCTCTGAGCATCACCGACGTGTCCTCGGCCCCAACAAAGGCCGATATCACGACTTCGTGGGAAGGGCCAAGAGCGAAGTCAACCGCGGATAGCAACTGGGTGTAGGCAGAGGGAAACTGTCTGACATTTCCAGAGAACGCTCTTACCAGTCGATCAGCCATGATTTCGAGTTCCGGATTTGCAGTGATTCTACTCAATCGGAGAAGATTAAGAGCAGCCACTGAATTCCCTGACGGGGTTGCTCCGTCATAGATCTCTTTCTTGCGAACCAGAAGTTCCTCACCATCATCGGCAATGAAATAAAAGCCACCTGTTTTGTCATCCCAAAACCGTTCAAGGAATTCCTGGTTAAGATCCACGGCACTCTTCAGGTAATGGGTGTTAAAGATGGTTTCGTACAAATCGATAAGACCACTTATGAGGAAAGCATAGTCGTCAACATGAGCGGGCAATGCGGCCTGACCATCCCTGAACCGATGCAGGAGCCTTCCATCGGACCCACGCATGGTCGTAAGGATGAAATCGGCCGCCTTACGGGCAGCATGTGCGTAATCGGCTCTGTCAAAAGCCTGACTACCTCGGGCCAACGCGGCTATCATCAAGCCATTCCAATCCGTTAAAATCTTGTCATCTTTTTGCGGGTGTACCCGTTTTTCCCTGACGGTGAAAAGCCTTGTACTAGCCCAACTTCGACGTGCAGTAAGTGTGCCAAGCCTGTTTTTGGGGGTTATGGCAACAAAAAGTCTCGTGATATCAGAATGAGGGTTTCTTAACGACGAATGTAGTGCCATAGAGTGGCAAAA
>Ga0247841_10005684_pt1 | contig 19888 bp, 6 predicted proteins | sample LaCruzMarch2015__2_FD_192410 | JGI IMG/M metagenome (GOLD analysis project Ga0247841, IMG submission 192410) | Freshwater microbial communities from meromictic Lake La Cruz, Castile-La Mancha, Spain - LaCruzMarch2015_18m | ecosystem: Environmental > Aquatic > Freshwater > Lake | place: Spain... | reverse complement strand
TACTTCCATTTGATGGAGTTGGAGATGTGAAATCAATTGATGGAGCAGCAGAATCAATAAATAAAAGTTGAGTTGTTGAATTTGGATTCCCAGCAGAATTATTACAATAAGCATAAATTGTATTTTCATGTTCTAAGAATGTAACATTTCCATTTGAAAACCATGAAGTTGTTGATGAATTAATCATAGAAACATTTGTTCCACCTTCATCAAGAGAATATTTACAATTTCCACTCTCGTTAATTGTTATATTTATAGCAAGAGAAGTTGTTGTGTAAGTTGTGTTTAAGGGCAGGGTTATATTAATTGTTGGAGCAGCTGAAGAATAGCTATTGCTTAGTGGCAGATAATCTATATTGCTTGCGTCTAAAGTATAAGAGGAATCACAGAAACCATCTGATTGTGAATCTGTGCATGTATCAGAAAATCCTCCTGTTGAATTTGCCCAATAGTTTCCACCTATTTGCGCACCATTTGTATAAATCCTTGTTCCAGATGTTCGGGTCGTATTCCAAAAACTGCTTATGCCGGAATAAATGTAAGCATTATTAGTATTATTAAAGAAATTATTAAAAAGGAACATTGAGCTGGCACCATCATCAAGATACACTCCATATTCGCTGTTATTTTGAATAATAGATGATTTGATAACATCTGCTGTTATGAATCCATAAGTTCCAATTCCATATTGATTATTGTTTATTGTTGAATTGACAAATGTGTTGTTGTCAGCAGAATTCCATAAATAAATACCATAAACATTTCCGCTTGCACTTATATTTGCAAAAGTATTATTGCTTGCACCATTAACAACTAAACCCTTGCCGTTATTAGATACTGAAATATTAAAAAAACTGGCATTTGTGCTTGCACCAGTTGAATGATAAAATAATACACCATAATACACATTGCTGTTGGATGTTATGTTATCCACATCAACCAAATAACTAGTCATATTTGAAACATCTATATCTAATCCATTATACCAGTCTGTAAGAACACAATTTCTTATAGTAACATTGTATCTTGTTGATTTTATTCCTGTTGTGTCGTTTACATCTGTTCCGTCGATAGTATAACCCTGACAGTCTATAGTTACATTCTTGGCAGTTATGTTCATGCATATTGAAGAAGCAGAATCAGTTATGCTTGCAGTCAGGTAATAATTTGCGCTTTCATTCAAGTCCTGGCACGAAGAAATATTATAAACTCCAGCGGGTGCTGCAGCGGCGGTGTAAGTTATATTGAAATAAGGTAGATTTCCTGTTACTTGCGTGTTCTCTCTATCTTCAAATACATAGTACACATATGGAGGAGCAACAGACGGATAATGACCTATTGTTAAGAAAGTATCCATTATACCAGTAATGCCAGTTATTGAATAATCAGCATCTTCAAATCTTACTGTGAAATTCTTATTTCCTTGAGAATAACTTTCTTGAAGTTGAGTTGTAACATTAAAGCAAGTCCATGTATTATCTGTTGTGCTTGATAAAGTTGGGGTTGTGGCATTTAATTTAGTCATATTCCCAACTTCGGTATAAGACATGCTTTCATCCCAAGATTGATTATTTATGTACCAAACATTTAAGTCATTATCTGGAGTTCCAGCAGCGACATCTATCCACAAACACAAAGTTCCATCTGTTACAGTAGCACCAGCTGGGATGCTTGTTATACCCCATTTCATCTGAGAACCTCCCCTGGTTCCATCAAGATAACGAATATCAGCCAAATCATAAGTTGCAGCGTCTAAAGATACAACTGTCGGGTCAATTATTATTGGATAAAGTGAGTTTTGCAAAAACTCTAAAGGAATATTTATCTTGATATAATTCCCATTTAGAGTGAAACTGCCGTCAACTGTTGCACCAGCAGAATCAACTGCTGTTGGCATTTTTAAATATCCAACAACTGTTCCATCTTTTGATAAAGAAATGTCTCCGTTTTCCTGCAAAGATAAATCAAAATCACTTGATAAAGTGAAATCAAATCCGTTTTCTGCGTCTATGCTTTGGTTGAATAAAATGATATACTCTTTTAATTCATTTGTATCTAATGCATAAGCCAAAGCTGCATTATTCCAAACATCATAATAAGTTAATGTGTTTGCATCAACAACCGGCTCGGTTAATTCTATATCTTTAGGAGAAAAGCTCAAATAATTTCCTGAATATTCATATCTTACTTTTTTACCAAAATATGATTTGTATAAATTCTGTTCGTTTGTATAATCATAAGTTTCTTGGGTGATTGAATCTGTAACTCTTCCTGTAATTCCACCTATTACATTTCCTGTTATTCTTTTTACTACATTTCCAGCAATATTTCCTATACCTTGGACAACTGATTCAGCTGGAACAGCTTCTGACTTCTGAACTTCTTCTGTATTTATTCCAGTATCAACATTTTCAACTTTTGTTGCAGAATAAAGTGTTTTTGTAACTTTATTTCCTGTCTGCTTTGTATCTTCTGATTTTACCTCAATCCCTTCAGAAGGATTTTCTGCTGTCTGAACAGCAGGAATCTCTAAATTATTTATTTCAGAAGAAAGCTGTCTCAAGCTTTTTCTTATTTTGTCTTTAACATTAATCATAACAAGATTACTCTCAACAGAAGCAAATCCATCAGAAGCAGCGAACTTAACGCTTCTGAATCCTGCAAAATCTGTTTCTGGAATAAATGTTATTTTTCCATTATCCGCAATAATTGAAATATTATCTATTTCAGAAGGGTTTATGCTGAAACTTAAGCTGTTTCCGTCTGCATCAGAGAAATAATCATTTAAATCAATTGTGTAGTTTGCATTTTTATAAATAGTTATATCAGAAATATTATTGATTAAAGTTGGAGCTTGATTTGATTCAGTGCTTACAACAACAGGACTTTCTGCACTAACAATTGTTTCTTCTCCATAAACAAGAGCAATGCTCAAATTGTAAGTTCCTTCTTCAGGTAAAGATAAGCCAAGAGAATTTAAATTAAAACTTATTGTATTGGTTGAACCAATAAATTCTGCTCCGTATCCTTCAACTTCTTCTGTGTAAGCAGTTGTAATTGCTGCAGAAGTTGCATCTCCGCCTAAAATTAAAACATCATCTGTTAAGTTTTTATCAGATGTTCTTGCACTTCCAGGAACAATCTCTGCATCTTGATTATTCAAATCATAATTATAAACAGAGTTAGCATCAACAAATCCATCAATTATTAAAATATCAGAAGTATCTAGGATTTCTGTTATAATCTCTTGAACTTGTTCTGTTAAATCTGCAGAAGGAGTTTCAGTTGGTGTTTCAGTAGGAGTTTCTGTAGGAACTTCTTCTGTTGGAATTTCTATTGGTGTCTCAATAGGAGTTTCTGTAGGAACTTCTTCTACTGGAGTTTCACTTGGAACTTCTTCAATTGGTGTTTCAGTTACAGGAATCTCTTCTACTGGTGTTTCTATTGGTATTCCAGTAGGAGTTTCTGTTACAGGAATTTCTTCAACTGGTGTTACAACTACTTTTTCTTCTGCTTTCTGTTCTTTCTCAGCAGCTTTTTCCTCTTTTTTTGCTTGCTTTTCAATTTCATCAATAACATTTCCAGTTAATCTAAAAATAACAGATTGTTTTCCATTAATTGTATATGATTTTCCAGAAAAAAAGCTTTTTATTCTATTTATAGGAGAGATTACTGCTCCTGTAAATGGACTGAAAATTATATTTCCAGTTATTCCTGCTTCTGCAGGAGCAGATGGTGCTGCTTCTGGTGCTGGAGCAGGTGCAGATTCTGCTGGCGCACTCGGAGCAGCCTCGGCAGGTGCTGTTTCTGCAGGAGCTGATTCAACTGGTGCAGCTTCTGGTACTGGTGTAGATTCAGTAGGAGTTTGTTCTGCTGGAGTTTCAGCAACTGGAGTTTCACTTGGTGTTTCTCCTGTAATTTCTTCTGTTGTTTCTTCAATAATTTGTTCTTCTGTTACAGGAGTTTCTGCAGGAGTTTCAGTTGGTGTTTCACTAGGAACTTCTTCTACTGGTGTTTCTGCAGGAATTTCTTCTGTTGGTGTTTCTGCAGGAGTTTCTCCACCGCCAGTTTCAGTTGGAGTTTCTGCTGGAATTTCTGCTGGAGTTTCTACAGGCAGAGTTTTTTTTGTTAACTTAAGCTGGAAAAAAACAGTTGGTGTTAATATCTTTTTCCCAATAATTCCAAATCCTTCACCGCTTCCAGAGATATTTGAATTTTCAGCATAAAAATTTCCAGAACTTATGGATAAATTGTTTTCTAAAACGAATTGAGAAAAAGGTATTTCTTTTGTTATATTATCTAATGTCACTCTAACTATTGCATTGGCAGGAATAAACTCGCCAGTTTTCATAAGCAGATTAAGATTTCCAGAAATATTTTCATTTGGCAAGAATGATTTTTTATTAAAAGAAAATGCAACATTTCCAGTCATTCTCATTGCAAAAAAAGCTCCAAAAAAAATTAATAAAATTACAATTGAAGATAAAAGAACAAGTTGCAATTTTTTATTAGAATTTGACAAGTTTGCTTTTCCTACATAAGAACTGCCCACCCGCGAACCATCTCTAACACTTTCATAAACATAAGGCCCGTACATTTTGTTGCCTTTTTTAATCCACTTTTTGTAAGCCATAGTCCGAATCAGGAAATTAAAGTTTACGCTCCCTTAAAACATTATTTTTCCTTTATTTTTAAGGAAAAAATCATTTAAATATCTATTGTTTTTAGAGAGGTATGAACTTGGTAAGAAAAATAGGAAATTTAGGGTTTTTACCCTACATTTTTAAGGTATGTTTTTACCCTAAAATTTTCTGAATTATCAATAATTATGATTCTGAATCAATAACTCTCTATCTTGACTATTCCTTTTCTAATTCATAATCATTTCTTTAGACATCAACTGATTATTTTTAATGGTAAAAGTAAGATTTACGTGCAAAATCAGAGTTATAGCAAAATTTAAAAAGGTATAATTATATAGTAACAAAATGGGAAAGAAATTTTTTATTATAAGTGTACTGCTCTTATCTTTCTTATTTCAAATAGCCTTTGCACAGGCTCTTACAAATGTGTTTGTTAATCCAACTTCTACGGTAACCAACAAGGGCGGTAATTTTACAATAAATGTTAATATTGACACAACTGAAAGTGTTTTTGGGGCAGACATAGTGTTATATTTTAACAAAACTATTCTTAGTGCGACAGGAATATCAGAAGGAAATTTTTTAAAAAAAGATGGAGCAACAACTTTTTGTACTGTTCTTACTATAGATAATATTTCTGGAAAGGTATCATTTGCATGCACAAGGTTTAACACACAGACGGGCGTTACAGGCACAGGAACATTATTTAGTGTTAATTTTACAGGCATAAAAGGAGGATATAGTAATCTTAGTTTGAAAAATGAAGGTATTATGGATTCTAGCATAGAATTTATACCAAATGTCATACTTACAAACGGAAGTGTTTCTTCACTTACACCCCCCTCAGTTCAGTCAGTTACAATAACTCCAACAAATCCAAATACAGATGATACTTTAGATTGTGGTTTTGTTGTTACAGACCCCGACCCAACAGATACTCTAAAAGCAAATGTTACATGGTTCAAAAATGGAATAGAATGGTATAATGATGATGAAAATAACATAGATGTAACATCTGGTGTGTTAGCACAAACAAGTTCTGTTGGAGACATTGAGCCTTCCGATACTGCCAAAAATGATAACTGGGTTTGTCAAGTTATAGCTTATGATTCTCTTGGAACACGAACTTCTTTAAATTCTAGTTCTGTAACAATATTAAATTCTGCTCCAACAACTCCAACTTCATTGGCATTATCGCCGTCTATAATTTACGTAGGAAATACATTGACAGCAACTGCATCTGGCTCAACAGATGCAGACAATGATGCTTTAACTTATTATTATGAATTTTACAATGTAAATGACAGCACAATAAAAAAAGCATATTCAACCAGCAACACATATTCCATCCAGGTTTCAGATGCACATAATTTAATCAGAGTCAGGACAAAAGCATACGACGGAACTGTTTATTCTGGAGAAAAAGAGTCTACCATTATTATTAGCAATTCTGCTCCAACAACTCCGATTATTAGCATTACCCCTGTAAATCCGAAAACAACAGATAATTTAGTCTGTAATATAGCAACTCAATCTACAGATGCAGATAATGACGTTTTAAATTATAATTATGCCTGGTATAAAAATGGAGTCTTGCAATCATCACTAACTACAAACACAGTCTCATCAACTTATACAGCAAAAAATGAGATGTGGAGATGCAATGTTACAGCATCAGATGGAACTTCAACAAGCGCTCAAGCAACAGCAAATACAACTATTATAAATTCTGCACCATTATTAGCTTCAATAGGAAATAAATCAGTTATTGAAACAAATTTATTAACATTTACAATATCTGCCACAGACGCAGACAGCGATGCTCTAACATATTCTGTTGCTAATTTGCCAAGTGGAGCAACATTTGACTCAGGAACAAAAACATTCAGCTGGACACCAACTTACGACCAGAACGGAATTTATTCAAATATAATTTTTACCGTTAGTGATAGCAATATAGTAGACAATGAGACTATAACAATAACAGTTACTAATTATAACAGAGTTCCGATAATAGACACATATTCTCCACTAAATACAACAATGAAAATATTCGAAGGAAGCAATATATCATTCAGCCACACATCACACGACCCAGATAATGATATTCTCTCTTACAAATGGTTGGTAAATCTTATAGTCAAAGCAACAACAAGTTCATGGATGTATCAAACAACTGCAAATGCCTGCACAGATATTGGTGTTAGAAATATAACTTTAGTTGTTTCAGATACAAATAATGGGGATGCTTCTCATTCATGGAATGTTATTGTTAGAATGAAAGGAGATGTTAATTATGATAATAAAGTTGACATAATAGACCTTTCAAGTGTTGGTTATTCTTATGGAACCCAGCCAGGAGATGATAATTGGAATGCAAGTGCTGACTTTAATTATGACGACAAAATAAATATCGTTGATTTAGTTACTACAGGATATAATTATTGGAGGACTTGTTAAATGAACAAAAAAACTGCGATTTTATCTGTTTTAATTGTTCTAGTATTAATTTTAATTGCTATAAACCTCAATAGTATCTTTAATCCATCTCTTACCGGGCATTCAATAGCAGATAACAAAGATAATACACCAACTAATCCTGACATACAAAATAATAGCCTGGATGATAATGCAGAAGAAACCCCTACAATTCCCCCTACAGGCACAACAACACATTCTAACGGAGGAGGTGGAGGTGGAAGTGGTGGCAGTTCTGGAGGAACAGGAACAGGTGATGAAGAAACTAATTTTATAAGTAAAGAATTTGATGTAAACATTAACATTGATTCAACTAAAGAGATATTTGGTTATGAGTTATATGTTTATTTTGATAATAAAATATTAGAAGCAATTAATGTTAGTGAAGGAAATTTTCTAAAACAAGATGGAGCAACAACTTATCCTATAACTGATATTAACAATGAGATGGGTTACATAAGATTGGCAAATACCCGTTTTAACACACAGACAGGAGTTAGCGGAACAGGCATTTTATTCAGCATAACTTTCAAAACATTATCTGCTGGTTTGACTGAATTAAGTCTTCAAAAAGTGCAGATTGTTGACGCAAATCTTGATGTAGTGCAAAATGCTACAATCAAAAGTGGAAGTGCAAGTTCAGCAAGCAATAATGTTGATTTTGCAGACTGCAGCATATCAGTTTAATTCAATTTTGGATTATTTAGGAAAAAGACGAAAAATGGGAAAGACTAAGCTATTTATATTGATAATAGGGATGTTTGTATTGCTAAATTCTCTTTGTTTAACTTTTGCCTTGTCTGATTTAAACCAGAGCGGAACAATAGAAGACTTAATTATGGCTAAAAATAAAAATCTTCTTAAGGGCGACGTTACTGATGATTACAAAGTTAATATTTTTGATTTATCTTCCATTGGATTCACATACGGACAAGATAACAGCTCTCAAGAATTTCAAAATTCATCTGACAATGATATAAACAAAGATGGAAAAGTGAGCATAATGGATTTAGCTGTTGTCGGAATGAACTATGGTTCTGTCGCGTTTACAGAATCAAATCCAAGCCCGGCGCATATATCAATAGAACCTTCAAGCAAAGAAATTAATGAGACAGATAATTTCACCATGACTATTATCATCAACACAACTGAAAATATTTTTGCAGCAGAGGTTACAATCTTATTTAACAATCAAATCTTGAATGCAACAAAAATAACTGAAGGCGATTTCCTAAAGCAGGACGGTGCAAATACATTTTGCTCTAATGACATAAACAATGCTGTAGGGACATTATCATTTTCCTGCACAAGATTTAATGTTCCTGTAGGAGTTACAGGAACAGGAATTTTATTTAGTGTTAATTTCACAGGAATAGGCGGCGGGCAAACTGTTTTGGATTTGCAAAATATAACTCTTGTAGACGAAAATCTGGATAAAATAACAGGCATATCAACCTCTAATGGCTCGGTTTATGTTTTTCCCTTAAATCATGCTCCTGAATCTCCAATTTTGATAAGCCCACTAAATAATTCCTTAATAAATGAAAGCATGCCAACTTTTAATTGGACATTTGCAGACCAGGACATGGGAGATTTACAGCATGCATTCCAAATACAAATAGCTAATAGCACAAATTTTGATAATTTTGTATATGACACTGGGCAAATAATCTCTAATTTATCCTCTTATAAATCATCATTTCAGATAGACGACGGAAAATGGTATTGGAGAGCCAGAACAAAAGACAACAGAACATGGAGCAATTATTCAATACCTTTTGTTCTTTCAATTGACACACTAATTCCTAACATAATATTGAATAGCATAGAAGGAAGCAATAATTATGTTTTTTCCCCAAATAATGACGGCTTTTATGATTCTGTAACAATAAGAATGAATGCTTCTGAAAATGTTGATTTTGAATGGACAAGGATTATCAATTCCAGCGGGGATACCATAAAATATTTCATAGGTCCATCAAATTCCACATTCGCAAATAAAACCTGGGATGGAACTTTAACTGAAGGTGGAATTGCCATAGACGGCGTTTATAATATAACAACAAAAATAACAGACATGGCAGGAAATGTTAACAACTCTATATTCTTGGGGGCTATAGAGATAGATAATACTCCTCCACAAATATTTGGAGAAACAAAAACTCCTCAGCCTTCTTATAACGATAATAATGTAGAACTCAATGCCACGATAACTGACAGAAATCTTGGTTTGGTCTGGATGTCTGGAAATTGGGAAGGTTCCTGGAAAAATTATAAAGATGTCTCCAATCAAAGCAGCATTTATTCTTTTATTGTGAATGCAGGCAATTTCAGCAATCAGGAAGTTGTAAGCTGGATTTATTACGCAAAAGACAGTGTTGAAAATTTTGTTGCAGGAACATTGCAGATGTTCATAGTTTACAATAGACCGCCAACAAAACCAACTTTATTAACAATAGAACCATTAACTGCATTTAAAACATCTTTGCTTACAGCAAATGCATCTGGCTCAACAGATGCAGACAATGATGCTTTAACTTATTATTATGAATTCAGAGATTCTGATAATTCAACTATTTTGCAGGCATTTTCTTTAAACAATAACTATAATTGTTCTGCAGATTTAAGATGCACCAAGCATGATTTGATATATATCCATTCAAAAGCATATGACAGTTACAATTTCTCAGAGGAAACAACAAATACAAAAGAAATCAGCAACTCTCCTCCATCAATACCTGCAAGTTTAACTCTCTCACCGTCTATAATTTACGTAGGAAATACATTGACAGCAACTGCATCTGGCTCAACAGATGCAGACAATGATGCATTAACTTATTATTATGAATTTTACAATGTAAATGACAGCACAATAAAAAAAGCATATTCAACCAGCAACACATATTCCATCCAGGTTTCAGATGCGCATGATTTAATCAGAGTAAGAACAAAGGCTTATGACAGCGAGAATTATTCCTTAGAAAATGAATCCAGAATTTCTGTATCAAATACTCCTCCAACAACCCCCCCATCCTTAATATTGTCACCATCAATAATTTATGTCGGAAACACACTGACAGCAACAGCATCTGGCTCAACAGATGCAGACAACGACGCTATCAGCTATTATTATGAATTTTACAATGTTAACAGCTCATTAGTTTTACAAAGTTATTCAACAACTAACATATACACAATCCAGGTTTCAGATGCCCATAATTTAATCAGAGTCAGGGCAAAAGCTTTTGATGGAACTAACTATTCAGCGTCATATATAGAATCTTCAAAACCAGTAAGAAATTCAATTCCAACAACCCCTATAAATTTAGAATTATCTCCATCAATAATTTACGTTGGAAATACATTGATAGCAACAGCATCTGGCTCAACAGATGCAGACAATGATAATATAATTTACTATTATGAATTTTATAATGTAAATGACAGCACAATAAAAAAAGCATATTCAACCAGCAACACATATACAATACAAGTATCAGATGCGCATAATCTGATAAGAGTAAGAGCAAAAGCATTTGATGGAACAAATTATTCAGCATCCTATATAGAATCTACAGAACCAATAAGCAATTCTGTTCCAACAATACCTACAACCTTAACACTCTCTCCAAATGTAATTTATGTTAATTCAAATTTGACAGCAACAGCATCTGGCTCAACTGATGCAGACAATGACGCTTTAACTTATTATTATAAGTTCTATGACTTAAATAATTCACTCATACTTCAGGATTATTCCACTAATAATAAATATACAATAACTCAGATTTCAGCACATCATTTAATCAATGTTTCTGCTAAAGCTTATGATAACACAAATTATTCAGATGAGAAAATAAATAATAAGTTAGTAAATAATTCTGCACCTGTTGCAAATGCAGACGGTCCATATAACGGAACTGAAGGTTCTGTTATAATTTTGAATGCTTCTAAATCTTATGATATTGACAATGATGTTTTAAACTATGAATGGGACTTGGATAATGATGGATTATATGACGATGCAATAGGCATAACTCCTCAAAATAGCTGGCCAGATGATTATTATGGAGTTATACGTGTTAAAGCAAGTGATGATGCAACTTTCAATACATCAAATAGTATTGTAAATATTACTAATGTTCCGCCGGCAGTTATTTCTCCACAAAATATAATCGGAGATGAGGGTTCGCAAGTAACTCTTGGTTCAATAATATTTACTGATCCAGGAGTATTAGACACTTTCACAGCAAAAATAAAATGGGGAGATGGAAATATAACTAATTTGGGCAGTGTAACAAGCCCAATTTCACAGCAAAATCATGTGTATTCTAAAGACGGCATTTATATTATAACAATAAATGTTACCGACGATGATAAGGGTGTTGGAACTGCAAATGTAACAGCAAACATTGCTAATGTTCCTCCAAGTTTTATTTCTGTTGATGTAATTTCTCCTATTGATGAAGGAAGCATGACTAATTTAACATCAACTGTCTTTGACCCCGGAAGTGATGATACAAATTTAACTTATGAAATTGAATGGGGAGATGGCTCTGCCCATACAAAGAGCTCAACATCAAACTGGAGAATATCTTCATTTCACAAATACCTTGATAATGGAGATTATACAATAACATTAACTATAACAGATTCTGATTTGGCAAAAACAACTAATACTATAAATGTTATTGTTAATAATGTTGCTCCTGTAGCAAATGCAAACGGACCATATAATTGCAATGAAGGGGGAACAATGCAGCTAACTGGCTCTGAAACAGATGCAGGAATATTAGACACGCATACATTTGCGTGGGATTTGGATAATGATGATGTGTATGAAACTCCTGGCCAAAATGTAAATTTTATATGCACTTCTGATGGTATTTATGACATTTCAGTGCAGGTAAAAGATAATGATAACGGAATTGGAGAAGCAAAAACAAATGTTAATGTCAATAATGTTGCACCGAGCATCACATTTATCAATGTAACCAGCCCTGTAGGGACAGGATTTGAAGCGATTCTTGATTTCTCTGCATTTGACCCAGGTAATGACGACGCAACTCTAAGCTATGAAATTGATTGGGGCGATGCAACCAAGACAACAGAAACAATTCCTGTTAATCAAATGGCAAGCAAGGGGCATGTTTATCTTAATAGCAATAATTATATAATAACACTTAAGGTAACTGATTCAGACGGCGCTTTTACGCAAAGCACAATAAATATAATTGTCATGCAGGCAATAACAGTGAGCATACCTTCTGGAGTGAGCATCTTTTCCTTGCCATTAAAACCTCTTTCACCACTAAGCTTTAATTTGCTAAATTCAAATTGTGATGTGGCTAGTGACGGGCCGAACTCACAATGCACTGGTTCAGATTTGGCTTATTATGACGCTGCGTCAAGCTCATATGTCTGTATTGGATTAGATGAATTATTATACCCAGGACAGGGATATTTTATAAAAGTAAATAATGCCTGCTCTTTTACTATCATAGGAAATAGTTTTGGATTGGAAGAAATAGGCTATCTTGGAACAAAGCAGATAAAAAAGGGCTGGAATACAATTGGCTCTCCAACAATATCAACTGCTTTCAGCAGAGGAACCTGTACAAAAACCATAGTCGGCCCGTTAATATTTGCTGATGGTGTTTCATCCTGCGATGGAATTGGCAGCCAGTATAAATGCGATGTTGGTTCTTCTGGACCTTACTGCTATTGTGAAACAGCTAATTTAAACCAAGGCGAGGGATATTATTTTTACACAGCCATGAATTGCAGTTTAAGCTAATTAAAATCGAAAATTGTAACTACCGAAAAGTTTATAAAATAAAATGAATAAAAGTATTAAGACAGGGGAAAATGAATTTGTATAAAAAAGTTTTGTTAGGAACAGCTGCAATGGGAATTGGGTTAGGCCTTTTTCTAAAGAATCCTGCTCCCGCATTTGCAGAAACAGCACAGGAAAAAAATACTGTTTCAATTGGATACGACACAGATAAATACATCTGGGAACCTAGCCAAAACAAGTTCGTCGAGAGACCCTACTCAGCTAAACCTGTTGATAGTTCTGTTCCTTTATTTGCAGAAACAGCACAGGAACAGCCAAAAATATCTTCTGAAATCAGTACAGATACTTCTAATTATTTAAAAGAGGACAAATTAGTTGCATTTTATAATTCATTTAGAACTGATTCAAAAAACGCAAATCCTATAAAATCCTTCAAGGAGGTTTTGCAGGTTTACGGAATGAATCCTTTATACGATGAAGCAAAAAATCAACTAAGATATACTCTTAGAGCAGGAAATACCTCAACAGAATATTTAATTTATCCTTCTAATGACGCTATTGATGATAATGGGAATCCGAAAGAAGCTTGCAATTTATCTGTTAATTATAAAAGAGATGAATATGATAAAAATATTTTTTCTGCCAGAATTGGTGAAGAATGGTTTAGCAAAATAGTAGACGAGCTGGAGCCTGGAATAATGGTTAAAACAGCTGCTATTGCAGAAGAAAGGCACAAGTTAGAAGAAATAGCAGCACAAATAATTGCAGAACAAAACAGCCTGCCTTCAATGCTTAGGTTATACAAAGAAGATGAATTGAGATTAAGTTCTACAAAACCATTAAAAAATTTGGAAAATGCATTAAACGATATTTTTTTCGGTTCTGATATAGTTGGCATTGATGGAACTGTGTATTCCGGGGCAAGAGATGGATTTTTAGAATCAGTTGGGCATGTTTTTCAGGATACATTTAGTCTGCTTACCTTTGGAGGGTATGACCGCAAGGAGGAAAAGTCAGCCGGCTCTAAGAAAAAAACTTTTAATCCTATAAAAAAAGTTATTGTTGATATTGGAGTTGAAGATATTGTCAATGGCATGATTGGAAGTGGGGTTAGAGTTGTAGAAAACAGCGTCCTTGGAGTTTATAACACTGCAAGAATCCCATTTAATTATGTGCCTTTTACTAAATGCCTTGGAGATGCATTACAAGTTGGTGTGAATACTATTGCTAATGTTCTTCCAGGAGGAGATGGAAGTAAAAGAGTTTTAAGAATTGGTCCTGTTAAAGAAGGACTTGGAGCTTTTCCGGTTGTTTATAATCTTTTTTTCACAGGTGGTGAATGTAATCTTGAAGTAGAACAAAATGGAAAAACAATAGGTGTGGCAACTGTTCACAATACTAAATTAAGAAAAGGTATAGAAACAACCGGTGCGATTATCAGTTGGAAATACATATATGACAAAGCAACTGAAAAACCAGCACCTGTAGAAAAAATCCCAGACATACCTCCACCTCCTTTCTGATCTTTCTGAATAATTAAATATGAAAAAATTGAAAGAATTAATATTAATGGGAACAAGGGATTTGGGGGTGGTTGTAGGAATTTGGGGTTTGTTTAATTTTCTATATACTGCTAATTTTGTAAAAAAACATGAAGCAAAGCAAAATGTAATAAGATTTATCGATGTGGATTACAGCAATAAACCGCTGCCTAAAGTTGAAGGCATAATGTTTTTAACACAAGAACAATTAATAAAAAAAGCTATTAAAAATTCAAATATTCCTGAAGGAGATTACAAGGATTTAACTTTTTTTATAATAAATGAAAACGAAATCGGAAATGATTATACTGGTTATTATTTAAAGCCGGGTTCAATTTTAATAAGGAATGAGAAGGAAGATGGGATAGTTCAATCAGATGAAAAAACAGTATTTCATGAGATTGGGCATTGTGTTTTTGATAATTTACCAAAAGAACAACAGAATATAGAATTATCAAGCCAAGATAGCCATATTTTAAAGGAAGATAATATTGGTGATGAAAAATATCTTTTTAGCACAAAGGAAATATTTGCAAGAAGATATGCAGATAAATATTCAAATAACCACATAAACCCAAAAATAAAGAAAAATAAGTTAGAGCCAAATGTAAAGTATGCAAGTTGGAAGAATTATTTGCCTTTATTTAATAGTTTTGCTAAATATCAAGTTTACTCCTTAAGGGATAAAATCCATTTAAAAAAATAAATTTACCTAAAACCAAAATTTTTCTTGTTTTTGATATGGGTTTTTACCATAAAATGTATAATTAAAGAAGTCAAACCAATCCAGATAAAAATTACAAGAGGAATTATAAGATTTAAATTGCCTTTTTGATTCCTGATAACTTGTCCAGTTATCCCATTCTGATTTTCTCCTGATGTTCCCTGCTCTTGATTTTCTTCTGAAGGAGTCTGCGGCATTGTGCAGGATTGAGATTCAGATGGCTTGCTGGTTGGATTTGCATAACAATTAGAATCTAATTTTGAGCAAGTTCGTATCTGAATTGAATTTGCACAATTATTCCATCCAGTACAAGTCCAGTCAGTTAAACATCCACCGCTACTGGAACCACCACCCCCACCTTGGCTTTCGCATGTTAAATCAGTTTTGCATAAATATCCAGAACCACAACTGCAAATGTCACATCTGTTTATCAAAATACCGTTGTCACAATACGCCGGCTGGTCTGCAGAACAGGAGTCATATAAAGTTCCGTCTGAGCATATTAATTGAAGTTCAAAAATTATTTTTGTTGAAACTCCAATATTATTCGCAGCATCAACACAATTAACACTCCAATTATAATTGCCTCTGGTTAAATTAACCATAAAACTTTGATTTGCCCCTTTTGTTATTTCTGTCTTATTTGTTTGGTTTAATATATCATTTATGTAAAGAGAACAGCTCTTTATATTTGACACATCTGTTACATTATAAATAAAAATTACAGTCATATTTTGATTAGATAAGTTTGTCAAAGGAGCCTGAAGGTAAACTGACGGAGAAATTGTGTCTATTGTGAAAGAAACAGAAGTTGAATTTGTATTTCCAGAAGTGTCATTTGCATAAACAGTTAAGGTGTTTAATCCTTCTGAAAAATTTCGATAAATGGGTGTTTTATTGTATGTTTCAGTGTAGGTTCCGTTAGAAAACCATACAGAATTTAGATATACATCAAAGGAAGTTATGTTTATCAGTTGAGTTAAGTTATTATAAACAGCATTTGCTGGTGAGTTTATTGTTATTAGCGGAAATTTAGTATCATTAACATGAAGAGGAAGATAATCTATATTGCCTGCGCTTAAGGTAAAACTATTTGAGCAAAAACCATCGCTGCCTGGATTGCATGCAGTTATATTCTGGCTGAACCCGGTTTCATCAGGCTTTAGCCAGACATTTCCACCAATATAAGATTTGTTAAGTATGTTTATTCCTGCTGTTTTGGTTGTGTTCCAAAAACTGCTAACTGTTGAAAGACTATCAAAATGCACATTGTTTGTATTATTAAAAAAATTATTGTAAACAAGCATTGAACTAATATCTGCCTCATAAAAATATATCCCATAATCATTTCCTTCTATAATAGAATCTCTGATTATGTTATTTTCAACAGGAAAACCATACAATTCAATTCCGTAAACATTATTTTTTGCAGTGATATTAACAAGAATATTATTATTTGCACCGTTTGATAATACAATCCCGTAAACATTATTTCTTGTAGTTATATTCGTAAAAATATTATCGCTTGCTCCTGCAATAACTAATCCTTCATAATTGTCATTTAAGATGAGATTATCAAAAATTACATCTGTATCTGCTAAAGATGAATAGAGCCATATTCCATAGTTCAAATTATTTTGAGAAATTACATTAGTTATAGTGCTCTTTAAAATTCCATCTGGATTTGGATTTCCTAAATCATCTATAGGATAATCAAAATCAATTCCGTCATACCATCGAGTAAGAACGCAGTTTTTGATTGTAGTGTTAAATCGGTTAGAATATATTCCTATACTATATAGGTTATCTTTTCCACCTATTTTATTGCCTTGGCAGTCTAATATAACATTTTCTGCAGTTACATCCATACATACTGCAACAGATGAGTTTAGAATATCTGCGTTTAAATAATAGATTTCCCCTGTTTTATTTAATTCCATACAACTTGTTATAGTTGAACTTGCTGAAGAAAATGGAATCAATAATAACATAAATGCAAATGCAAGTATGAACAAAAACACAAACCTTCTTCTCTTTCTTGGAAAGGCATTTTTCTTTCTTAATAAAACAATTGAAGATATAACTGCCATTAACACAACTAATAAACTTATTATAAATATCTTTTTATTTGATTTTTCTGCAAGGGGGCTAATTGTCTGACCAGTTGTAGTAGGAACCCGCCCACCAGTTTCATTTTTCTCTGGAGATGGTTTTTCCTCTGCTGGTGATGAAGCTATCAATAAATTTTTTACTGTTAAATTTACCATTCCTCCCTGTAACTTGTTCAGTGTTATAGAAATGTCATTGCCTTCGCTTTCATCCAAATCATAATTTTTTATCTCCCCCGTATTCAAAGAAGAATATAACGGTGGGGAATAAATAATAAAATTAACAGAATTTGCTGTCATTCCTGTTAGCTTAATCCAGTGCTGGAAGATTCTATCACCTTTTGTCAGATTAAACAATATAATGCTACCAGCTTCTACATATGCTGTTTTTTCTTCATTTTCATTCAGGTTTCCAAGATTATATGTTGGAGTGCTGCTACCACCGCCGCCTCCACCGCCTCCGCCACCAGCAGGAGAGCCAGAACTGCTCGTATTAACTGTAAATTCTATAGTTCGTGAATTCATGTTCCCAACTGAATCGTTTGCATAAACAGTTAAGGTGTTTAATCCTTCTGATGCAGTTATAATTCTATTGAATATTCCAAACCATATTACCTTGCCTTCATAATATCTGTAAAAATAATAAATGTCATCATTAAGATTCGATGGTTCTTTATTATCCCAATAAGATTTTAAAACTGTTTTTATTTTTAATTGAGATTGGTTTAATCCATCTGCAGGAATTGAAACATTATAACTTCCAGACTGATTTTCAACATTGGTGAATATTTCTAGCCAATTGCTTTGATTATAATCCCAATAATAAACCTTAAAATAATCATTAATAGATTTATAATTGCTGCTCAGATTTAAATAATCAAACTTAAATGTCCAGTTTGCACTTGTTGTTCCACTTGGAACTGTAAAATTTTCATAGATATTATTCTCGTACTCCACAAGGTAACTGGCAACGTTTATCTCAGCATAACTATTCCAGTTTTCGTCTACTGCACTTGAGCATGGATAAGAAGAATTAAAATCTCCAGAGCAGGAATATGAATTTTCATTGTCTTGCTCATACGTTAAAAGACTTACATTTGGATTTCCATTCAAAGAATAACCTGCCCAGCTTAAAGGAGAAAGATCAGAATATGTCCAGTTCAAGTTAATAGAATATGCATTATAGGTTACAGCCAAAGGAGAATCTATTGATATGCTTGGTTTAATAGTATCCACATTAAATATCAAAGTAATATTATTCTCATTTCCAACAGAATCATTGCAATATATTTGGAGTGTATTTCTTCTCTCTTGAAAAGATATGTTTGCAGAAGAAAACCAATTAGTCACGCTTGAATTTATTAAACTTATATTTTCAGCAGAATTAAAGTTATACCAGCACGCCTGACTATCATCAGAAGTTATATTAATTGATAAAGAATTTACAGCATAACTCATATTCTCTGGCTTTTGAATACTAATGGCTGGAGGAGTTGAATCATCTGTGTAATTATTACTTTTTGCTTCAGAGTAATCTTTTCCGTCGTATAATCTGCAATAAATTGTATGATTTGTATCTCCTGTTAATGCAGTTCCTGAGCAATTGATATTATAAGGCAAAGCAAAACCAGAAGCACTGCAGCTGTTATTTGAAATAGATGGTGTTGAATTTGTTGAGCAATAAACTGACAATGTATCATTGTCTAAATCATCAGCATTATTTGCTGATACAACAATATTCCCTCCACCCTTGACAGTTTCTGGAGTGATTGTTATAGAATATAATGTAGGAATGTTATTGGGATTAGTTATATTAACAGAACCGTTAACAATCGATATGCCTATTACTTCATCTAAATTCTCATCTACAAAAATTATGTTTTGCAAACTTAAATTACTCAATCCAAAAGATAATGCAGTGAAATCAACGCTGAATAATGTTCCATTTCCACTAATCCCTGGAATGTCTCCAACTCTTGAGCATGAAAAATTTATAATTCCTATACTATTATCCAAACTATTAACACAATATGTATCTGCACCATCGCTATTCAAAAAATTTCCTTCATTTATTTGTGCGGCATTTAAAATGCTGTTATTAAAATACAAAGTAATATCTGCCGCGTATACTTCGTGAGTTGTGTTTATATCAACATTTATTGTAAAATTATCCCCTCTTGTTTGGTTAACTGAAATAGGATTTACATATACACTTTCTGCCGGCAAAGCCAAAACAAAAGTTATTGCAAATAATATTAATGCCAAACAAAGCACAAATCCTTCTTTTTTTCTTTTGTTCATTTTAATTTTGTTCATTTCTCCTTTTTATTTATTGCTGTATCCTGAATTTAATATCGTCTGCTGTTAAAACAGTTGGCCACTGGCCTGTTGAAGAGTTATGGAAACTCTCTTCTGTTAATAAAAATCTTAAATTGTAATATCCATTTGTCATTGAAACATCCCCTCTTTCTGGTTCTGCCCATAAATTTTCAGACGCGCAAGTTCCATTATTCAAATGATTATTGTTAGTTCCTCCTTCAGGAGCAGAGCACCATAATACGTGATAGGATTTTGCCAAAGAAAAGTCCTTGATAATA
>Ga0247841_10005683_pt1 | contig 19891 bp, 18 predicted proteins | sample LaCruzMarch2015__2_FD_192410 | JGI IMG/M metagenome (GOLD analysis project Ga0247841, IMG submission 192410) | Freshwater microbial communities from meromictic Lake La Cruz, Castile-La Mancha, Spain - LaCruzMarch2015_18m | ecosystem: Environmental > Aquatic > Freshwater > Lake | place: Spain... | reverse complement strand
ACAAGAAAATCATGGGCAGGGAGGGAGTCGAACCCTCATGCTCTTGCGAACGGGAGATTTTAAGTCTCCATTGTCTGCCATTCCAACACCTGCCCAATTTTAAATTTTAATTAAGAACTGTTTTACTGTGTCGCCAACCGCTATCAGACAAACAACATTCTTGAGCCAGCCTTATTTTTCTATTTAAACCAAAGCAATCTTCATAATAACAATTTTTAGCAATTACTCTAGCCGCCATTTTACCATATTTTAATGTATAAATGGGATTAGTACGATCAAGCCTTAATGCAGAATGTATTTTTCCTTTACAACCCAAATACGCTTCTATTATGGTTTGCAGCCATTTGATAAATGCTTCAGACGCTGAAAATACACTCAAAGACCACTGCATATGTAAATTTGTTGCATGCCGCCAACGACGCAATGAACCATCTCCATCTATTAAGCCTCTTAAAAAATCATTAAAAAATTCCTTAGGAATATCAAGCCTGTTTAAAGTTAAAGACTTATTTGGAATTAAACCAATTGATAACAAAAAATCATAAAAATTCTTATTGGATATCTGTATATAATACGCCAAGTTGATTTTTTCTTTATTCTTAACGCCTATTCTGTTTGTTAAACTAAGCTTGTTTTTTATTTTACTAAGAAATTCATAGTCGATAGATGTAATATCTATGTGCCTACCATCTTTACTTAAATTCCCATCACTAGCAATTAACCCCACTAAATACCAAAGATTAGGCCCTTTAATATTTAATTCTTTTCTATGCGCTGGCATTCTTCAATAAAAAATTTAGGCGACGAGCGGAATTGAACCGCTGAATAGTTGTTTTGCAGACAACTGCCTTACCACTTGGCTACGTCGCCAAAAACTATAATAATTTTTTAACTTCTTTTACAATCTCAGCTGTCTCTGCTAAGCAACCTACCCCCACTACCCCGCAAGCCAACAAACCTTTATGCGGCAGAATAAATTTAAAACCACAAGACTTTAATTTCGCAATATTACTTTGTGTAATTTTATAATTGTACATATTCTCATTCATCGCTGGTGCAATTAAGACCTTAGCCTTACTTGCACAAACCGTACAACTTAAAAGATCATCGCAGATACCCGCTGCGAGTTTAGCAATAATATTAGCGGTGGCCGGAGCAATTACAATTAAATCCGCTTTGGCCGCCAAAGCAACATGTTCAATATTCCTGGTATCAAGCGCATCAAATATACCTGCGGAATAAACCCGGTTACCACTTAAACTCTGGAAAACAATCGGCTTAATTAATTCCTGCGCTTCTTTGGTCATCACCACATGCACTGCCAACCCGCATTCTCTAAGCCTGCGGATAAGGTCGCAGGACTTATAAATAGCAATACTAGCAGTGATGCCTAAGATGATATTTTTTTCGGCTTTTTCCATTACTCTTTTGCTTTGATTTTCCTGGCCTCAATCTTACCAGCCGCAATTTCATGTAAAGCTACGGTCGAAGGTTTTACCGAAGCATCATCCGCCACTAATTTTGGCTGGCCTTCGGCAATCTCTAAAGCCCTCTTAGAAGCCAAAATTACGAGTTTATAAATTGACCCCATACTCCTGTCTAAAAGCTTTTCTCTTCCCTGATAACCCATCTTTTACCCCCGGTGTAATATGTTAAGCGCTGCTTTTGCCACCCAATCTAAACGGATGGATTGGTGTGCCGCTTACTGCGGACTACCCCCGGCGCTTATTTGATTTGCGCCGGTGTACCGCTTACTGCGGCAAAAAAAATATTTTTTAATTCTTTAAGTGCCACTGGTAAATTTTGATTCAAAACACAATAGTCAAATTTCCCGGCTGCCCGAAGCTCTCTACCTGCAAGCAGCATACGCTGCTTTACTTCCTGCGGATTAGTCTGCCGACTTCGATTTTGAATCCTCTCCTTAAGCACGCTCAGCGAAGGCGGTAAAACAAAAATCGTTACTGTATTATGAGGATATATTTTTTTAAGAATCCTGGCGCCTTTAAGGTCTAGACATAAACCAACACTCTTCCCGCCTTCAAGCTGCTTTTCCAATGGCCCCTTAGGCGTTCCGTAATAATAACCCAAATACCTGGTCCATTCAAGAATTTTTTTTGCTTTTAACAAACGCCTAAATTCTAAAAGCGTAACAAAAAAATACTCCTTGGCCTCTCTTTCTTTCAAACGCTTTGGCCGCGTAGTAATAGAGCAGGATTTTACTAATAATTTCCCGATTTTCTTATCTTGAATTAAGCTAGTCAAAAGGGTAGTTTTGCCTGAGCCTGATGGCCCACTGATCACAAAAATTTTTCCTTGGCTTTGGCCATTGGAGGCCAAACCATAGTTCTGTAACTTAAGCTTATTTTGTCTTTTAGCGGCTTTCACTACTCGATATTCTGCACCTGTTCGCGGATCTTCTCAATCTGGCTCTTCATTTCTACGGCGCGACCTGAAATAATCAGGTCAAACGACTTAGCTGCCAAAGTGTTGGCCTCCCGCTGCATCTCCTGGGTAATAAAATCCAACTCCTTACCCACTGCTCCGCCCTGGGCAATCTTATGCTGTAAATTATTGATATGAAAATACAAGCGGTCTGTCTCTTCGGCAACATCTGCGCTTTTTAAAAAAGCCAAACGTTCATCCTCCGCTTGAATCTTTTTAAGTTTATTTTTTACCGCTACCACAAAACGCCGTTTTATAAAAACTAAATCCTTCTTCAACAGAGCGCTTCTTTTGTTTAACAAGCCTGCCAGAACTTTACCCTCTTTCTGGCGAGCCATTAATAAACTCATAAGTGCCTGTAAAAAAACAGGTTTAAGCCGCTCCCAAATATGTACGCCAATCGGTTTATTTTCCTTAAGCGACAAAATCCCCGGCAAGCGTATTAATGAATCCAGGGTTAAATCATCATTAATTTTAAACTCTTTCTTGACACTATTAAACTCGTGTAAATAATTCTTCAACAGTTTTCGGTTAACAAAAATACCCTGGGCAAGCTGCCCTTTTATGTTTATCGCGCAATAAATTCTTCCTCTTTTAATTTTACCTTCAATTTCTTTCTTCAGCTTGTCCTCTAATGAAAGCAGTCCTTCCGGTAAATGAAAAACAGTTTCAGAAAATTTATGATTAGTGCATCTTAACTCCACACTAATTCTGCCAATAGAGCTAACCTCGACCTCATAGCTGCCAAAACCTGTCATACTATTAATGATGTTTTTCATTGATTAGCCCAAACCTTACTCGCAAATTCTTTCTGCACTACATTTTTTGTCAGGTAAAGATCGACGATAATTTCATCGGGGGAAAACCAAAGTTTAATCTCTCTTTCCGCTTCAGAAACATTAGATGAAACATGGACTACGTTTTCATAAACACCATTAGTGGTAATCCGGCCATAAGAACCCCGGATTGAGGTCGACTCTGCCTCCTCAGGATTAGTAGCTCCGGCTAAATCTCGGCATTTAGTTATAGCATCATTGCCCCAATAAACCAAAGCCATAACTTTCTTGCGATCATGTAAATCTCCCTGCAAATATTTAATAATCTCACCAAAAAAGGGCTTATCTTTTAAATGCTTATAATGCTCTTCAGCTAATGCTTGGGATACGCGCACCATTTTTGCCGCCACAATTTCAAGTTTGGTTTCAGATAGACGCGTAAGAATATTACCCGTAAGTGATTTCTTCAACCCGTCGGGTTTAATCAATACCAAGACTGCCTGACCCATTATTTTTTCCCTCCCTTAATTACATTGGCAATACGTTCTAAATCCTCTTGTGAATAAAATTCAATATTAATATGTCCTCGTTTTTTTCTTTTAATAATGCGCACCTTCGTGGCTAAAGCGTGCTGCATTTGTTCCTCAAGAATCCCCACTAGCGGCTCACTCTGTCCCTGGCTAACTTTACGCTTTAATCCTTTAGGCCGCGAACTCTTAATTAAGCTTTCCAATTCACGCACAGAAAGACCCTTGGTAATAATATCCTGCGCCAATCTACGCTGTTGATTAGCATCGTCAATTTCAAGTAAGGTGCGGCCATGCGCAAAACTGATACGGCCTTTTTTCATCTCCTGTTGAATTTCATGCGGAAGCTTAAGTAGACGCAAAGTATTTGTAATTGTAGCTCTCGCCTTTCCTAAAACTTCGCTAATCTTTTCTTGAGTAACTTGAAATTTATCTATCAGGTGTTGATAAGCATGCGCTTCTTCAATAGGATTCAAACCTTCTCTTTGAATATTCTCAATTAAAGCCAGCTCTAAAGAATCTTGATCTGAAACATCGCGCACAATTATCGGTATCTCGTTGAGCCCCAATGAGTTAGAAGCACGAAGTCTTCGTTCTCCTGCAATAAGTTCATAATTATCCCCTTTACGCCTGACTAAAAGCGGTTGGATAACCCCTTTTTCTTTTATAGACTGTGCCAATTCTTCGATACTTGCTTGATCAAAATCTTCACGTGGCTGAAAAGGATTGGGTTTAATTTGTTCAGACTGGACATAAATAATCTCTTCTTTATGACTTCCACTCTCTAAAACTTTTTCTGGAATTAATGCACTGAGTCCTTTTCCTAATGCTCGTCTTTCCATTAAACCTCTCCTTGTCCCGGCGGGATTTTTAAACTCATATTAATATCTAAACCTAATATCTCTTTACTTAACTCTGCGTATTTTTGTGCTCCAAGCGAATTAGCATCATATAAAACAATGGGCTTACCAAAACTCGGCGCCTCAGTTAACCGAATATTGCGTGGAATAACAGTATTATAAACTTTATCCTTAAAATGATTACGCGCTTCTTGAATAACTTCTTTGGTAAGGTTAGTACGAAAATCCGCCATGGTTAAAAGTACTCCTTCAATAGTCAGGGCAGAATTAAGATTTTCCTTCACAAGTTTAACGGTATTATGCAATTGCGTCAATCCTTCCAATGCATAGTATTCACATTGTACTGGAATAATTACTGAATCCGCAGCGCATAAACCATTGATAGTCAGTAATCCCAATGATGGTGGAGAATCAATAATCATAAAATCATAATTATTTTTTTCAGATTGTAAAGCTCTTTTTAACCTGTATTCTCGACCTAATGCTCCGACTAATTCCACCTCAGCTCCGGTTAAATCTAGATTAGAAGGAGCAAGCACAAGATTATCAATCGCGGTTTTCTGTAAAATATCAACAAGCTTTGCTTCTTCAAGTAAGATATGGTAGGTACTTTTTTGAATATCGTGTTTGTTTATTCCAATACCACCGGTGGCGTTAGCCTGAGGATCTAAATCTATGAGCATAACCTTTTTGCCTGCCATAGCCAGGTAAGCTGCAAGGTTAATTGAAGTAGTAGTTTTACCTACTCCACCCTTCTGATTACAAATTGCAATTATTTTACCCATTGTGATTACTATGTTTATGCATAGTTACACGCGGAACCCCTTAATTCTATTTAAATAAATTATCCCAAATCTGAAGAAATTGTCAAGTGTTTTCTTTACCGGGAATTACACTTACGCGAACCTTGGCTGGTTTAGCCCCAGCCATACCAAAAAGCCCTTTTTTCTCCTCAGACAAACTCTCTATTTTTACGCAGTTGCGCGGGAGATTTAGTTTCTTTAACGCTTTTTCAATAGCCTCTTCAACTGTCTTACCTTCTACTTCTACATAGTTTACTTTTTTCATTTTTGACTATTAATACGCAATTGGTAAAAAAGCATGAGCAAGCTATTAACAAACCAATAAAGCACTAATCCTGATGGCATCTGGTAGAAAATTACACCAAACATAATCGGCATGATAATCGACATCATCTTTTGCTGCTGGGCAGCTTCACCGGTTGCCTTACTCATAGAAAACTTTTGTTGCACAAACATACCGATAGCCATTAAAATTGGCAAAATATTTACCTGATTACCCAAAAATGGTATTGAATTTTTAAAAACAAAGGCTTTATCCGGCGAAGATAGATCTTTAATCCACAGGAAGTGCGCTCCTCTTAAAGCAACCGAACGAATTAAGGCCTGATAAAGAGCAAAGAATATAGGCATTTGCAATAAAAGCGGCAGACAACCACCAAGCGGGTTAACCTTATGCTCCTTATAAAGCTCCATTATCTCTTTATTTAATCTTTGCGGATTATCTTTGAGCTCTTTACGCAAAGCTTCAATCTTGGGCTGTAAAAGCTGCATCTCTTTCATTGAGCGCATTTGCTTTATGGAAAGAGGAAAAAGTAAAAAATATACGGCAACACTTAAAATTATAATTGCTAACCCCCAATTATGCACTAAACTATAGAAAAATCCCAATAATTGCAATAACAACTGAGCAATAAAATCAAATGTTCCGAAATAAATGATTGCTGTCCATTCTGGTTTAGCGTTATTTATTAACTTTAACTCTTGGGGGCCCAAATAGATACGATATAAATGTCCAATCTGAGCACCAGATTTTAGACTGGTTTCATTCATAAATAAACCTACTTCGGTTTCCTGGGGCGTAATTTTCTTAATGTAAGCACTGGCCGCCATATTAACAGGTTCAACAATAGTACAAAAATATTGATCACGCAGGCCAATAAATTTACTATCCGAACTACTAAACTCTTTCCCCGCAGAGAGATGTATGGTTTTTTCTTTATTACCCAGAAAAACATCCTGATATCGCGATTGTGTATTTTTTGCAGATAAATCTAACCGTCCTAAAACTAATTGCGGATTGAGCACTAAAAGAGAGGGGGATAAATTTTGAGTGTACACCTCTAACTCCATGACATAACTATTGTTAGGAATAATAAACTTTTTTATAATCCGTTTATTTGAATCTTCGTAAATAAATGAAATAGAATCTTTGGTTACAGTTTGTTGTTTAAAAACAAAATTGCCATCAGTAAACAAGCCTATTTTAAGTGGTAAACGATGTTCAGGACCGTCTTTAAAAACTACCTCTACAATCGCCGCCATAGATGGATCAAAAATTATTTCTCGACTGTTTTGAGTAAATTTGACCATCTCCTTAACAACATCTGCGGACGACGGCATTGCTACTGAAGGCATTACAATAGATGATTTTTCCTGTGAAGAACTTACTAGTGCGGATTTATTTACTATAACATCATTGTTATCAACGAGTTGCCGTTTAGGAGATAGAGCGGACCAACTTAATAACACCAAAAGTGATAAAGCAATTGCCAAAACTAAACGTTTTTCCATAGATTTTATATCAAAGGGTCATAACCTGACTTGCCAGAAAACGGATGACAGCGCGATATTCTGATTAGCCCCTTAGATACTCCTTTAATTAATCCATATTTTAAAATTGCCTGTTTTGTATATTCAGAACAACCTGGTTCGAAGCGACAACCCGCTGGAATAACTGGCCTTAAATATTTTTGATATGCCGTGATCAGATTCGGCGCTAAATTTGTGAGGGTCAAACGCAAAGTGTTTCTCCCATTACACACAAAGACGTTTTCTTCCCTTGATCCGTCGACGTGCTAGAAGTTTACGCCCAGACTTAGTAGCCATTTTACTGCGGAATCCATGGCGCCTCTTACCAACAATATTTGATGGCGTTTTTAAATTTTTTTTCATTCTTTATTTCTCCCTTTTTGCCCCCTGAAGTTTTACACGAAAACAATCCGGAGGGAGTGCGAAAATCATCCACAATTTAAAAAAGTGATTTTCTTGATTTTGTGAATTGTAACACACATTTATGTCGTGGTCAAGTTTTTTATTGACCCCGTAAGAAACTATGCTATACTGCTTTTTAATTGTTTCTAACGGGGTTGACGCCTGTGCATATTATTGTATAATAACTAACGTTTATTTTTTACTTGTTCCGTTAGATAGCTTATGATATTTTAATTGGTACGTATGTAATAGAATTTCCAAGGTTTTTAGTCTTTGTTATAATAAGTTTTTTTGGTCAAACTGATTTCTGATTTTTATCCACAGATTTATGCAAGCTGTGCATAAACTGTTAATTCTGTGAGCTATGATATCACAGGGCAATTTTCCTTGTTTAATAGGCATACCATCAGATAAGTTGCGTCAGAATCAGGGCTTTTTTGGGGGACTTGACATCTTGTTTTGGAGTGATAATGTTAGAGCTAATTAAAAATTGGGAAGAAACACTGAATGATTTAAAGATTAAACTGGGAGAAACTACCTACGCTACCTGGATAGCACCACTTAAATTCTCTAGTCAGGATAACCAGAGCATAAACCTAGAGGCCCCGGATCAATTTTTTAAAGACTGGGTAGAAAAACACTATTTAAAGATTATCCAAGAAACTTTAAAACTCAAGGGCTTGGATAATCTGTTAGTAAAATTGACTGTCAACAGCGCCTCAGGCAATCCTATTATTTTAAATACTCCACCTGAAGCAAACGTCAAAAACTCACCGGGGTCGGGTTTTATTAATCTTAATTCGCGTTATACATTTGAAAACTTTGTGGTTGGCGGAGCAAACCGGCACGCTCATGCCTATTCATTGGCCGTAGCTAATGCTCCAGCCAAAACATACAATCCTTTATTTATTTACGGTGGCGTGGGCTTAGGCAAGACACATCTCATCCAGGCTATTTGCCACCAAATTAAAAACAACTCCTCCTCAGGAATAAAAATATGCTATGTTTCAAGCGAAAAATTTACTAACGAACTGATTGATGCTATTGTGCATCGTTCTACTACAGCTTTCCGCCAAAAGTACCGCAATCTTGATGTTTTAGTTATTGATGATATCCATTTTATCGCCGGTAAAGAATCCACCCAGGAAGAATTTTTCCACACTTTTAACACTTTATATGACGCACATAAACAGATTGTGTTTTCTTCAGACCGGCCACCTAAAGAAATTACTAATTTACAAGAAAGGCTGGTTTCAAGGTTTGGCTGGGGATTAGCCACAGATATTCAACCTCCAGATTTAGAAACCCGGGTAGCAATTCTTAAGAAAAAAATTGAGCGTGAACCGGTAGATGTTCCTGATGATGTAATTTTTTTTATTGCTCAATTAATTAAGACTAATATTCGCGAGTTGGAAGGAGCTTTAATCAGAACAATTGCTTATTCTTTATTGGAAGAGGCCCCTGTTACTTTACAACTTACCAAAGAAGTACTCAAAGACCTGCTTAAAGAACCAACAAAACTCATTACTATTGATTTTATTCAGCGTTGTGTAGTCGAAGAGTTTGGAATTTCTTTGCAAGATTTAAAAACTAAACGACGTAATAAACAAGTAGTCTTCCCGCGACAAATTGCCATGTATTTAAGCAGAGAATTAACGGAATTGTCTTTACCTGAAATTGGGGAACTTTTTGGTGGAAAAGACCATACTACGGTTTTACATTCTTGTAAAAAAATTAAAGAAGTTTTAAGTAAGAATCCAGAATTAAAAGAACGCGTGGATAAAGTTATCCATATTATTAAACAGTAATTCCCAGGTTATACAGTTATAAATTTTCTTGTAACTCTTTTAAATAAAAGTTGTTATGTTCTTATGCACAAGAATGCCATTATATTACGATTACTATTATTTTAAGTTCTTAAATATATATAAATAGAAGGAGAAACTAAAATGAAGTTTAAAGTAGAGAAAAGTAGTTTGGTTGCTGCTATTCAAACCGTTCAAAACGTAATTACTACAAAATCAGCCTTACCTATTCTTTCTAATATCTTAATTGAGGCTCAAACAGGTACTTTAAAATTAACTGCTACAGATTTAGACATAGGAATAACCTGTGTAATCCCTGTGGATATTCAAGAAGCGGGCGCGATTACAATTTCAGCTAAAAGACTTAGTGATATTGTTAAAGAATTTCCTTTAGAGATGATTAATATTTCTACTAAAAAAAATAACCAGGTCACCATTGATTCAGAGATGTGTCAATTTAAGATTATGGGGTTAATTAAAGAAGAGTTTCCTAAATTACCTGAATTTAAAGATCAAAAAGTGGTTAAAATTAATCAAAAGGTTTTTAAACAGATGTTATCTTTAACGGCTTTTGCGGTATCTTTAGATGAAACACGTTATGTTTTAAATGGTATTCTTTTTAAAATTAACAAGGGTTTACTAACCTTAGTGTCTACTGATGGTAAAAGGTTGGCCGTGGCAGAGAGAAAGTTAGTGGTAGAATCAGATTTAGAGATCAATATGATTGTGCCACTTAAAACAATTCAGGAATTAAATCGTAATCTCAAAGATGAGGGTGAGTTGTCGTTGATGGTAAGTAGTAACCAGGCGCTTTTTGATTTGGGTAGCGTGGGGATTGTTTCGCGTTTAATTGAAGGAGAATTTCCAGATTATAAACAAGTTGTTCCGCCCGCCTCGGAAAATAAAATGAAGGTGGTGTGTAGTCAGTTATTGTTAGCGGTAAAAAGAGCAGCGCTTTTGGCTACGCCGGATTACCAGGCAGTGAAGCTGGAGGTTTTTAAGAATAAACTGGTAATTTCTAAATCTACGCCAGATGTTGGAGAGTTCCATGAAGAATTGGCGGTAGAGTATCAGGGTAGGGAGTTGGTGATTGGCTTTAACCCTGTTTATTTAATCGATATTTTAAAGAATTTAAGTGAAGAAACGGTTAATTTAGAAATGGTTGACGGAGAGAAGCCCGGGGTTATCCGCTTAAGCGGTTATGTCTACATAGTTTTACCGATGCGCCTTAATTAAAGGTATGGAGCTTTTAAAAAATACAGTAGCTGATCTGATGCGCCAATTAGGGGCTAAAAAAACAGTTTTTCAGGATAATGGCCCTCAACAGTGGTTAAAAAAAGCCTTGACAAAAAAGGAGTTGGGGCATATAAGAGTTAAATATTTCAGCAAGGGGATTTTGGGTTTAACTGTAGATTCTTCCGCTTGGTTATATATTTTAAGTTTAAAAAAAGAAGAGTTGCTCAAGGAGCTAAAAAAAGAAAATCCGGAATTAAAAGATATCAATTTTCGTATCGGAGAAGTTTCGTGACCCGTTCGATAGTTCGACTTGGCTCACCATCGACACTGAGTAAAGTCGAAGTGTCGACTGTGCTCAGGGTCATGCTGAACCAGCTACAGAGAGTAGAAGTATGAAAAAATCCAAAGCAGAAATCAAAAATGAACAAAAACCAGTGGATGCCGCTAAGGTTTATGATGCCACCAGTATTCAGGTTTTAGAAGGCATCGAAGCAGTAAGGCGCCGGCCGGCAATGTATATCGGGGATACTTCGGTGCGTGGTTTGCATCATTTGGTTTTTGAGGTAGTGGATAATAGTGTGGATGAAAGTCTGGCGGGTTTTTGTGATTCTATTGCGGTGGAGATACAGCCAGATAATAGTATTACCGTAGTAGATAATGGCCGCGGTATTCCGGTGGATATGCATAAAACCGAGAAGAAGCCGGCAGTAGAAGTGGCCTTAACCACTTTGCATGCCGGAGGTAAATTTGATCACCGTTCTTATAAAGTTTCCGGCGGTTTACATGGAGTAGGAGTAAGTTGTGTTAATGCGCTTTCTGATTGGCTGGAAGTCGAGGTTAAAAGAGACGGTAAAATTTATCATCAGCGTTATGAGCGCGGTAAAACTGTTTCTAAACTTACGATTATTGGCAAAAGTACTTCCACCGGCACCAAGATTACTTTTAAACCGGATAAATCAATTTTTTCCAAAACCGAATATGCTTACGATATTCTTTCTGGCCGCTTAAGAGAGCTGGCTTTTTTGAATAAAGGATTAAAAATAAAATTAACGGATGAGCGTTCGGAAAAAGAAGCGGTTTTTGAGTTTTCTGGCGGTATTGTATCCTTTGTAGAATATCTGAATAAAAATAAAAATCCTCTACATAATAAAGTTGTTTATTTTGAGAAGCTCCAGGATGATGTGAATGTAGAGGTTGCGCTGCAATATAATGATGGCTATGCGGAAACCATGTTTTCTTTTGCCAATAATATTAATACGATTGAAGGTGGAACACATCTGTCGGGTTTTAAATCTGCCCTGACCCGGGGAATTAATCAGTATGCTAAATCTAAAAATTTACTTAAAGATAATATTGCGATTACCGGCGATGATGTGCGAGAAGGTTTAACTGCTGTAATCAGCGTCAAGGTTCCCAATCCGCAATTTGAAGGTCAAACTAAAACCAAATTAGGTAATTCCGAAGTAGAAGGTTTGGTTGCTTCCACTAGCCTAGAGGCGCTCTCAAGTTATTTTGAGGAAAATCCTTCGGTGGCGAATAAAATTATTGATAAGGTAATCGTTGCTTCACGAGCCAGAGAAGCTGCGCGTAAGGCGCGAGAATTAACCCGTAGAAAAGGAGCCCTAGAAGGAGCAGGACTACCTGGAAAATTAGCTGATTGTTCAGAGCGCGACGCAGCCTTATGTGAATTATATATTGTGGAAGGCGATTCTGCCGGCGGTTCGGCTAAACAGGGCCGTGATCGAAGATTCCAGGCGATTCTGCCGATCAAAGGAAAAATTTTAAATGTCGAGAAGTCTCGTTTGGATAAAATTTTATCTAATGAAGAAATACGTACCATCATTACGGCGTTAGGCACAGGTATTGGGGAAGAATTTGATCTAACTAAGCTCAGATACCATAAATTAATGCTGATGGCGGATGCGGATATCGATGGGTCACATATTCGTACTTTGCTCCTGACATTATTATATCGGCAGTTGCCCAAACTGGTAGAGGAGGGGCATGTTTATATTACTCAGCCACCACTTTATAAAATTAAAAGGGGTCAACGCGAAGAGTATATTCAAACTGAGCAACAGATGAATGATATGCTTTTAGATTTAGGCCGAGAAGGACATAAATTAATTCGCGTAAAAGATAAGTTGCCTTTTACGGATAATCAGTTTAAAGAGCTTCTTAAGCTTTTAGTGGAATTAGATAAGCTAGGGCGCTATTTAGATAAAAAGGGAGTAAATTTTGTAGAATATCTTAGTTTTAGACATCCAAAGACCAAAAAAATGCCTATTTATAGGGTTAAAGTGGATGGAAATACCCAGTTTGTTTATTCTGATAAAGAGCTCGCTATGATTACAGGCAAAGAAGCGGAAAGAGATGTTTTGCATCTATTCGAAGCCCAGGAAATTGAAGAGTTAATCTTAAAAATTGAAAAATTGGGAATTGAGTTTGAAACATATTTTGGCAACATGGTAATTCCGAAGACCGGCATAGTTAAAGGGCAAGAGAAAAAAATAAAAGCGGTTTACCGGATTACCAATAGTGACGATGTTAAAGAGGTGTTTAGTTTAAAAGAAGCCTTGGCTTATATTAGGGAAGTTGCGGCTAAGGGCATGCATATTCAAAGGTATAAAGGCTTAGGTGAAATGAATCCACAGCAGCTTTGGGATACTACGATGGACCCAGAGAAAAGAACAATTTTACAGGTAACATTAGAGGATGCCGTGGAAGCAGATAAAATGTTCACCGTTTTAATGGGGGATCAAGTTGAGCCGCGTCGTGAATTTATTGAAAACCACGCGCACCAGGTTAAGAACTTAGATATATAATATGTTAAATACTAAACACGAAATCCGAAACTCTAAACAAACTCGAAACTATAGATTCGAAAAATCAAAATTTTGTTCCGAAGTTTATAATTTAGGATTTCGAGTTTAGTATTTAGGGTTTAAAGTTTTAAATAGGGCTTAAAACTATGTATACTCGCAACGAAAAAATAATTCAGGTTTATATCGAGGATGAGGTTAAAGATTCTTATCTAAATTATGCCATGAGCGTAATTGTCGGTCGCGCCCTGCCGGATGTGCGTGATGGACTCAAACCCGTGCACCGTCGTATTCTTTATGCAATGCGCGAGCTCAATCTGGAACATTCTAAGCCTTATAAAAAATGCGCTCGTATAGTTGGTGAAACTATGGGTAAGTACCATCCCCACGGTGATTCTGCGATTTATGAGACCTTGGTAAGAATGGCGCAGGATTTTTCCTTACGCTATCCTTTAGTGGATGGCCAAGGGAACTTTGGTTCAGTCGATGGAGATGCCGCAGCGGCCATGCGTTATACTGAGGCCCGCCTGGCCGCAGTGAGCGATGAAATGCTGGGCGATATTGATAAAGAAACCGTTAATTTTGGGCCTAACTTTGATTCTTCTTTAAAGGAACCTCTGCTTTTACCGGCGTCCCTACCCAATCTTTTAGTTAATGGTTCAAGCGGAATTGCCGTAGGTATGGCTACGAATATTCCGCCGCATAATTTAAATGAAACTTGTGAAGCGATTATTTATCTTTTGGATCACCCCGAGGCAGAAATTAAAGACCTGATGCGGTATATTAAGGGGCCGGATTTTCCGACTGGCGGCTTAATTTGCGGTAAGTCCGGGATTAAGGATGCGTATATGACCGGCCGGGGCAAGCTTTTAGTGCGGGCTAAGGCTACTGTGGAGCATCAGAAGAACGGTAAAGATCTAATTATTTTTACCGAGATTCCTTATCAGGTGCAGAAATCCGGATTGATCGAGGCAATCGCCGGCTTAGTGGACGATAAAAAAATCGAAGGCATATCTGATATTCGCGATGAATCCGATAAAGAAGGCATGCGCATTGTTGTTGAGCTTAAACGCGATATCGAATCTCAGATTGTTTTAAACCAGCTTTTTAAGCACACGCAGCTAGAAACAACCTTTGGGATTATTATGTTGGCTTTGGTCGATAACCGGCCGAAAGTTTTAAATTTACATCAGGTATTAGATTGTTATATCGAACACCGCCGGGTGGTTATCCGCAGGCGTACGCAATTTGAATTAGATAAAGCTTTAAAGCGCGCGCATATCTTAGAAGGTTTGAAAATTGCGCTTAAATTTATTGACCGGATTATCCGGGTGATCAAGACCTCTAAGAGCGTGGAAGCAGCCAAGCTAAATTTAATGAAGGAGTTTGAACTTTCTGAACTTCAGTCGCAGGCTATCTTAGAAATGCAGCTGCAGCGCCTTACGGCCCTGGAGCGCGATAAACTTAATGCGGAGTACGCCGAGCTCCTTAAGAAGATTGAATTATGTCAGGCGATTTTAGCCTCACTTAAAAAAATCGAAGCGATTATTAAGGAAGAGTTACAGGATTTAATGAAAAAATATGGGGATACGCGTCGCACGGATATTGTGGGAGAGGCAGAAGAGTTGGAGGTTGAAGATTTAATCGCTGATGAGGATGTGGTGGTTACCATTAGCCATGGTGGGTATATTAAGCGTTTGCCGGTAAGCTCGTATCGTAAACAAAAACGTGGAGGAACCGGGGCAATGGGGGCGGAGTTAAAAGAAGAAGATTTTAGCGAGCATCTTTTTGTGGCCTCCACCAAAGATTACCTGCTTATTTTTACGGATAAAGGACAAGTACATTGGCTGAAGGTTTATGAAATTCCTCAGGCTAGCCGCATATCTAAGGGGAAAGCCATTGTTAATCTGGTGCAGATGGAGCAGTCGGCTAAGGTGAGCTCGACTATTCCCGTAAAAGAGTTTTCTTCAGATAAATATTTGGTTATGGTCACCAAGTTAGGGCAAATTAAAAAGACCAAACTAGAAGCCTACGGTAATCCGCGCAAGGGCGGAATTATCGGGATTACTTTAGATAAGTTGGATGCGCTGATTGGTGTAGAGATGACCGATGGTAAACAAGAGTTGCTTATTGGGACACGACAAGGCAAGGCGATAAGATTCTCTGAAGAAAAAGTACGGGAGATGGGCAGGGGCGCGCGTGGGGTGCGGGGAATATCTTTGGCTAAAAAAGATGAAGTCATTGATATGGTGGTTCCGCAAAAGGCTTCTACTATTCTAACTGTGACCGAGCTGGGTTTTGCCAAACGTACCACTATTGATGAGTATCGGCTAACTAGTCGCGGTGGTAAAGGGGTAATCAATGTTAAGGTTACCGATAAAAATGGCCAGGCAGTAAATCTAAAAACCGTAAATGATAAAGATGAACTTATGGTTATTACTCAGAACGGGATATTCCTGCGTTGTGCGATAAAAGATATTCGTGAGACCGGACGCTCATCGCAAGGGGTACGTTTAATTAAGTTGCAGGATAAAGATCGAGTTTCCTGTGTTGCTCCGGTAATTGCGGAGGAGGAAGCATAAAGCTTGACCCCGTCGTCTAGCCTGGTCTAGGACAAGAGCTTTTCAAGCTCTCGACACGGGTTCAAATCCCGTCGGGGTCATTAAAAATAGGTTTTGGTCCTTGCGCTTCGCGCAAGGATTTCGCTAGATTTTTATGGGTGCTCAAATTTCACTAGATGGACTTGCCGTTAGGCAAGTCCAGGAGTGTGTTCAAAATGTGCGGAATAGTTGGATATATCGGTGGAAGAGAAGCACAGCCTATTCTTTTAGCCGGTTTAAAGCGCTTGGAATATCGCGGTTATGATTCAAGTGGTATAGCATTAATCCTGCCCCATAAAAAAAATATCGGAATAAGAAAAGCTCCCGGAAAGATAAGCGTACTAGAGAAGTTAGTTACTAATAAGCCTCTCTGTGGCATGGTTGGCATTGCGCATACACGCTGGGCAACTCATGGAGCTCCCACGCAGGCTAATGCTCATCCTCATCATGATTGTGCCGGGCAAATTGCTGTTGTGCACAATGGAATTATTGAAAATTATGAAGCGCTTAAAATTCAACTGATTAAAGAGGGGCATATCTTCCGTAGCCAGACGGATACCGAAGTAATCGTACATTTAATTGAAAAATTTTATAAAAATATTCCTTTAGAAGAAGCAGTAGCCTTGGCGCTTAAGCTGTTAATAGGTTCATTTGCTATCGGAGTAGTTTGTGTTAATGAGCCAAATAAGTTAGTGGGGGCCCGACTGGGTAGTCCTTTAATTATTGGAGTGGGCAAAGGGGAAAATTTTCTGGCCTCTGATGTTCCGGCAGTCCTGGGTTTTACCAAAGAGGTAGTTTTTCTTGACGAAAATGAGATTGTAGTTTTAGATAAAGATCATTTTAAAATTAGCAATCTTGAAGGAAAAACTGTTTTTAAGGCTACCACGCATATTAACTGGGATATTGATCAGGCAGAAAAATCAGGGTATGATCATTTTATGCTTAAAGAAATTAACGAACAGCCCGGAATTCTGGAAAATTTGATTAATTCCCGTTTGCAAAAGAAAACCGGTAAGATATTTTTCCAAGAACAAAATATTCCGGAATCTAAACTTAAAGATATTAAAAATATTTTTATTGTTGCTTGTGGTACAGCCTATCATGCCGGCATGGTCGCCAAATATGTACTGGAATCACTTTGCCAAGTTCCTGCGCAAATTGATGTTTCCAGCGAATTCCGGTATCGGGATCTTTTGATTAGCCCGGAGACACTGGTGATTGCCATAGTCAGTCTGGTGAGACAGCGGATACTTTGGCTGGTATTCGGGAGGCTAAGCGACGCGGCTGTAGTATAATTTCTATATGTAATGTTTTAGGTTCAACGCTAACCCGTGAATCTGACGGCGTAATTTATATTCATGCTGGTCCGGAGATCGGAGTTGCTTCGACTAAAGCTTACACTGCTCAATTGACAGCACTGTATTTATTTGCTTTTTATCTGGCCCAGATCAAAGGGGTTTTATCTAGCGCTAGGATTAATAAATTATTAATTGAGTTACGCAAAGTTCCCGGGTATCAGTCTGAGATTTTAAAGCAACAGAAGAGGATTGCTATCTTGGCCCGCAAGCATTCGCACTTAGGATCGTTTTTATATTTAGGCAGGAATGTCAATTACCCCTCGGCTTTAGAAGGAGCCTTGAAATTAAAAGAAATTTCCTACATCCCGGCTGAAGGATATGCGGCCGGAGAGATGAAACATGGGCCGATTGCTTTAATTGATGAATATCGGGCGGTGGTTTGTATTGCGCCTGTATCTAAGGTTTATGAAAAGATGATTTCTAATATTCAAGAAATTCGTTCACGTAAAGGAAAAATTATTGCTATTGCCACCGCAGGCGATCAAGAGATTAAAGAATTAACCCGGGAAGTAATTTATATCCCCAAAATAGAAGAAATATTTTCTCCGTTTTTAGTGGTTCTGCCGTTACAGTTGATGGCCTATCATATTGCTGTTAAGCGGGGCTGTGATGTGGATCAGCCACGCAATTTAGCCAAGTCAGTAACTGTAGAATGAGAAATTCGAAACCCGCAATAAGCCGTAAGTTTTAAGCTTAAAGCTTATAACTTACAGTTTACCGCTAAATTTTAATATGCTATACATCGTAGCTACTCCAATTGGCAATTTAAAAGACTTCACACACAGGGCAATTGAGGTTTTAAGCAGCGTGGATTTAATTGCCTGTGAGGATACGCGGCATACTAAAATCCTACTTACCCACTACGGAATCACAACACCTACCACAAGTTTTTTCCAGCATAACAGATTTACTAAGGGTGAGTATTTAATTGGCTTATTAAAAGAAGGTAAAAATATTGTTTTGGTTTCTGATGCCGGCACCCCTGGGATTCTTGATCCAGGATATAATTTAATTAATTTGGCGATAAAAAATAATCTGGAAATGACTTTTATCCCAGGTGCTGCAGCTTTTGTAAATGCTTTGGTGCTTTCGGGAAAACCGGCTCATGAATTTTATTTTGCCGGGTTTCTACCCAATCGAACTGGTGCGCGTAAAAATCAATTGGAGAAATTAAAGAAACTCAATTGCACCCTAGTTTTTTATGAATCCTGCCACAGGGTTTTGGCTAGCCTGGAGGATATTGGTTTGGTTTTTGGGGATAAAGAAATTACGGTAGCCAGGGAGTTAACGAAGAAATTTGAAGAAGTATTGCGTGGGTCTGCCATTGAAATTGCTGCCAGGCTTTTAAAAAGTAAGCCCCGCGGTGAATTTGTAATAGTTATTTAGGAAGCGCTTTCCCGAAATCCCTTATTTACCCTTGTAATTCCTTACCTATAATATACACTTTCTATATATAGGGCTGATAAATGACTCCCATAGCTTAATGTTTTGGGAGACATCCACCGAAGCAATAATTTCAAATATCTGCGGAGGTGGACCTTAGGATAAAATGAAGATAAAATCCAGAAAATTATTTAAAATCATTGTTTTATTTATTTGCTTTTTTATGTTCTTTGAGCAATCCGGCTTTGCCCAGATTGCCGGCCAGTTGGATATCTCCGGACAGATTGTGGCTTTCCGTAACTCTCTAGTGCAGGATAAATTTCGTCCGCTGCATCTAAGATATCTTTCTTATAACCCGCAGGATAATAATTTCCAGCTACGTCTTGATAGGGGTAATGAAAAAAAACTTTCCAATAAGATTTTAGAAGAATCCAGCCAAACATTACTAAAATATGTTTTTATCGGGATTACGCTTTCCAATGACTCATTCTGGGTGAATCTTCGTCCGGATGGCGAAGACAGTATTATTGATCCGCTGCTTGCCCAGACGGATATCGGCAGAATTTTTTTAGAAGCGGATGTGCAGTTAAAAAAGGATACTGCCAGGTTTACCTCACCTGAAACAGCAGAAGGAAAAGCATACTGGGATAAACTTTACCTTCGGGCTGAGGAGATATACGGTAGCCAGAATATCACCATTCCCACCTTGACCCGGCCCTGGATTGTGCCAAACGAGATTATTGTGCGTGAGACAAATGACAACGCTTATATTTATAAAGCAACCTTAAAAGTAATGCTTGAGCAGGATTATCTTAAAAACTCAAGCGTCTATAATTTTCAGGATACGCGGCAGAAAGAGCTTAATGATTATTCTACCCAGCTTTTGCGTGAGAAGATTATCCCTAAATTAACCCAGGAGATAAATACCTCCAAGCGCTATGCTGCATTGCGGCAGGTTTATTACTCTTTGATTTTAGCGCAATGGTTTAAGCAGAAGTTCTCCGGCCGCGGCGGGGCGTACTCACAATTGATTAACCGCAAGAATTTAAATGGGCTTACTTCTAAAGA
>Ga0247841_10005680_pt1 | contig 19901 bp, 21 predicted proteins | sample LaCruzMarch2015__2_FD_192410 | JGI IMG/M metagenome (GOLD analysis project Ga0247841, IMG submission 192410) | Freshwater microbial communities from meromictic Lake La Cruz, Castile-La Mancha, Spain - LaCruzMarch2015_18m | ecosystem: Environmental > Aquatic > Freshwater > Lake | place: Spain... | reverse complement strand
AAGTCATACCCTACTTAGGGGGTTAAAAGTTAATAAACTTCTTGGTGAAGATTCAAATCAATTACTGCCCGCAGTCAAGAAGACAAAAAGAAATAAAAAAACTAAAAAAAATGAAAAAAAATAAAAAGCTAAAAAAACCAACCAAAACCGTTTAGTTTTGAGTAATTTTCTTCATTCTTTTTCCTAAAGAGTAAGATATCTTCTTGTGGCACTCAACGCACTCAGCCACAAAAGTTGGTCTCTTGTTTTGTTTCTTAACAAGAACTACATACTTGTATTTTCCCAAATAACCGTGGTTGGTGTTTCTTTCGTGTCTTCTGTTCCCCGCAGCCATTGTCCTTTTAGCGCCTGATTTGAACTCTTTAAGTTTGTGCTTTGTATGCTTCTTGCACTTTTGGCAATAAATCTTTTTTTCTTTCGGGAACTTCATAAACTCACCAACTTAAGAAAAGGTGGAGGCAAACGTTTTAAAAGGTTGCCAAGAAGCACAAAAAATCAAATCGCCAAAATAAGCAATAATACACAGTTTTTTGACTGATTTGATTAATCAGCGAGAGGAAAGGAATTTAAAGTCCTTTTACTTAATATTAGCGGTTGGACGGGGTTGGTAATGGATGATGTTCGCTAATTTATTTGCAACACTAATGCAGGTAATAACTAAACCGTACTTTTTGTTGCCCGCAATAATAGTTCTTCTTTTTAGCGCTGGAACTTCAATGGTCACGAATTCTGCGCTTGAAAGGCCAATGATTGATTTTATTTTATATCCAGATATGCTTCCAAGCGATAGTGTTTTTGGCATAATGTTTGCAAATTATTCTTTTGAAATAATTTCAATTATTGCATGCGGAATACTACTGAGTATTGTAAGCATAATTGCATTCATGAGTATCTCAAGACTCGCCATGGGAGAAAAATTTGTTGAGGCAATTAATGATTCGGTTGCAGATTGGAAAAAAGCAATTGCTTTAACCCTAATTATTATTTTCGCTTTCCTAGTAGCAATAATTTTAATCAGCGCAGTACTCGCTCTTTCAGTAATAAACCCAATGATTTCATTAATCCTGTTCGTAATTGCGCTAATAGTTATTGCGGTAGTGCTGGTAAAAGTAGCTTTTGTAATTCCCGCCCTAATTGAAAGTGACACTAAGCACGCAATTCAAGAAACGTGGAAATATACTAACAAGAGATTCTGGAAAACAATCGTTTTGGTTGCTTTAAGTGGAGTGATTGGAGTTGTTGGAACATTAATACTAATCCAAATAGGAATATTTATTGGCCCAGCAGGAGAACTTCCTTTTGCAATACTTGGCGAATCTTTTGGAACAACTTACTTCATAGCATCAATTACTAATTACTTTTACGCAAAGCAAAAGTGAATTAAATGACTCGCCTAATCAAACTTACTCTAAAGAATTTCAAGTCCTTCAAAAAAGCAGAGATACCCATAAGCAAGGGTTTTACTGCAATTGTGGGAAGCAATGGCTCAGGGAAAAGTAACATTCTTGATGCACTGCTCTTCGTCCTTGGAATAACCTCTCTAAAAACACTTCGAGCAGGAAAATTAACGGACCTTGTAAACAATGATGCGAGAGAGAATTATGGAAAAGTTGATTTGCTGATAAAGGATAATGATAAGCAGTATGAAGTAAGCAGAATGATTGATAAGCAGGGGAAAAGTGTTTATCGCCTTGATGGGAAAAGAACCACACTAAACGAAATAAGTTCCCTACTAACCGAACTTGGAATTGATGTTGAAGGGCATAACATTGTTACCCAAGGGGATATAACAAAGATTATTGAAATGTCTCCAATACAAAGAAGAGAAATAATTGATAATATTGCGGGACTCAGCGAATTTGATCAAAAGAAAGAAGAAGCCATTAAAGAACTTGACAAGGTTGATTCAAGAATAAAGGAAGCCACAATCATCCTTAACGAAAGAAACTCTTTTTTGCTTGAACTTGAGCAAGAAATGAAAACAGCAAAAGAATACACTGAGCTTGAGGATGAACGAAAGAGAACAAAAGCAACAATCATCTCAAAAGAACTTTACGCGCTTGAAAAAAAAACCCTTCAAGCGGATAATGAAATCGCTGAAATGGATAAACAAAAAAAGATTATTGAAGACAGAATAATTGAGATAAGAAAAGAGCTCGGAGAATCAAAAAAGAAATCTGATGACTTATCGAGAGAAATGATTAAAGCCTCTGAAAGAACCTATTCCACCATTGGGAGAGAATTTGAGGAAAAGAAAGCAAAGCTTCTCATAGAACAGGAAAAAATTGATCTAAAAAAGGCGCAAATCGCAAAGAATAATGAAAAAATTATTTCAAATAAAAGCGCATTACACCAGGCTGAGAAAGAAAAAAAAGAGCTTAAAGAAAAACAAAAAAGGATTGAGGAAGAAAAGAAAGAAATTGATGAAAAGTTAAGAGAAATTATCAAGAAAAAACTTGCGGTCGAAGAGGTAGTAAAATCAAAAAATGTTGACCTCTCAAAAGAAGAAAGTATACTTGAGAGCACTAATAAAAAAATTGATGAGGCGAGAAAAGAAATTTTTGATCATGAAGTTTTCTTAAAGAACTGGGAAAAACAAAAAGAATTTAACAAAAAGAAATTAAATGAAATGCAGGGCGAAGAAAAATCTTTAATTGATGAAATTGAAGAAATTGAGGACAAAAAACAAAGGATTGAGCAACACTCAGTTTCAAACCCCGAAAAATCGCTTATTGAGCTTGAAAAAAAGCTCTCTGAACTTATAGAAGAGAAAAATGTTTTTGGGGCAAAGCGAGGGCATGAAGAGAAGTCAATTAGTGAACTAAAAAAAGCTTCCTCACAGTGCCCAGTGTGTGATGCGGCGCTTAAAGAAGACAAAAAAATTTCACTAACCAAACTTAAAGAAGAGTTAATCAGAGAGCATGCGAAAAAAGAAGCGCAAATTGAATATAATATTATTGAAGTAAAGAAAAAAATTTCAGATGTTAAGGAAAAAATAAATTTGCTTACGAGACTTTCTGCTGAAATCACCCACGAAGAAGGAACAAAGCACAAATTATCGGACATTAAAAATAAAATTGTTCAACTAAATAAAGAGTTAGAAGAAAAAGACTTTGAAGAAGTACAGAAAAAAAGGGAAACAATAAACAACAAAATTAATCAATTGAACGAAGAAAGAGAAAAAATCAGGGAAAAAATTTCTCTTTCACGCAAACAAAATATTTTTGAGGAATACTCCCAAGTAAACAAAACAAACGAAGAGCTTCTACATAAAAAGAATGTTTCGGATTCAATTTTTGGAGAATTAAAAAACAAAATCCTTGCAATAAGCACAAGAGAAGAAACCATTAATTTTGAAAACAACAACCTTTTGATTGAGGTTGAACTTTTAGACAAAGAGGTAAAAGAAAAGGAAAATTCAATTAGATCAATTAAGGAAGAAGTGCTTGAGAAAGAGAGGGAACTAACAAATGCGAAGAAAAAGAACGCGATTCTAGCTGATGAAAAAGAACAATCTGATAAAAGAATTGATAAGTCAGATAGGGAAATAATAACTGAATCAATAAAAGTAAAAAAAGTTGAAGGAAGAATTAATGAGTGGAATATTGAGAAGAGTAAATTAAGTGTAAGACAGGCGGACCTTAGCGAAGAAAATAAAGGATTTGAAGGAATTGAGCCTTACTCCTCAAAAAGCCTTGAAGAGTGCAAAGAAAGAATAGTTTCCATTGAGAAGAGACTTAACGATATTGGCGCAGTTAATATGAAAGCGGTTGATAATTTTAATGAACTAAAGAAAGAAGTGGAGGACATCCAGCAGAAAGCAAACAAGCTAAGCGAAGAGAGACTCGCAGTGCTTGACATGATTGACAAAATTGAAGTAAAACGAACAAGCGTGTTCATGGAATGCTTTAACGCGGTGAACAAGAACTTCCAAAACATTTTCTTCAAGTTCTTTACCGGGGAAGGAAACTTAAGCATGGAGAACCCCCAGAAACCTCTTGATTGCGGGTTAATGATTGACGCTAAACACAAAGCAGGAAAACTACTAAACATGGATTCAATGAGCGGCGGAGAAAAAACACTCACCGCGTTAGCATTTATGTTCGCAATACAACTGTACAGACCGGCCCCGTTCTATGCGTTTGATGAAGCTGATGCGGCTCTTGATAAGGAGAACTCGCTAAAAATGAGTAATTTAATTGAAATGATTGCAGAAAAGAGCCAATTTGTTGCAATAACACACAATGATGTCATTACAAAAAAAGCTCACCAAATCATCGGGGTTGCAAGAGGAAGGGACGACAGTTCAGTAATCGGACTTAAACTGAAAAATATGAAGGATGAGGAACTCAAAGAAATTAAACAAACTGAAGAAGAATACGTTGCAGAGTAACTAAAGTGTTAATTAAAAAACTAATATTAAACGCTTAAATAATTTACAATCAGTTAAAACTTAGTTATTTCTTTTCCTTAAAAGCGAATTTCTTAAGCAGTTTTTTTCTCTTATTCTTTTCTGAAGATTCTTGTTTTTTCTCAAAATCAACTTGCTCTTCAGTTCCCCTTATTTCAGAGCCTTGGTTTGTAAATCTCCTCACAATTAAGGAAAGAGGAGATTGTTCCCTTCTTTTTTCTCTCTTTTCTTCCTGCAAAGCCCTAATCTCGGCTTTTACTTCAATAATTTCTTCCCTAACTTGCTTTGAGTTTTTCTCATAATCCTCAGGAATTAAAAGTTTTGATTTGTAGTGCCTTTGAAGATCCATTAAGCCCCGCTCAAGCGCTTTCTGTTTTGCCCTTAAATCATCCATGCTAAGGTTTAGTCTTTTCCTTTCAACAGAGGTAGCGGGACGCTGGTTTAATTCTTCTTCATATTTCTTTTTCATGAAAAAGTACTCCGCGTCAGAAATCTTTTTTGAGGATAATGCTTTATCAAGATTGCCAAGAACTAACTTCACTTTGCTTTTTCGTCCATCATAAGTTAGTTGGGCGCGTCTGGATTTAGAAACAAGGCCAATCATTAAAACAAGCGCAACTAAAAGTATTGCAAGCGCCATTAGTAAAACAATTACATACTGTGCCGGATCCTCGCGTTTAGTATAAGTAATATCCACTAACGTAGAAACTTCAGTGTAATCCTGCATTGCGGTTTGAGAAATATAGCTTTTTACAATCCCTTTTGCTTCCGTAAGTTTCTTGTTTAAGAAGATAAGATCATAACTAGTCATAAGACTCTGAGTCATTTCATCAGTTCGCCCAATATTTTTATTAAACTCAGCATTTTCATAATAAAATTTAGCGTGATCAAAAAACATGTTAGCCCAAATAGAATCGGTTTTTGAGCCAGCATTAATGTCAGAACCAACTTGGGCGTAAAGCTGGTCAGAGGTTAAAAAATTTCTATTAGCTTCGCCCATTATAAAAGATTCAGCAAAATAAGCATCATAAAGCGCCGCAAACAAAAAGTTATTATCATACGAAACTTTTGAAGCATTATACCTCCTTAAAGCTTCTTCAACCCCGCTCTTTGAAATATTAGTATCATTAATTAATTTTCCAACTTCAACTAATTTCGATTTTATGTTCTCTCTAAAATCTGTTGTGTAAAGCGGCACCCTTCGTGAGTTTATTGTTTGGGCATATTTTAAGAAGTCCTTTGAAACACTAACCCAAGCTACTGCGGATTCGTAATCATAAATTCTTTTAAAATAAATTTGTTGCTCCGCCACTCTTTTATCATTAGCTGACCCGCCCTCAGAAGGAATTGAAATAACAAGCGTGGATTCAATCACATTAAGCGCATTCTCTGCGTAAGCGACTCTTTGCTGCGCCCCAATAACCCACTCAAAACCGTCAATCGAAACGAAATTCATTCTTCCCTTCAAATCGCTAATGTCCTTCCTTAAGGAGGATATTTTAGAATCAAGCAAAATTGAGTCAGAGGAAAGAAGAGAGGGATTTTGGGCTATTTCCTTAATGCATCCAGCCATCACTCTCGCATTAAATGCATAATTTGCCGCGGAGTATAAATAGTTTTGGTCCAAGAACCTTTGCGACATCTCAACGCTTTTCTTTATTTCGCCACGCTTATTGTAAAGGTCCGCCCTTAATTCGTCAGAAAGATCTGACTTCTCAAGCGCGCTACTTGCCTCGTCAATCAGTACTTTTGCTTCTGAAATATAATTTTGAGAAATTTTTTTCATCGGAATTAAGGACGCATCATAAGCTATGGATTTTGGAATAAATGTTTGAACAGTAATATTTGAATCAACCTTAATTACTGAAATATCTGCGTACGCGAACTCGATCGCCTGATTAATTGTGCTTACCTCAACAACCTTCATTCCAAGAGTATTTGGCCCGTACTCAAGAAGATTAACCGTTTTCATTGAACCATTCTCTTCAAGGTCCGCAACAGCCTCGCCCAGAGGGATCATAAATAATTTTACTCCGGCTTTTGAAGCAGCTTGGGACTTTGGCCCAACTCCGCCGACCATTCCAACCGAACCATCACTGTTAATTGTCCCTGTTAGAGCAACCACAGGATTTAATTTTCTTTCTGAAAGCATTGAGAAAGCAAGTAAAGTCATTGCTGCTCCAGCCGATGGACCATCCACCTCGCTCGCATTCGCCCTTATATCAAAAATAATATCAAAATCAGTTACTTTAGTGTTAGTAAGTTTTTGAGAAATCGAAAGAGCGATATTTCCTGTTGTTTGAGTGTCTTTGCCAACAAGAGAATTTGAAGTAATAAACGCTACTTTTCCTGAGCCAGGAATTGCTGACATGTAAAGGTCAGCAGCCATTCCCTTATTGTCTTCAGTCACTGCAAAAATTTTTATGTTGCCGTTTTGAAGAAGAGCAAGCACGGGAGTGGTTAAAATAACCAAAAAAATACTTAACAAAAGCAGCCTTAAAAAAATTGATTTACTAGCGCCATTCACGTGATTACACCAATGCTATATTGATGGATTAGAAGTATATAATCCTTTTTGGAATAAAACGAAAGCAATAAATCTGCTCTAAAAAGATGCAAATGATTTTTAAAAAATAAGAATTTGCGGGCAAGAGTGCAGAAACCACAAATGCAAAAGTCTTTACCACACGTTGGTGAGCACGTTGTTCTGCACCTGCCCTAACCCTGGACAACTTTTTGCCCGAGGGACATTACTCTCTTGAAAGCTTTCCACTTTCACATGAATCAACTTTCATGTGTATATGTGTCTTAACTTATATAAATACTTAACCAAAACTAACTCACTCGACAAGATTTTCTTAGACAAAGGACGAAAAATGCTACGACTAAAGTACGAAAACCCTGCAGGGAAACAAAAGTTTAATATCCTGCAGATGAGTTGTATGCTAAATGACCTTTGATAAAAAACTTGGAAAGTCTTTCAAGAAAGTCGGAAAATCTTACCATATTGGGAGACAGGAGTATCCAAAAGGACTTATAAAAGACATAATAAAAATTTCGAGAATAAATAAAGAGAGCCTCGTTTTAGATGTTGGCTGCGGGACAGGAAAATCAACAATTCCGTTTGCTAAAACGAAATCTAAAATAATTGGGATTGATATAAGCAAAAATATGTTAAATGTAGCCAAAATGTTATCAGCCAAACACAAAAATATCACTTACGAGCAAATTTCTTATGAGAAATTTGCTTCCCCCACAAGTACATTTGATTTAATCTTATTTGGCACCTCACTGCACTGGCTGGATTCTAAAGTAGTTTATGGGAAAACAAATATTCTCCTTAAAGAAAACGGTTACATGGCTTTGTTTTGGGAACCAATAGGGAGTCTTTGTAAAGCAATCAACCTAATGGGAGCAGAAGAAATATTTGTGAAATATTGTCCAAACTATCCGAAAACCCCCTCCCCCACAAATATTCCTAAAAAAAGAAAAGAGGAAATTATAAAGAGCAAACTTTTTGCCAAGCCTATTTTGAAAAAATACAAATTTATTCAGAGGTGCAACCTCGAAGAATTCTTATCGCTAGTCAGCTCTTACTCATGGATTATTTCTATAGATAAGAAGAAAAAAAATCAGCTCATAAGAGAAGTAACAACTTATTTAGGTAAAAATGCTAAGCTAAATTTCCCTACAGAAATGTATCTGATTATGGCAAAGCGAAAATAACTTCCATAAAAAAATTAACTAACCCGAATGAAAAAGCTAATCAGAAATAGTTTAAACAAAATCATTGGTGCCTTTTTAGGGGCACCTTTGACTTTTAAGCATACAATTAGGTGAAAGCAAACAATTCAGATTATTCATCCGAATAGTGCGCCTAAACCAGCTGCTGCTTCTTCTTCTGTTTTCTTTGTGTCTTCTTCTTTCTTTTCTTCAACTGCTGCTGCTACCGGAGCTGCTGCTACTGACGCAACTGCTGCTTTAGCTATAGCATCGTCTATGCTGATGTTCTTAAGTGAAGCAACCATTGCTTTTACTTTAGCTACATCGAACTCAACTTTAGCTGATTTTAGTACAGACTCAACGTTTGCTTCGTTCACTTCTTGCTTGTTTGTGTGAAGCAACATTGCTGCATATACGTATTGCATACTTTCACCTCTCAAATATAATTCATTTATTGTGCAGGAGCCGAGGAATCAACCGCTTTTTGCAAAGCTTTTGCTTCTCTTTCTGCCTTCACAACTATCATTTCAACTACTTCGTCTTCGAAGATTTCCGCGTTCACAGCCAAGTTCATTGCTTGCTGGTGTGCGAGTACGAACTTGCCAAATAGTTCTTCCTCATCTATATCAAGTGCGTCCGCTGGATAGAACATGTTCTCGCTCATATCAAGTACGCCGATTACTTTCATCCCGACTTTAATTGGTTTAATATTAAGTTTTCCTAAAACATCAGCAACTTCTTTCTTTATTGCGTCCCCTTTCTTTGCAACAACTTTGTCTTTTGAAATTGCAATAGTTGCTCCTGCAACTTTAACTTCAAGTCCTGCTGCTTTCAAAGTTGAAAGTGCTGGTCCTGGAGGAAGTCCTGTGTCCCCTGCTTGAACTAAAATATCCAAATCCGCAACGTCGCCTTCTTTAGCTGCTGTAGAACCCTTGTTTTTCTTAATGAAAGAAAACAATTCGAAAGGATTTACTTTTGAAAAAATTACAAGAACGCTTTTTGTCAAGTAAGGATCAAGTTTTTTTGTGTCTACTCCCGCTTCAGCAAACGCTTTTTGAACAACTCTTGTCTTAGCAACCCTAAGTTCTGCTTTTCCTTTTAATTTCTTTCTTAAAACTGAAGTAATATTTGCTGGAAGTTTTTCAAGCGTAGCTACAGCGATTACTTTGTGTGATTTTACAAGTTTAGCAATCTCGCTTCTCTTATCTGCTTTCCATTTCTTTGTGTGGCTTGTCATTTGGTCTCACCCACAGCATTTTCACCAATTTTTATTGGCGCACTCATAGTCATTTTAATATAAGCATTCTTGATGTTCTGTTTCTTTTGAGGTAATGAGTTAAGCACTGCATCGTAGATCGCAATCATGTTCTCTGCAACATCCTCATCCTTCATTCCTTCTCTTCCAACAACTGAGTGAACAACAGGCATGAATTTTCCTTTCTTGTTTGAAACAGTAACTTGGGTTCTTGCTTTAGCTAAAGCTTCGTCAAAGCTTGAAGCGCTCATTATTGGTTTAGGCATTTTTCCTTTAGGGGCTAACTGCTGTCCTAAATATTTTGCAACTGTAATCATGCAAGGACCTTCAGCGAATAATGCATCAAAAGCCATTAGTTCTCCAAGTTTTGTTCTATCCTTCGCAAGTGCCTCAATTTCTTTATCCATTATTACCTTGTCAACTTTTCCTTTAATAGAATCGGCTAAGTCTTCAGTCTTAGCAAAAACAGCAACTTTCCCGCTTCCTTTTCCAGTAGGAACAGGTAAAACAACTTTAACATTAACTTGATTAGTTGGCTTCTTCATATCTAGGCCGGTAAAATTAATCATTAGTTCAACGCTTTGAGTAAACTTTCGTTTAGGCGCTATTTCGTGTAGCTTCTTAAGAGCGTTAATTGCTTCGTCTTTTCTCATACTTATTCACCTGCCACCGAAGTGGTATCGCTTCCCAATTCCTGAGAAACATCGGCCTAAAAAATTAGGCTTTCTATTAAACAAAACTCCTACTGAAAGGTTTTTAAAGGTGCACTCTAGCCCTTCAAAAATCAACAAAAATACCTATTGAGTTTTGTATTTCCCAAAACTCTTTTATTCAACAGAAGCCTTAATTCATAATGCCCCCAATTGCCCCAAAAAGAATAAGTAGAGTTAGACCTACAAGCTTGCGTAAAACAACTTTAAAAAAATTCCCAAAAAGCGCACGCGAAACAATGACTAGGCTTTTCAGTACAGACCCACGAGAAAGTATAGCAGCGCTTAAAGGGCTTGAAGCACACAACCCGAAATCTTTTCTGCAGCTTTTCAAACGCCTAGCAATGGGCTCAAATGCGCACACCGCAACTGTTGCTATCGACATGGTTGGAATGTACGGAACCAAAAAAGAGCTTCCTTTCATTAACCGCTTAATGTATTCCCACATTCCCCAGGTAAAGGATCATGCAATATATACAATGGCTTACTGCAATGAACCGGAATCTTTGGGATACTTGCAGGAAAGACTAAAACACGCAGATTTGCCGACAAGAAAAGCGTGCGTGAAAGCAATCAGCTTCCTTAAACCAAGAGATTATGAATTATACTCTGAACTAAGTGAGAGCCCTTGGTTCAAAAATAATAAAAGAAGTATTATTAGGCTGGGCCACCAGAAGGACGGATCCACCACAACACTATTGGGAGGAAAACTATATGACAAGGCAATAATTAGGGGCGGCGCATTTGTAGTCCATTCGGGAAAAGGAAAAATAGTGAGTGTGTTACAAGGAATTGCGCCTCAATCATTCGAAGCATGGAGAAAAGCTTTTGAGTTTAATTGGAAAAAAAGCGGACTAGCACACAACCCGATTGAGCCAATCCTACGAAAGAATAAAAAGTATCGAGCGTACAAAAACAAGGACGGGACTTACAGAGTAAGCACTGGCGTAATCCAAGGAACCTCTCTTCACATGTTTTTCAGAAGAGCAGTTTCCAATGGGGAAGGTAGCTGGAAAATAACAAGGGAAATAAAAAGACAAAAAACAATAATTGATACAACTTTAGCAAAACTCAAAATCCTACACTCCCACGACCACCCCGCAAATTATGTTATTGAAATGGTTGAAGGAAAACCAAGAGTTTACATTATTGATTTTGATGCAGCGTTCATAGAAAAGGCTACTTGAAGAAATAAAAAAATTCCGCCAACTTAATGTCCGCCTCCTTTGGCTGGCAAATTAGTCCAAATAAGTTTATATTGGGTTTAACACACAATAAAATATTAAATTTGGTAATTAAATGGTAATGCAAAGGTAATGAATATGTTTTTATACGTTTAGGAAGGTAATTTGTGTGGAAGTTGTTTGGAGTCTTCATTCAAGAAAAAGATTTTTTGAACGAGCGTTGCTTTATGGATTAAATGAAGGCGAAGTCGAAGCCCACATAATCAAACAAGAAGTAAAACAAAAGCAAGAAAATGGAGCAATTAAAACAATTTTCAGTGTAATGAACCAGCGTTTTACGGTTATCAAAGAAGAAACAAAAGAATGGATTTGTGTAATTAGCATTTGGGAATCAAACGATAAGGAAATTGAACTATGGCTGAGAAAGAAAAAGTAAAGTGTATTTTCTGCAAAGGGGAGGCAAAACTACATTATGAGGATTTGAATTTACTTGATGGAAAAATGACCCTGAAAGGAGAGCCCTATTACAAATGCACTGTTTGCAAAAAAGAATATGTTACAAGCAACCAAATGAAAGGAACTGAGGAGAAAATAAATTCATTTTACATTACAAGACCTGTAATAGCTACCGGAAGAAGCCTTGCAATAACCCTGCCCCCAGACATATCAAACTTTTACTCAATAAAAAAAGGGACCCGAATACAAATAATTCCAGAAAGCAAAACTATATTCAAGATAAAACTCGCTTAAAAAAAGAAAAATGAAACGCAGTGAACCTAGTCCTTAAGTTCAGCGTCCCATTTGCCTTCGCGAAGTGCTTTTTGTGCATCACGTGCTTTCATGCCTTCAATAGTTACTCCCATTGAGTCGCATGAACCGATAACTTCTGCAGCGCACTTTCTCATTGTGGTTGCATTAAGCTTGTCGTATTTTGTTTTTGCAATTGAAACAACCTGAGCGATTGTCAAGTTACCCATTACATCAGTCTTTGGGTTTGCTGCTCCCTTAGCCGCTTTTGATTCTTTTTTTATCAATGCGCTTATTGGAGGAAGCCCTACTTCAACATCAAAGCTCTTGTCTTTGTTAATTTTTATTGTTACAGGAACTTTCATTCCAGCTAGTGCAGCAGTTTTTTCATTTATCTTTGCTACAACGAGTCCAATGTTTACTCCTGTTGGTCCAAGTGCTGGACCTAGCGGTGCGCCTGCGCTTGCTTTTCCGCCATCAACCATTACTTTTAGTTCACCCATTTTACTCACCTTTATTTTTTTCCTAGAAGCTTTTCCTTTTACTAAACTATTGCGTAACTATAAAATGCCTAAAAGAAGGCAAATCAATTAATCCCTAAAAAATTTACTGAATTACTTTAATATTTTCAGCTTTGATTGTTACAGGGATTTTTACCGCGGCTTCGAGTAACTCTACCGTTACTTCTTCCTTTGCCTGATTTACTCTTGTAATCTTCGCTTTTTCTCCCTTGAATGGTCCTGAGATTATTTCAACCTTCATTCCCTCATTTAGAGTCTTCATTAATGGCTTTGATTCAAGCAAGCTTGTTAGTTCTTCAATATTAACTGCACCCTTAACGATTCCGCTTCCCTTAATGTGAGGAGTATCAGTTATTCCTCTTCTTAGTGTAACTTCGTTATCAGCTTCAATCAGAATGTATCCCTTAAGTCCTGGAACTACCGCGATTGAGTAAATATTTAGCTCTTCTTTAGCAATTTTTGAGCTTAGTATATCCACAACTAATTGTTCTTGTCCTACTGTTGTTCTTACCGGGAAAATCATTCAATCACCTAAAAATAAATCTCTTGCTCACCAAATTCTATTACTAAAAAACTCTAATCTCTTCGCCCAGCTAAAGGCGAATAATAAGAAAAAGAGGCTTTGAAACATTTAAAAACCTCCCCTTTAGCTACTAAAAACTAAAGCTAAGAAAATGTAATTTATAATCCGATTCCAGTTATTGCAAAAAATAAGTAAATAACAAAGGCAATTACCCCAATAATTACTATACCAAGCGCCACAATTATGCACATTCTTTTGAACTCGTCCATGGTTGGCTTTTTTGAAACCAAAAATATTCGCTTAGCATCAGAAACTAAATTTGTAATCATTTCAACAACATTCATTCGCTCACCAATACCAAAAAGAGTGACTGAAATGTTTAAAAACAGCAATACCCCCTAATCGCCGGCATGACACTTCCAAAAAATTCTTAAATAAAAAACAATAAGTTTGTTTTTGGTGGTTAAATGAATGGGGTTAATTGTTTAAACTCTTTTGATAACAATACTATTGGTGATTCATTGAACTTTAGGGTTGTTGTTGAACAAGATGAAGCCGGTGTTTTTGTTGCGACTGTACCTTCTTTGCCAGGATGCATAAGCCAAGGCAAAACAAGAGCGCAGGCATTAATTAACATCAAGGACGCAATCAAAGGATATTTGGACAGTTTGAAGAAGCACCATGAACCCATACCACCAACTATAACTGAAGATGTGGTAGAGGTTTATGCCTAAACTCCCTTTGCTCTCAGGAAAAGAACTTCTTAAATTATTTCTAAACAAAAGCACAGGGTATGAACTTGATCATCAAACAGGAAGTCATTTCATTTTGAGACAAAAAGAAGCTCCCTACAGAAGAATTGTTATCCCAAATCACAATGAGATTGCAAAAGGAACCCTATTGGCAATTATTCATGAAGCCGGACTAACAAGAGAACAATTTTTTAAATTAACTTAATAAATAAATTAAAAAAAGATTAAAGCACTGAAGTTTTTTTAGCTCCAGTGCCAGTAAAAAATTTCACAACTTTATGTGAACTCTATTCCTAAATCTATTTCTTCCCCTGCTTTTTTGCCTGCACTTTTGCCGCCCTCAAGGTAAGGGAATCTTCCGCCTGCAATTACTACCATCGCTTGGATGTGGTTCTTTGGAATGGATTCGTCAACCATCGCCCCCCAAATTATGTGACTTGAGGAATGAATTTTTGTTGAAACGGTTTCAACAATTAACTCTGCTTCTCTTAGAGTCATATCTGTTCCGCCAGTTACATTTACAAGTGCTCTATTAGCTCCTGAAATATCAACATCAAGTAATGGTGAAGTTAATGCATTCTCTACTGCCTCAAGTGCTCTCGCTTCTCCGCTCTCTCCCCTAGTAGATTCTCCAAGACCAATCATTGCTGCTCCGCCTCGTGAGAGTATGGTTCGAAGGTCCGCGAAGTCAAGGTTAATGAGTCCTGGTTTTGTAACCATTTCGGTTATTCCCTTAACCGCGTTTGTTAAAACTTCGTCAGCAACTTTGAATGCCGCATTAATCGGCAAGTCTGGAGCGATTTCCAAAATCTTGTCATTTGGGATTACAATTATTGTGTCAGTGAATTCTTGTAATCTCTCAAGCCCGTACATCGCGTTCTCCATTCTTTTCTTTCCTTCAACAGTGAACGGGAGTGTTACTACCGCAACGGTTAGTGCTTTAACTGATTTTGCAATTTCTGCCGCAACTGGAGCTGAACCTGTTCCTGTTCCTCCTCCAAGTCCGCAAGTAATGAAAACCAAATCAGCGCTTTTTAGCACTTCAGTAATCTCTTCCCCGCTCTCTCTCGCAGCGCTCTCCCCAACTGTGGGGTCGCTTCCTGCCCCTAGCCCCCTAGTTAATTTTCTTCCAATAAGTATTTTCTTGTCAGAGTGGGTGGATAACAAATCTTGAGCGTCAGTGTTTAGTGCAAGGGTGGTTGCGCCTTCAATTCCAACTTCAGCCATTCGCTCTATAGTGTTGCATCCGCCCCCGCCACAACCAATAACCATAATTTTTGCCTTGTTGTGCTCAAGCATTTCAAGGAGCTCGTTATCAGAATGAGTTGGACTCTTCTTTTTTCCTTTCTCGTGCTTTTCTGCTTTTCTTCCCTCGTTAGGAACTATTTTTGGCTTAACAACATTCTTCTGAGGAATAATTGTTCTCTTCATTTCTGCTTGTGCTCGTACAATTGCGCTTCTAACTATGTGATCCATCAAATCCACCCATCCTTGATAAATATAATTTAAAAAGACATTAAATTGAACCTTCAATGATGTCTTTTTATAGCCATCAAAGGACTTTTTTTATTTAATAATTAAAGTCCTTTGATATAAGGTTACATTAATTGCTCGGATAAGTGTTTTAAAAGCTTTTGCAAGAGCGAAATAAAAAAAATCAGAGATTTACGAAAATCACTAAGTGATAAATGAACGAAATTAAACATAATAGAAGCAAAACAATGCCAATAATGAAGACCTTTTTGTTACCAGTGTTAAAATTGTGAAAGCAATTAATTATCAAAAACACGTTTAGAAGGACTGAAAGGAACATCAGCATCATTCCATTAAAAGCAGCAAGATCCGCACTTCCCCCAAATACTGAAACTAAAATCGCTCCAAACGGAGCAAGTATCCCAATAATTCCAAAAAGCACAGTAAATGCAAGTTTTCCTTTTTCATCCATAAAAACGCATAGAAACAACGCAAAAGGAATATATAAACATAATTCCTTGGCTCTCGGCGGAAAATAGGGCTGAGAAAGTATTAATACTAGAAAAAGCATTTTCCTACCATGAACAATTTAGCTCAAACAGTTAAGGATATTAAATCACTAAAAATCCAAGGGGCGAGCAATGTTAGAAAGAAAGCTATTGAAGCTTTACTTAAAGCGAGTCATGAAAGCAAAACAAAAAGCGAAAAAGCTTTTCGAAAAGAATTTTTACTAAATTTTGATGCGCTTTACGAATCAAGACCCACTGAACCAGAACTAAGAACTGCTCTTCGAATAATTAAGAAAAGTATTTCAGAGAAAGGACTAAGCGTGGGGCAAATGAAGGGAAGAATTGTGGAAGCAATTAGGGAATATGAAAAAAACCGAGCGAAAGCGATGGAAAAAATTTCCACTTACGGGGCGAATTTGATTGAGAATGATTCCACAATAATGACTATTTGTCACTCAAGCACGGTTGTGAAAATGCTAATCAAAGCAAAAAAGAAAATCAAGAAAGTTTACTGCTTAGAGACTAGACCACTCTACCAAGGAAGAATCACTGCAAAAGAGCTTGCTAGCGCAGGAATTGATGTTACCCTAATTGTTGATAATGCAGCTTCAACGGTTCTGAAAGATTGTGATTACCTTTTCAGCGGAGCGGATGCTTTCCTCGCGGACGGGGACGTGGTTAACAAAATTGGAACGAACCAAATCAGTTACCTCTGCAAAAGGTTTGATGTTAAACACTACGTTATTTGCTCTACTCACAAGTTCGAACCCGCAACTTTTTTAGGAAAGCAGGAACCAATTGAGCAGAGGGAAAGCGAAGAGGTTTGGAGCATGAGGGAAAAGAAAAAATTCGGCGCTTCAAGAGTAAAAATTTCTAATCCTGCTTTTGACCGAACGGATGCGAGTACCATCGAGGGAATCATTTGCGAACTTGGAGTATTTGTTCCCCACGCGCTAGCATCAAAACTTTACATGGACTTGCAAATTGACAAGCACGAGAAAGAGTTCTTGAAACTTTAAAGTGAGTAAATGAATAGCGCTCGTTTTCAAAAAAAGAATTCACTTGTTCGAAGAATATTAACTGGGTCAAGAGTTCAAGGCAGACTTTTAAGAGAATCAGAAGAAAGTGAGAAAGGAATCCAAAAAGCAAGACCTCCAAAAACACTTTCCACCGCGCAGGCGAAAGAATTTGAAGTAATTAAATCAAAATTGCTAAAACGAAACGCAAGACTTGCAGAGTTTTACACAAAACTCGGAATCACAAAAGAGCATTTTGAAAAAAGGTCAAGAACAACCCCTTTTGGGAAAACTGCTGAAGAACTCTTTCAAAAATTAACTAACTGGAAAGTACCTGCTGGGAAAGTGGAGCTTATCCCAACGCCCACCGCGCTTGTATTCTTACTTGAACAAAAGGAATTTATGCAACTATCTAGAAACAAATTTTCAGCCCCTGCAAAATACGCATACTTTGATTCAAATTTCCCAGGAATAATTGTAATAAACAAAAGGCTGTGGAGCGAACCCATGCTTGACAAAAGATCCGGAGTAGCCCTTTATGGAAAAACAGTTTTGGAGCACGAACTGGAACACATAAGACAAACTGGACTAAGGATTTCTGAACCCGTGATTACAGGAAAAACAAAAACCAAAGCTCAGCGAATGAGCGCAATGCACAAAACTTCGCTTACTCTAAGTGCCAAAATCTCGGCAGAGATTGCGGCAAATCTAAGAGACACAAATTTTGCAAAATATTTTAGAAAAAGGTACAGGAGGGACTCAAAAGATATTGCAGAACTAAGCCTTGATAAAAAAGAAGCGCTTGCATTTATGCAAAATGAAGGAAACTTTTTAAAAAATTTATATAAGGACACAAGAAAAGCGATTGATGTTGTTGAAAGGGCAAGAAGAGCCTATCTGATTTTGCCAAACGGGCAGAGGGTCCGCGCACTCTCAAACGAAGAACTTGTAAATATTATAAACAATATTGGCAATGTAAGAAGGCTTGTCCAAAGGCTCCCTCAACTTGTGGAAGAGGCAAAGAAACAAAAACTTGCCAAAAGGAATTAATAAAAATACTACTTGGCAAGGTTTAATTGTGAATTCGGAAAGGAGGCTCGTTTAAATGAACGCTAAATTAAAGAGAAAACCTGTTCTTGGAGGAGTTAGCCAAAAACAAAAGCAAACCCATGTTCTAGTCGGCGACAAACTCGTTCCAATACGAGAGGCCTTACAAAGAGCAAAGGAAAGAGAACGCAGACTTGAAGAATGGAGAAATCAGTTAAGAGACTCCAAAAGCAATCAATAAAAATACTACTTGACAGGTGTTAGTTATGAATTCGGAAGAAAAATTCAATCTTGTAATGCGAAATGCGCAAGAGGTTGTTACTCCTGAGGAACTAAAGAAGCTCATCGAGTCAAAAAAGCAGCCGGTCGTTTATTTGGGAACTGCAGTTACCGGGAGACCCCACATTGGTTACTTTGTTTGGGGAAAAAAAGTCGCAGACTTTTTGCAAGCGGGATTTAAAGTAAAAATTCTTCTCGCGGATGTTCACGGAGCGCTGGATAATTGCCCTTGGGATTTACTTGAAAAAAGATACGAGTATTATTCTATCGTAATAAAAGAAATGCTCAAAAGCGCGGGTGCGGATATTAAGGATTTAGAAATCGTGAAGGGAAGCGATTTTCAACTCAAAAAAGATTACTTGCTTGACATGCTAAAACTCTCAACGCACACTACCGTGCATGATTCAATGAAAGCGGCGAGTGATGTAGTTAAATTTGGAGACAATCCAAAACTTAGCGGATTAATTTACCCATTAATGCAATCACTTGACGAACAGTACTTGGGAGTGGATATACAATACGGTGGAGCCGATCAGCGAAAAATAATGATGTTTGCAAGAGAGAATCTTGAGAAAGTTGGGTACAAGCCAAGAATAGAATTTATGACCCCAATAATTCCCGCGCTTAATTCTGGCGGAAAAATGTCCTCAAGTGATGCTAATTCAAAAATTGATTTAATAGAAAAAACTGCGGATATTAAATCAAAATTAAATAAAGCATTTTGCCCTGAAAAAGAAGTTGAGGGAAACGGAGTACTCGCTTTCATGAAGTACGTTGTGATGGTAATGAAGGAAGATAAGAAAGAGAAATTAATAATTAAGAGACCTGAGAAATTCGGAGGAACTTTGGAAATTAAAACTTACTCTGAGTTAGAAAAAATTTATGCGGAAGGGAAACTTCACCCAATGGATCTCAAAAACGCGATGAGTGATGAGATTGACAAATTAGTCGCTCCAATAAGGAAAGCGTTTGAAGGGAAAGAGAAACTGATCGCCCAAGCTTACCCTGAAAAGAAATAGTTCCACTAAGCCCAGCAATCTTTATATACTTCTTTTTCCTATTTCTCAAAGAAGTTGGTGAATCAAGAAATGACTAACGATAGCTATATTCAGGATTTGAAAGTGAAAGCAATTCCTATCCGAACAGGAAAACACATTGCGGTGCTTAATGATATTGATGCTAAAGAACTTGGAGTAATGGCTGGGGATCGAGTAGAGCTCTTAAATAAAAAGAACTCAAAGAAATGCGTTGCGTTCATTGATGTTACCTCTGTTTCTGTTAAAGAAAATCATTTGGGTTTGTTTGAAGAAGTACTTGAGGAACTTAATGTAAAAAGCGGAAGCATGGTGACCACGAGAGCCACTGACCCACTAAAAAGCATTGATTTTATTAAAAAGAAAATGATGGGAATTAAACTCACCCGACAGGAAATCACTGAGGTTGTTAAAGACATTTCTGAAGAACGATTAAGCGATGTGGAGGCCGCGGCTTTTGTTAGCGCGGTTTACATGAAGGGACTTGATCTTGATGAAACAATCTCAATGACTAAAGCTCTTATTGATGGCGGAGGAAAATTCCAATTCGCAAAAGGACCAATCGTGGACAAGCACAGTGTGGGGGGAACTAATGGGAGAGCAACAATGGTTATTGTTCCAATAGTTGCGGCTGCTGGACTCTACATGCCAAAAACTTCTTCAAGGAGCATTACTAGCGCTGCGGGAACTGCTGATTCAATGGAAGTACTCGCGGAT
>Ga0247841_10005679_pt1 | contig 19902 bp, 17 predicted proteins | sample LaCruzMarch2015__2_FD_192410 | JGI IMG/M metagenome (GOLD analysis project Ga0247841, IMG submission 192410) | Freshwater microbial communities from meromictic Lake La Cruz, Castile-La Mancha, Spain - LaCruzMarch2015_18m | ecosystem: Environmental > Aquatic > Freshwater > Lake | place: Spain... | reverse complement strand
TTCTCCTCCTGCGCTAATGGTCGGTAAATTACCGTCCACCTTAACAGGAAGTGCTACGCTCAGGGTGGTCAATTTTCGGTTATCACTACCCCCTTCTACTGGTCAATTTTCGATTATCACAACCAGATGTCCCCGGCATTTATTATTCTTTGCGAGGGACCCGCCGGAACGGCGGGGCTCAACCCCACGCCGGTAATGGTGTAAACGACACCGCTGATCTTGAAAAGATTGGGACCTGAAGTGATGGGGCCGCGGCTCATGAAGAAGTCAGGCTGGCGGATGAAGAAGATACCCTCATGACCCGCCAGGCGGTGGGCGTTTTCCACGGCGGCGGCAAGCTCCAGCTCCGCGTTATCCCTTCCTTTAAAGACGCAAGGACCGCCTCATGGCCAGCGTGAATCGCCCGGCAGGCTTTCCTGAGCTGCTCAATCTCCCCGGGGGTCTTTGTCTTGCGCTGTTCCAGGATAAGCGGAGAGATATTGACAAATTCGCATCCGGGAAAGAGTTTCTCGATGTTCAGGAATTGCTCCGCCGTCAAAACATCCAACTCCACGCCGATCAGGCCGCCGGACGGTTCCAGCTTCTTTAAGAAAGCCTCGGCAATCTTGTCCAGACGTCTCTCATCTTTCACCCTTTCTTGGGGGATGAAAATGTCTTGGAGGGCGAAATCCAGACCGCTCCGAACGTACAGAATGTATTCATTCGGTTGGACGGCCAGACAAGAAGGCTGGGCCGTTCCGGTGTAGTAGAGAATATTCCGAGAATAACCAATCAGGGCGCCCCCTAATCCTTGATCAACAATCTGCCTTTGCAGGGCCTCTATCCTTTTTTCTTGTTCCATAATATCGTCACCTCCTATGCAGGAGAAGGGGATTACTCCCGTTGCAGTTTTCCGTATGCAGTTTGCCCCAGTTTTTACCGGAAAGAATCTTTTTCGTACAATGGAATCTTTTACTGGGATCTGCTGTATGGCCAAGGATACGTTGCATCGTTTTCTTAAATCATTGCATCCCAACTAGAGCAGACGATTGCTTCTCTTGAGGTCACGGATGATCGGTTGTCAGATCGGACCGCTGACTGGTGACACCGCCATGAAAGTGGTGATTGTCGATGACAAGCTCCGTCGCCACAATCGGAACAAGCGTGTCGAACTCCTCTCCCGAGTCTTCAGCCATATCGGCAAGCGGTATTTACCGGGAGTTCAGGATGCCTATCTCGGGGTGGTCCGACGGCCTTACTTTTCACCCGTGTCGTTTTCCTTGTTGGGTTCAAGGAAGGGACCGCATCGTTATGTTCCTTCACCCTTGTGGAACGATTCATCGAAGAATTACCGTCGATTTATAAGACCCGACTGCTTCTTCAGAGGCAAATGTAAGCCGTTTTTGCTAATTATCAACTATATGAGCATACTCCAGTGTGTAAGAAAATTGAGTTATTTATCAGAGAGACGCCGAATCCCCGGTTGCACCCGGGATTCGGCAACACCAACTTTACGCTATGAGACGTTAGAGCAAGTTTGTTATTTCTTCGGGGTATTCCGGCCGCTCAGATATAAAGATCAACTCAGGATCAACAAATTCCCTGAGTACAAATAATTCTCTGTAAGTCGGATAACGCGTTTCTCCTTTCAACATAGAAGTGTTAATATCGAAATTACAATTATTTTTAATTTTTTCAATGGTCACACCGGGATGGCAGGACTCCAAGTACATAATGCCTTTTTCATCAAACCTGAATATGCCCATGTTCGTTACAACGGCCTCAGGTCCGCAATCTGCAAAAGGGCTATTTTTTAAAGCTTCTCTCTTGGGTTTCCATTCTCTTGTTTTCCAATCCCAGCACCACCAGCCCGGCGTGGTGGTGTATTCATTTCTTTCGACGAATCTTCTTTTTTCCTGCAGCATGATGAAGACAGTCCTTTTCGCCATGGTTCCAATATCTGAGTTGCCGCCGCTCCCCGTCAGGCGATTGTCGGGTTTGAAATAATTTCCACCAAGACAGGTGACGTTGACGCCTCCGAATTGATCGATGGCTGCTCCTCCGAGGAACCCAAGCGATACGTAACCCCGCTGAAGATAATAAGCGAAAGTATCTACTAATCCTCCCAGGGTGGATGCCATATAACACGCTCTGCCATCGCAAACACTCATGGGGGTATGCATGGTTTTTCCGTCACATATTCCAGCTTCATAAATCAGTGCCGCATGGGGGGCATGAAGCAGGTTTGCCGTCATGATGCCGACCATAGGGAGACCCGTGCCGGCAAAAACGATATCGCTGTCCTTGACCTCGCGTGAGCATGCAATGGCCATTAACTCAGGCAAGGCGAATTCGCCGATCTTTGCGGGTTCATCCGAAATTATTTCCGATATGGCGATTAGCTCTTCAATAGATTTACTTGACATTTTTCCCCCTTAAAATAGTTAAAAACCGCTTTTCATTACGGATAAGGGCATTCTCATAACCGGTGAAGGTTTCTTGCCCCTGACCAGCTTTGTGCTATACCCGAGCGCACTGTCCGCTTTAAGATCGAGTAATCTTTTCGTGCCTATCTTTTCCAAAAAAGCATCCCAGCATGCCGGTTCTAATACCCATTCATTTAACCATTCTTTTAGATCCTGCAAGTTTCGCGAGGCCTGATTCATGGCCTGAATAAACTTTGCATCGTAGTCATAAAAATAAGGCGTACTACTCGGGTAGGCCCCGTACGGAACCTGTACAATACAATCTACGACAAAATAGGGGATCTGATTGGATTCCGGTAGGCGCCGCAACTCGGCCTCTGAAACGATTTCCTCACAAGTGAGAACTACCTTGTCACTTGCAAAGGCCATCTCCTTGTCCAGCGTACCGATGCCTCTCCATCTTGCCGTCCCTTTTTCACCGGCTTGGGACACATGAATGACGGCAAGCTCCGGCCTGACGGCTGGCAAAAGATAGACGGTGCCTTCTTTGAAAAACGGGTCCTCGATGGGAACGAACTTTTTGTCAGCTATCTTCGGGTTTTCACCATTCCGTAGACCGGCCTTCCCGAAGGCATCATAATCGGGGTTATGGAGGTCGGAACCGGGGGGTGCAAAATATGGCATGAAGGGGCTGCCTATCGCACCTGCTAGAAATCGTAAAGCCATGGCTCCGTGCGAGTATTCTTCCAGGACCAACCTCCCTTGCTTATATCGATTGCCCGACTGAATGTCGAGTTTTCCGGCCATCTCGCCCCAGCCGGTCCAAGCCGATTCATGAATAGCCATCGCGTCAGCTGCATTCAGCATCCACGATGTCAGACAGCCATGGGGATCAATATTATGGATATCTTTAATCTCCTGTCTTATGGTTTCCCAAACCCAGGCAACGGGATTCCGATTCATTGCCGTGAATCCACCTGTACACATCATAATGCCATCATGCATGTACTTTTTGACGGCCTCTTCCAATGATAAAATCTCGGCCTTCTTGGCTTTTATATGTCGTCTGTTCATGGTTATTCCTCTCCTAAAACGTTTTTAGTGAGTCTTTTAAAATATATAAGCCTTCGTTTCTAAACCTGTCTCTTTGAGGACTAGTTTAGATCCGGCGCTGCAGCAGATATATATTCGACAATCTTTTTCAGGGGTGTCCCGGGACCAAATACTTCGGCGATGCCTGCCTTTTTCAGCACGGGAATGTCTTCGGGAGCTACAGTTCCGCCGAAGATTACCTTGATGTCGCCAGAATTCTCCTCTTGTAGCAGTTTGATGACCTTGGGAGCAAGAATGAGGTGGTTCCCGGATAGAGAACTCAAACCGATGAAATCGACGTCTTCCTGCATTGCCATCTTTACAATGTTCGACGGCATCTGGTTACCGACGTAAACCACTTCTATTCCTGCATCGCGAAGAGCGCGTGCGACGACAATGCTTCCCCGCCAGTGGGCATCCATCCCCAGACGGGCCATGAGTATTCGAATTTTTCTTTGCATTTTTTACTCGCCTTTCAAGTTTAATTTTGAAATCAAAAGAGATATTAAATTTTGCTTATGAAATAAATGGTTTTGTTGTTGGGAGGATCGGTCTGCCGAAAGTCGAATTTATAGTTATAGCTGCCGTTAAATAAATCCCAATCCAACCGGCAATAAACAAAGACCACCCCGCAATCTGTGCTAGCAAAGCCAACTGAAATCCGTCGAGCTTCAGATCGACAATCGTAAGACAAACAAGAGCAACGTCAACCAGAACAACGAGAAAAAAGAAAAGTTTAGCGCTCTTTAAATAGTTCGGCGTCACTGCAATCAAAAATGCTGCGCCGCCCATCCACGCCCACCCATTGACTGTCGCGTCAAAGTGAAGACCTGCTGACTCCAGACCGTATGCTGTCGCAATGCGAATTGCCGTCGTCAACATGAAGAAAGCGGAAAAGAAGGTAAAGACATTCCCGCCGACCAGGTTATGATCTTTTAATTCGATTATCCCCGTAGTAAGCTGACATACAAAACCTCCTACTAACCATGCAGCCAGTATGGGGTAACTGTTATGACCGATTTTACCGGTAAGTAACGCAAAAAACGCAAAACAAATTATCGCTAATGCTCCTAAACCGCAGGGACCTGGATTTGCAAAAGAATGCTCTTGTGCCATGTAATACTCTCCTTTCGACTCTTTTAGTAGATTTTCAGGATTTCAATTAAACAAAAAACTTTATAATCCGTCGCTTCCTTTACGTATACTCACCTTAAAACAGGGGCGGATTCCAAACACCGTAAACTTTTCTTAAGGCTTGTGATACTTCTCCTTCCGTCACATAAACCTTTACTCCCTCTACAAGCAGTTCCATAAGGTTTCGTCCCTCTTCACATCCCCTGCTAACCGCATCCAACGCTTTCTGCACTTGTGCGGAATCCCTCTTTCTTTTGATCCGTTCGAGTTTTGCTTCCTGTATTTTAAGCGTTTCCGGCAGACTAAAGAGCTCAATCGGAAGTTTTTCATTTTCGATCTGAAAACAGTTTACGCCGACAATGGGCATTTCTACTGACTCGACCCTCGTTTGATATTGATACGCAGCTGCAGATATTTCACCGTGGATCCACCCTTTCTCTACGGTTTTGACGATACCTCCCATCGAATCAATTTCAGCCAGGATGCTACCTATGCTTTCTTCCATTTGATTGGTCAGAGATTCCAGGAAATAGGAGCCTCCTAAGGGATCCACCACATTGGTTACACCGGTCTCGGACTGCAGGATCTGCTGGGTCCTCAGTGCCGTGAGAGAGGACAGTTCTGTCGGCACGCACAGTGCTTCATCGTAAGCGTCGACATGAACGGACTGTGCACCGCCCAGAACCGCCGCCAGGGCATGATACGAGGCGCGGGCGATATTGTTCAAGGGCTGTTGGGCTGTTAGCGCCACTCCCGCTGTCTGGACGTGAAACCTGAACATCAGGGAGCGGGGATCTTTCGGGGCGAAACGTTCCTTTATGATCTTGTAGTAGATCCGCCTTGCCGCACGATACTTCGCGATTTCCTCAAAAAAGTCGTTGTGGGCGGAAAGGAAAAAGCTCAGTCGCGGCGCAAAGGTGTCAATATCGTACCCCCGCCTAATCAACTCCTCCGAGCAGGCAACGGCATTGGCAATCATAAAGGCTACTTCCTGAGGGGCGGTGCATCCTGCCTCGCGGTAATTGTATCCCGAGAAGCTGATGGGATTCCATCGCGGTGCGTATTTCGTGCAGAATTCAATGGCGTCGCAACTCAACCTGAAGGAGACCTTCGGGGGCGTAACGCCGGGCGCGATGGTGATAGCGGTTTCCATCAGAAAATCATTCTGGCTTGTTCCCGCCAGTTTGTTCAGCGGCACTCCTCTGTTCTGGGCATTGGCAAAATACATCGACTGGACCGATATGTTGCAGATGGGTTGACATGTTACGAGAGAAACACTGACTTCATCAATGGGAATGCCCTCAAAGAGGATGCGCATATCTTCAATGGAATCTATTGAGACGCCTCCACGCCCTACATCAGCATAAACATCGGGGTCATCGCTGTCGTAGCCCCGCAGGGTCGGGTAATCGAAGACACCGTTTATCCCTGTTGCACCCTGGTGGAGGAGGAACTTATAACGTTTGTTCGTCTCTTCCGGCGGCCCGAAACCGGCCAATTGTCGGTGTGTCCAGGTACGGCCTCTGTACATTGTGGGATGGACCCCTCGTACATACGGCGCCTTTCCCGGAAAACCGAGATCACGAATGTAATCCAGCTTGTGAAGATCTTTTGGTGTATAAAGAGGCTTCACTTCAAAGCCTGATAAGGTCTCATATTTCTTCTTGAGCTCCTCATGGCAGGAATATACTTCGTCTCTCCACACCATACCTGCTTTCCCGATTTTTTCCACTTCATCGTTATTAAATAGAGCGGTCGTCACCTTTTAGTGTTCTCCTTTCCATATTATACTTTATGCTAATGAAATATTGCACAGAGAATGCCAATAAGAAGCTTTTACGATGAAACATGCAAACGTTTTTAATATTGATTAGTTAGAACAATATCAGAGATGATGAGACAAGACCTAGGAGAGGAAAATGTTAAAAAAATCCACGAATAAAGAATTCAAATAGATGATCAGGCTGATCTTAAATGAGCGTTTCAGAGAGAGAATCCTGATTATTAAAGATTAATAGATAAATGTGGAAAAAGATCACGGGAAATGTGGAAATATTTCACATTTGAGGAAATATGACGATATTTTATGAAAGACCTATTTTGTTCATTAAATATCGGAAAGAAAAACGATCCATATTCAGTAGGCTTGCTGCCTTTGATTTGTTTCCCCCTGTCTTGAGAAGAGTTTTTCTAATGAGTTGTTCTTTGACTGCAAGCGTGAATTTATTGATGTCCAAGCCGTTTTCGGGTATTTCAAAATCCACACTCTTGGTAAAATGCGAGTCTACACCCATGTTATCCATGACTTCGCGGGGCAGGTGCTTGCTCATGATCATATCGGGATTGTCGATAATCATAATTCTTTCGATCGTGTTTCTTAGTTCCCTCACGTTGCCCGGCCATGAATAACTCATCATAATTCGAACAGCCTCTTTGTCTATTCCCCTCGCGTTTTTTCTATAGCTTTGATTGAACTCATTAATAAAATGTTTTGCAAGAAAGGTGATGTCTTCCCCGCGTTTTCGCAGGGGAGGAAGATAAATATCTATGACGTTTAGCCTGTAAAAAAGATCCTCTCTGAATTTATTTCGACTAATATCCTCTCGAAGATTGTGATTCGTTGCGGCGACGATCCGTGCATTTACTTGAATCGTCTGGTGCCCACCCAACCTTCTCAGTTTTCTTTCCTGCAACACATTTAAAATCTTCGACTGCATGGCAATATCCATGTCACCGATCTCATCGAGAAACAACGTACCATCATTCGCCTGCTCGATGAGGCCTCTTTTCGTTTTTTTCGCATCGGTGAATGCCCCCTGCTCATAGCCGAATAACTCGCTCTCCAATAACGTATAAGGTATTGATGAGCAATTGATCTCGACAAAAGGTCCTTCGGACCTTGAACTGTTATAGTGAATGGCCTTTGCAACCAGCTCTTTTCCTGTTCCACTTTCACCTTGGATAAGTACGGTTGACGTGTCAATCTCGGCAACTTTCTTGATCATGCCGAGCGTCTCCAACATAGCCTCGCTTTTGCCGATAATTTTACCGGTCTCATATAGAGATCTGGTTCTATCCCTAAAATGCTCCACCTCTCTTTTTAATTTACGAGTTTCCAGTGCAAGTTTTATGATGGTTGAGATGTGTTTGGTTTTGAAGGGCTTAGTGATGTAGTCAAAGGCGCCAAGTTTCATTGCGGTGACGGCATTTTCGATTGTCCCGTATCCTGTCATCATGATGACGATGACATCATCATTCACAGCTTTAATCTGCTTAAGGACATCAATGCCGTTGGCGTCCGGAAGTCTTATATCTAGCAACACAAGATCGATATTTTCTTTTTTTAAGAAAGAGAGGCCTTCTTTACCGGTTTCTGCAACAAAAACTCTGTAACCTTCGTTATTAAATGCTGATTTTAATGAGTTCCTTATAAGTTTCTGATCATCAACAATGAGAACGCTGTTCAAAACTATTCACCCCCATCACAAAATATATAAATCATCACAGGAGGTCTTCCGGCAATCCTGTGGCAGCAAGATGGTAAATTTTGTACCCTTTCCTTGATCAGAATCAACCCATATCGATCCATTATGTTCCTTTATGATACTATGAGTAATGGAGAGTCCCAGGCCGGTTCCGTCACTTTGAGTGGTGAAGAATGGGTCGAAAATCCTGTCTTTGTTTGCATTGGATATACCAATCCCAGTATCGCTGATGGTAATCATAATGCATTGACCCTTGACGGGCGTATTCTCCGGGCGATGAACGTTCGTTTCAACAGTAAGACGCCCACCTTCCGGCATTGCCTGAATTGCATTTATAACGACATTTAAAAATCCTTGTCTTATCCTTTCCCGATCCACATAAACGAGTGGTAGTTTATCACAATATTTGCCGGTCAGTTCAACTTTCTGTTTATTGCACTGTTCGCTGATCAGCGAAGAAATGCTTTTTAAAATATCATTAATCTCGACGGGGTCATAATTAAGTTGCCTGGGATTTGCAAAGACGAGAAGATCAGCGATTAGGTTTTCCAGCCTTTCAATTTCGCTGTTGGCCTGATTTATTAAGTCGCAGTCAACTTTGGATAGCCGCTTTTTGCCTCGGAGCATGTCCAGTACCACCCCGATCCCTGTGAGAGGATTCCTGATTTCATGTGCCACACCGGCCGCAAGTTCTCCCAATGAGATCAACCGAGTCATTCTCTGCAAATACTCATCCCTTCTGCGCTCATTCGTTATGTCCCGAATGAGAAACATGAAACCGATAAGATCACCTTCTTCATTCATGATTTGGGAGATGCTTATATTAAGCATGATGTCCTGATTGTTTTTCTTCGTAAGGGTATATTCCCACCCTTTAATATTTATATGCTGTTGAAGGGTTTTACTTATTATTTTCTTCCATTCAGAAGATTCAAAAATATCCCCCATAAATTTATTAATTGCATCAAGCCTTCTTATGTCGAACATTCCTTCTGCCGCTGGATTTAATGAGGTTATCCGGCCGATAACATCCACTGTCAGGATTCCATCGTTAGAACTCTTTAAAACATTTTCGGAAAATTTTTTCTCATTCAACAAGTCTTCAACAAGTCTCGATTTTTCAATAATGATACTCGCGTAATTGGCAAATATTGAAATTGATTCAACCTCATTCTCGTTAATTTCAGGTTCATTATGTTTTTTGTCCACACCCAAAATACCTATAATATCACCCTTAATTTTCAATGGCACGTACAGCGTACAGCCACGCCCCATTCTATTTGTAACCCTCCTGTCCAGTTCCGTCACAACCGGATCGGAGCAAAATTCCTTTACAAGAATAAATTTACCAGAAAGGATTACCTTAGTTTCGATACAGTCGTGCTTAGTTATATCAAACGGTCTTTGCATTACGAATTTCTCTTTTTGAGGAGAAAAGCCTGTAATGTATTTACACTCAAGTTTTTTGTTATTCTTGTTTACAAGATAGACAGAACATCTGTTGAAATGAAGGTCCTTCTTTACTGTTTCCATGATGATCTTTAGGACCCTGTCGACTGAAGATGGTTCGGTCAAAAGAGTACTTATTTTATGGACATGGGAGAGAATATGATCGGTTATTACATAATTCATAAGAATATTTATCTTAAAGGCATCTTGGGTCTTTTAATAAGGTTATAAGCATTCTATTGAGTCAAGTAGACTGGTCTCTCCCGATGCTATGTTGAGGTTTGTTTTATCTGCTTGACCACATAGTCTCTAAGCGATACTATGATAATTAAATATTGTGTCTGTTGGCCCAAAACCTTCACATGACTTGTCGCAAATATCATAATTATCCGGAATATAACATCATTGATAACCGTTTGAAGTCCTGCATTTTCACCGAGGCTGACGCTTTGCGTGTTACGTATAGCAGGAAGGAGATAATACCACCTCACGCTGAAATAATCACGCTGAAAAATATGCAGGTTACAACCCGTTATCATTGATCCTGACCGGCCGCCCAACATCTCACCTTTGTAGATAAGGAGGAGAGGGGCGCCCTACGGCAATGTTTTATCGGACAGGCTTCTGACCCCGTCTTCCCAAATGGCCGTCATCCGTGTGCCGATTTCACGGAACTCGGGATGATCGTCGCTATAATGAGGGATCAGCAGCCGTGTCTGCATGACAGCGTCGGCAATCCCCTCGATAATCTCCCCAATCGTTTTGACCGGCAGCGACAGGTGGGTTATCGCAAACTGCTCCAGCACCTTGCGGGGCCACCACTTCTTGGCCTCCGCCAGCGACAGCGCCGGCACATCCTGGCGGATATAGGCCATCGTTGTTATCACATCGTAAACCGGCGCCAAGGTTACCTGCGCCGATGGGGATGGATAGAGAACGCCGAAATTCTTCAGGTGTGCATCGCCGTTTCGTACCATGATCGACAGCGCCAGCATGGCGAAGAACTGCTTCCTGGCCGCCATCTGATGACGATCCGATACAAAATCCCGGATGCTGCGCGCCACCCTTTCGTAAGTGCCGCCGTATTTTCGGGAAGCACCCACCCCTTGCAGGACGCACATGTCTTCGAATCCCAACGGCCGGTTGTCAATCGGGTTCACATCAAACCGTTTCATGACAAACAGACCGCCGTTATCGGAAAGATAAAACTCCGGAACCGGCAAGCCGGCGAGTTTGACCGCCGACATGCAGAAGAATTCGTTCGCCGCAAGTTGGGGATAATCCGTCCCCCAGGACTTGACGATATAGCCGGCAGAGGCGATGGTTCCCCGCTGGGTCGCATCCAGCATGACCTTGGGCTGCACCCCCGAAATGCCTGACCGCAGGGCGTAACGGGAGATCAGTTCGTGAAACAGTTCTGTCGTATCCGGGTAGGTTAACAGCTCTTCGAGGGATTCAGGACTCTCGACCAGGCCGGGCGCTACTGCCCCCGGCAGAGAAAAACGATTACGCCCCACCTGATTTCCACCCGTCACCCGGAGGATGGAGAGGTCGTCATCGCCGATCAACTTGGCAATCGCCTGGCGGATGGCGGCAAGCAACGCCCCCTCCGGCAGATTCATCTGAAAAATCGGGTGCAGTTCCGGGATCACCCAGCTTTCCATTCGTACCGGCATCGTCAGCGACACCGCCGCATCGGCGCTTGCTGCGGAATAGTTGAATACATAACGCCGACCATCCTGCCGTGACAGACGGCCTGCCAGCGCATCATCAGCCCATACCGACAGTTCCGTAACCTCGTCCATCAGTTATCCTCCGCGCGGAGTTCTTCCAGGGTAGGAGGTCTGCCCGCCGGTCGGATGCGTAACTCAAGTCCCAGAAACACCAGTATCCGGATCAGCTTGCGCACGCCAATCTCCTGGATGGCGCCGTTTTCGATCTGTCCAATGGTTGTACGGCTCATTCCCAATGCCGTGGCAATCTCGCCCTGGGTGATCCGGCGCTCCTTGCGGGCTTTTTTGATTTGTTCGCCAATTTCGATAAGCATGTTTGCATCATACACGAATCATATTTAGATTGCAAGCAGCAAATGGTTTATATATGATGCGTTATAGAATAAAGGGGGAAATTGATAAGAACTTCCTTGGGCATTCGATTCAGCAGCGTTTTTTCTTGATTATCTCTGAAATCCGCGTATTATTTTCCTCGCAGCGGAGGCCCTGCAGCACCTCATGAACGAGCAGGATTACCGGTGGTTAAGCCGCATTTATTTCGAAAGATTTGGCGAATTGCACATGTCTTTGGTCGATACGATTTATCGCTACAATCTCAATTTAGCGTGGATTTAAATGGCACACAAACACAAAAAAAAGAAACAACCCATTGATCCTCAGGATGTTTTAACGGGAAAAATATCTTTGAGTTCTCTGGAGTTAATCCGCATGATCCATCGGGTTAATCCCACCGGGGAGGAAGTGGGATCGGAAGAAGCGTCTCAGCGATACCAATTAAAGACAAAGCTGCAAAGTCTTTTGATAAGGCTTTACAATCATCAATTGCGTGTAGAGCAGACGGACGCAAATCAGCCGCAGTTGATCGGACTCAGGCTGCTGCATTTTGGCGAGGATGCCTGTCATGCCTTTATACAGGAACTCGATGAAGATGCCAGGTCATGGGTACAGAGGCAGATCGACATTGACAATTTCGATCATGAACCGGTTTCATCGGTGGGAACATCAGCCACCCTTCCTTCATCATGGCAGGATCTTTCAGCAAATGACGCCGGGATGCCGGATGGAGCTTCTTCGGAAGAATTGCTCGTTTTAGGAAAAAAAGCCCTGGAAGAATATGATTATGAGCAGTGTGAGTTGTATTATCGGCAGGCGTTTATGCGTTCACCGAGTAACGTTGAGTTGGCCTTATTATTGATAGATCTCTGGATCGATCACTTGGCGGCTTATGAAAAAGCTTTTGCTTTTGCTGAAAAGCTTTCAAATCACATGCTCAAAAATAAAAATGTAAGGATTCGGCTTGGGTTAGCTTGTGCACGGATAAGGCGGATTGAAAGCGCCCTTGAGTGGATTGATATGATATTAGAACCTGCCGCAGCAGAAATCTATTACCTGGCGGTACAGCGTTTTATCGAGGAGCATGACGCCCAGCAGGCCTTGGACGCGCTGGCGCTGCTGAAATCCTGTCAGTCAATCGAATTTGCCGCAAAGATCCTGCCTCTGGAAAACGGTATCAGGGCATTGCATGTCAAAGCCCTCGCGCCTCTTGAAGAGGAAATGAACCAGGCCTGGCAGCGCGGCGCTTTTGAAAAGGCGTCCCAGCTGGCGCAGGAACTGCTATCTTCATTGCCCGACAACAGGGCGGCCAGGAAAATACTCCATGAGTTCAAAGAATGGGAGCAAAACAGGAAAATCGCGCGCTGGTTGCAGTTGGCAGACGAGGCGAAGAACCGGAATGATCTTGTTTCCGAAGCCGACATGTTGAGTCGGGCGGTCGCGACGGGTGAGAATTCCGCTGCCTTGAAACAAAGACTCGCAAAGGTGCAGCAGGAAGTTCGCCAGCGGCGCGAAGAGAAGGAGATTGAAAATATCATTGCGTACGTTAATAAAGGAGACATAAAAAAGGCCTTTTTATCCTACATGGAATTGAATTCCTGCCAGCGAGAGCAGCTCCGAAACAGCCTTGGCCAACCGCATTTTCTTTGGATAGACCAGGCGCTGGCGACGGAAATATCTGTTAAACCGGAAATGATTGCGGAGGCTGTCATTGCCCTTGGCGAGGCGCAGGCCGCTTTGGAAAAAGGTGCCGACCCGCAGCACGTCATCGATCAGGTTCAGCTTTATTCCAAAGTGTTTCAATATATCCCCCTGATGCGCGATATACTGCGACAGGCGGAAATGCTGCTCAAGACTCAAGAGCGCTTAAAAAATGAAGATCTTTTAAAACAGGCCCAAAATGCCCTTGCCGATAACGATATCGAGCTGACGCGTGAACTGCTTGAACAGATAAAAGTGAAACGTTTAGAGTATAACGATAAGAACCTCTACGACGGAATCACGGGATTCTTGAATAAATTGGCGGAGATTCAAATACTGAGCCAAAAATTTGCGGAGCGCCTGGACAGGAAGGATCACCTCGCCGCACGAGAGATCGCCGGTCGCCTGGCGACCTTGACCCAAGGCGGGGAGGAAGCGGCATGGAGAGAGAAAATGGAAAATTCCTCCGCCCGAATCAAAGAGGAATGGCGCCTCACAACTGCGGATATTACCCCATTGCCTCGCTGTTACGCTCTCCTGGGCCTGAAAGATATGCACGACCTTCGGCAGAGTTGCCTCTTGCCGGATGGACGTCATCTTTTGCTTGCCACCGGTTACGGCTGCTGGATCTTTCTGAGAACATTCTGTCTCGAAGACCAGCAATTTAAAAAGGGCTATATCTTACGATTTCCCAAGTCCATAGATTTTTTGAACATCACCCCGTCCGGAAATATCATCTGGATAACCGGGGAAAGCGGCTATTTGATTGCCGTTTCTCTTGATCCCTTCGATATTGTTTTTGGAAAGGACTTCAGCGAATTCATCGGCGATAGCTGGCTATGCGAAGACGAATGGATATTTCCCGGGAAGCGATACCTGTGGTTAAATAAAAGCGGCATCCAAGGGAATCGGGAGATGATCATTGAAATAGTTGATATCGATCAGCGCCGCAACAGTCGTCAGATAGAATGCACCGGCTTGCCCATTGTCATCAATTGCGGCGGGGAATACCGCGTCGCCATGACCAGTTATAAAAGTAAAACTATCCGTATGTTCTCTGAAGGCGGGAAATTGATCGATACTTACACCTTGGAAACATCCATCGTCTTTCATGCTGCCGCATTGCACCCCAATGGCGTGGATATTGTATTTCTGCCTTATGAAGATACGATTTCCGATACCGCGGGTGAAGATCCGGAGGATGGAGAGGATTCTCTTTTGACCTTGGAAGTCAGGCCCGATGTTAAAAGGAAAAATAAGCCGATCAAGATACCCGGCACGAATGGAGAAGCGATACATTCGCTGTTTACATCCATGGATGCAGGCATTGTCTATACCTATTTCGAAAATCAATCGGAAGCAGCCGGACGCTATAACCTTGCCGCCTGGAAACCATCGGAGCAGGGATTGACGATGCTCTACCGCGTTCCGGCACCCCGGAACTTCATTTACGCGACCGATGAATTTTCGAAGCGGGTTGCGGCGATAGAGCTTTCGAACACCCGACTCAAGGCGGTTATCCTCGCTGAGCATCCACCCGAATTTGAGCTCGATTCGAATAAAACCGACCATGAAACGGATATCCCCTCATTCAATCCGCCCTGGTTTTGCTCTTCCCCAACCGGTCCTCTGAAGGCGATATCATTGGCGCTGGTAGCAAAAATGCAGGCTTCTCCCCCTAAGGATGTTTACCGGACTATCGATGAAATGAAAGAGACCGCCGGGCCGGATGAGATAGCGGCGCTTGCGGATGCCCTGGCAGTAATGAATTATTATGAGCAAAGTCGGGATCTTGAATCATGGATGGAAGAAACGTATCCGGATCACTATATCGTTCAAATCAAGCTTGCTGAGGAGGCGCTGAAAAATTTCGATTGGCAGGTTATTATCACCATTATCAATGGAATCGACTGCGAGGGAAACGGCGATGATGGAAACGGCCGTCATTCATGTCATTTACTGGGTATGGCGTATTTTGCCACGGGCGATGTAAAAACGGCGCTGAGCGCCTGGAAAAAAGGTTTACAATACGAGAACGGGAAATGTGATTTGAGGCCGTATATAGAATATGCGGAGCTTTCTCTCCTGTCGCCGCAGGAAAGGGGAAAGCGCAAAACCGGGAGTAGTATCGCAAAAATGCTGAACCTCTTTGATACTATCGATGATCATATGTCTAAAGGGGAATGGGATGCGGTCATAACACTGATCGAATCCGACTATCATATGGAAAGGGCTGATGAGCAGATACTGGCAAGACTTGCGCAAGCCTATCTGAATATGAATTATGAGGCCGGCACGGTGAGACGGCTTAGCAAGATCATCGCATTGGCATATTATGGTTATTGTTTCAATAAGCCACACAAAAAACCCTTATGCCTTCCTCCCTGTATTGAAACGTGGTCAAATGAACGATTAAATGCTGTTTTCGTGGAAACCGGACACTGGCTTGAAAGGGCATGACAGGTACAGGGAGAATCCGCCGTCCCGCGAATTATCCTGAAGGGAGTCTTTCTTTTTACATTTGCGGTCATTCCGGGGAGGTCGCCCCGGGAGTTTTAACGAGGCATTTTCGGAAGGCAAAACTTTTTTAGCGTCGTCAACTACTTAATAATATCATATATTTTAATGGTGTCGGCGCGCCGACACCCCCCCTGCTTGCTGGCCCAAACAGGTTGAGGATTTTAGGCGAAAACGAAAGATTTTGACGCCATTATCCTCGTTACCGATGAAGCAAAACAACTGCTCGAGATTATCCGCAAAGACTGGAAGCGGACGATCGCCTGATATACCTTAAAATACAGGTATTCACATAGGCTGGTCGTGCCAGGGCATTGAATACGGAAAGAAAAGTGCTAAATTTTGAGCGTGATTATTTTGACAGGAGGTGGTATCTTCTTCCCGAAACCTCATAAACCCATTTTCCATCTTCATCTCAGATTTCAAAAGATTATCAATAACAATATCCATTGATTTATTATGCGTTAGGGACCATTATTTCAGATAGGTTTGACATGGCATCAAAGAGCAGAAAGTGAGGTAACATCTGATATGATGAATCCATGGTGGAGGTTTCATGAATGGTGGAACAGCAGACCCACATTATAACGGTCGCCATATAGCAAGGCGCGGTGATATTGTTTTTGCCAGCATCAACTACCGAGTCAACGCATTCGGGTTTCTTTTTCTTGAGGATTATGGAAGAGAGTTTGCCGGAACGGGCAACAATGCAATCAGGGACCAGTTGATGGCAATAAAGTGGATAAAGAACAATATTGCAAACTTCGGCGGCGACCCTGAGAATATAACCCTGATGGGCGAATCCGCAGGCAGCGTATGCTCGCTTGTCCTTATGGGTCTACCGCAGGCAAAGGGGCTTTTTACCAAAGTCATAGCGGAAAGCGGTGCCTTGAACCTCGTCCGTTCCCGTGAGCAAGCAAAAGCCTCTACATCAGATTTCATGAAATTTGCGGGCGTCAATGATGTGGAAGGTCTCCGCAATTTAACGGTTGCGCAGATGGTAACGGCGATAGAAAAGCACTTAGACAGCGCAGGGATGGAGGCTGATCTTCTTTATGCCCCGGTAATCGACATGGAGGTGATCCCTGAAGACCCCCTTGCTGCAATTGTTAAAGGCAGGGCATCCGGCATCACTCTCCTGACTGGGACGACCCTTGACGAATATCGGTACTGGATAAACTACTCCTGGTTTCTGAAATATGTCCCGTTAAATCTCGCCCTCTATTTCGCGCCCCAGGCTAAAATGAAGATTCATGGACATGAGGAGGAGGTTGTCGATTTTTATCAAAAAACGTTTCCAAAGGCCGGATGGGCAGATAACACCTTTGCTTTTGCAACTGACATGATGTTCCTTATACCGCATATACAGTTAGCCGAGGCGCAGTCGAAACATGCAAAGGTCTTCATGTATCGGTTTGACTGGAAATCCCAGGCCAAAGAATATCTGGGGGCCTGTCATGTCATCGAACTCCTTTTTATTCTGAAGACATTTGATTCGCCCAAAAGCTATTATATTGTCGGCCCTGAGCCTCCTATGAGTCTGTCTGACGCCATTCAGGATGCGTGGGTGGCATTTGCAAGAAGCGGCAATCCGAATACCGGTGATCTTCCTGCTTGGCATTCGTATGACGAGAAAGCCCGCACCACCATGATTTTTAACACTAAAAGCATGGTGGTGCATGATCCGGAAAAGGACGTCAGGCTGTTTTTCAAGGGGATTCTGTATTAGTGCAACAACATAATTTTGACTGAACGCTGAATGTTCCTTTTGGTTAAGGAGAGCTAATTTATCAAAAAAACTGTCGATACAATACATTCCATATAAGTTGATAGGCAATATATTCCAATATTATGTTGCCAAAATTTACTGTCAAAATTTACTTGACCTATAATAACATCGTACTTATAATTTTCCTGTAAGAAAGAAAATAATTTTAAAAACAAATGATATCCATTGATTTCAAAAAGATACACGATGATTTCCATCTGCGGATTTTTCGCTACTTGAGCGGTATGGTGGGTAAGGATAATGCTGAGGATTTAACACAAGTGGTATTCGAGAAGACCAGTCGCGGCTTGCCCGATTTTCGGGGCGAATCGAGCCTTTCCACTTGGATTTACCGCATTGCCACCAATGTTGCACTAGATCACAACCGCTTCGCTTCGATACGTCAAGCAATGATCTTCCTGGACACCGTTGACGTCAACTGTGATTGTAACGTCCCTAGTGAGGAAAAGCAGCACAACGCCGAACAAGGTATCATAAAGCGTGAAATGAATGACTGCATTCACCGCATTATTAAGCAGATGCCTGAGGATGAACGTGTTGTGCTGATTCTAAGCGAATTCGAGGAAATGAAAAACCGTGAAATTGCCGATATTCTCGATATTAGCCTTGACGCTGTTAAAATCAGGCTTCACCGTGCCCGGATGAGACTAAGAAAGGATATCGAGGCCGAGTGCACACTGTCCCGAGATGAAAGGAACGAACTCGTCTGCCATCCAAAGTAATAATTCCGATCAACTATCGGATTTTATTCATACCCCTCAAACTCCGCCATATCCGATTGTTATCCGCTCCCCTTCAACGATCACGGGAACCTGCCTGACGCCATTGGTAAGTTTGAGCATTATCTGAAATTGCCCGCTATCCTCCCCCACATCGATGTAGCTTGCGCTTTTTCCATAGGCCGATAAAGCCTTATCGGTAAAAGGACAACCCTCTTTACCGTAAATTACTATCTCATCCACCATGACAATAATGCCTCCCTTATAGATTAATATAATAACACCAAATAACTATGGCGAGTTTGGATTCCAAAATATTTTATTATGGGTTACTTTCTTTAAATTATCGAAGAATATCGGAGCGTAATTCGGTGTGGATGAGACATAATTGCCGCTCAAACGTGCCTGATGGCGAGGTGTGCTTACAATCGCCATAACATCTGAAAGCGGAATAATAGCCTCGTCCGTTCCGGTGCGAAACTCTGCCCAGTTTCTTACATGCCCTTCCGACCGGAAGAGATGAATACGACTTCATGTATATGGCCAATCCTTCGCCCATTTACTAATAGGGATATCGACATAACCGCATATTCCGGAAGGGCTTTGATTTTCAATAAGTCCGTCTCGCACGATGATTCGCATTGGTTTACCACAATCCAAACAGGGCGCATCAATCTGAATTGTTTTACCCGGAAAGACCCAGCAGACCGCCAGGGCTTCAAAACCTCATTGTGCATACCATTTTTGATGTCCATCAATGGTGACATAATATTGATTGGGAAGGTTGTGGAAGGGTGCAAACGATGCGATTATGTCCGTATGCGGATATAACCAGATGGGAAGCTTTGTGTTCATCAATTCTAGAAGAAGCGATTTGCCCTCATCAGGGCTTACGGAAAACGTCTTGGCAATTTCAGTAAAATGAGGGGCACGTCCCCATTTTACAAAATACTCCATAATGAAATGATACGTTTTATCTTGCTGAGTCTGAATCATATATCCCTCCTTATATACTCAATGTACTGATCAGCATATTGATTCTCGTCTGGTCATTTCTTCGATTCCCATCTCTAAGATGATGAAGTCCGATTTATACAATTCCTTTTGCTTGAACAGCTTACCTTCATGCCCCCATATCCTTTGTTTTTCTATTCTTTTTGCTGCACAGATAGCGAATAGGGGCATCCGTTTCTCCTTATAGTGGATCATTTATGCTGAGCTTATCACCTTTTCGTCCGTTATAGACGTATGAGAACTAAAAAAGATACAAAGTATGGAGGTGGACTATGACAATGAAAGAAGCGATCAGGCTGTTCAACAATTATCTCCAGTCAAACATTCCTTCGGAAACTTTCTCACTCACATTGGCACAAAGGGTTACGTTTTCAGCAGCTACGGGTGAGGCCTCTGCAAGACCGCTATTCCTTGCGAATCGGCCATCCCGCGGGTCTTTCATAGGAAGGTAACACTGATCTCTTGGCCATCGTACATTTCGATCAGGGCACCGGCGCCTCGAATCCCCATACTGCAATTTACGACCGTTGT
>Ga0247841_10005678_pt1 | contig 19903 bp, 15 predicted proteins | sample LaCruzMarch2015__2_FD_192410 | JGI IMG/M metagenome (GOLD analysis project Ga0247841, IMG submission 192410) | Freshwater microbial communities from meromictic Lake La Cruz, Castile-La Mancha, Spain - LaCruzMarch2015_18m | ecosystem: Environmental > Aquatic > Freshwater > Lake | place: Spain... | reverse complement strand
ACGTGGCCTCAAACTGCAGGTTGAATTCGTCAGCGCCAATCCTACTGGGCCACTGACCGTAGCTCATGGCAGGCAGGCGGCAATAGGGGATTCGTTAGCAAATATACTCAAGTTTGCAGGTTATGACGTAACTCGCGAGTATTATTTAAACGATGAAGGCACCCAGATGGATATACTTGGCCAATCGATAATGGCGCGTTATCGCGGGCTATTCTCGCTTTCTGAGAATTTTCCGGAGAACGGATATAAGGGCGCTTACGTATACGACATTGCTAAGGATCTTAAGAAAAAGTATGGTAAAAAGTTTTTGGAATACAAAGAAGATATAGGTCCTTTCAGGGGGTTTGGCCTTATGTGGCTAGTTAAGGACATAAAAGAAGACTTAAAGGCGTTCGGGGTAAAGTTCGATGTCTGGTACAGCCAGAAAAAATTACGCCAGTCCGGCAAAGTAAAGAAGGCACTCGATCTTTTAAACGAGCGCGGATATATATTCGAAAAAGAGGGGGCTACGTGGTTTCGCTCGACAGATTTCGGGGATGACAAAGACAGGGTAGTGACGAAGTCGGACAATTCGCATACTTATCTGGCTCCGGACATAGCGTATCACATGGAAAAGTACAGGCGCGGATTTAAGCGCATAGTAGATATATGGGGGCCGGATCATCACGGATATATTCCCAGGATGAAGGCCGCAATACAGGCGCTCGGTTTCGATAAGGATTCGTTGGATGTACTCATCGTCCAGCTCGCGACCCTATATAAGAACGGCGCGGTATTGTCCATGTCCACGAGGGCCGGTGAGTTTGTGACTCTACGCGAAGTAAGGGAAGAGGTCGGAAAAGACGTCTCCAGGTTTTGTTTCATCATGAGGCGCATATCGAGCCATCTGGATTTCGACCTCGACGCAGTCAAGAAGGAGTCTATGGACAATCCTGTCTACTATATACAATATGCCCACGCCCGCATATGGTCGATATTGAAGCGCGGTCGGCGGCGTCTGTGGTTCGGAAAATTTGATCCAAAACTCCTTAAAGAGCCGGAGGAGCTCGGGCTTTTGAGGGGCCTTAACGAGTTCGCGAAGGTGGTGGAACAAAGCGCCAAAGCGCTCGAGCCGTATATGGTTCTCCAGTATTTACAGGACCTGGCCGGGTTATTTCACTCTTTCTATAATAAACACAAGGTTCTTATAGACGATCGGGAGCTTGCGAAGTCAAGGTTAGTCCTGGTCGACTGCACGCGCATAGTCTTGGCCAACGGCCTCAGGCTCTTGGGCGTGTCGCTTCCGCGGAGTATGTAGTTTTTAGTTCATAGTTCATTTTTCGGTGCCCTGCCTATGTTTGATTCAATAAAAATTTACCCAAACGAAGAAGTCGATATAGAGAGCCTGAAATACAGGCTCGTGGAGTATGGTTACCATGCGTCGAAGCAGGTATCGGAAGAGGGCGACTTCTCAAGCGTCGGAGACACGCTTGTCATATACCCCGTGACGTTTGAATATCCCGTCAGGATAGATTTTCTACATAATAAGGTCGAGAGCATAAAAACGATAGATCCTATAACGCGCGATCCTATTCAGGATCACAGTGTCGCTATAATACTTCCCTTAAAAGGCATATCAAAGAAGCGCATCCGCCGCCTGGAAACTCTCGCAGCCGATATTTCGCCTATAGATAATTTTGTCGATATAGAGTCCGGTGATTACGTGGTACATAACGATCACGGCATAGGCAAGTACCTGGGGGTAGAGCGCATTAAGCAAGGTAAGGTATATGAGGAGCACCTCGTAATAGAATATTCCGAGTCGGATAAGCTGTATGTGCCGTTCTCCGACCTCGATAAGATACAGAAGTATCTCGGCTTTGAAAAACGTCTGCCAAAACTCCACAAGCTAGGCTCGAAACTCTGGAAGGCCGCCAAAGAGAGGGCTAAAAAAGGGGTATATAAGGTCGCCGTGGATCTGTTGGAACTTCAGGCAAAGCGTCAGACCCTTTCCGGCAACGCATTCTCATCCGATACCGATTGGCAGGTCCAGCTCGAAAAGAAATTTCCTTACAAAGAGACGGTCGATCAGGTAAAGGCCGTCGCCGACGTAAAGAAGGATATGGAGTCCCCAAGGCCTATGGACAGGCTTCTTTGCGGCGATGTCGGATACGGGAAGACGGAGGTCGCCATAAGGGCCGCGTTTAAAGCGGCCATGGACAATAAACAGGTCGCGATACTCGTGCCTACCACGATATTGGCGGAGCAGCATTATAATACCTTCAGTAAGAGAATGAAGGATTTTCCGGTAAATGTCGAGATGCTGTCGCGGTTCAGGACAAAAGAGGAACAGCGGCGGATAGTCGAGGGCGTGGCGAACGGTACGGTAGATATAATAATAGGAACGCACAGGATACTTTCCGGCGATATGTCATTCAAAGACCTTGGGCTCGTTGTAATAGATGAGGAGCAGAGATTCGGGGTAAAGCACAAAGAGCACCTTAAGAAACTGCGCTACAGTGTCGATATACTGACTCTTACGGCTACGCCTATACCGAGGACTTTATATCTGGCGCTCATGGGAGGGCGGGATATATCGGTCATAAATACGCCTCCTTCCCAGCGACTCCCGGTAGATACACTGGTCACGCATTACGACGATATCCTGATAAGGGATGCCATATTGAGAGAGAAGAGGCGAGGAGGCCAGGTCTTCTTCGTCCATAATAGGATAGAAGGAATAGAGAAGATAGCCGAACATATAAAAAGCCTGGTTCCGGATGTCTCGGTGGTCGTGGCTCATGGAAGGATGCCGGAGAGGTATATGGAGAAGACGATGATGGATTTTATAGAAGGCAGGATCGATTGCCTCGTTTCGACCACGATAGTCGAGTCCGGCATAGATATACCGAACGCCAATACGATAATAATAAACCGCGCCGACGCCTTCGGCCTGTCCGAGCTATATCAGCTGCGTGGCAGAGTAGGGAGGTTCACGCGCGCGGCATACGCGTATCTCCTGATACCGAAGAAGTCGGTACTAAGCTCCGAATCCGAAAGGCGGCTCGTGGCGATAAAGAAGTTCCAGGAGCTCGGCAGCGGTTTCAAGCTCGCGATGGAGGACCTTCAGATCCGCGGCGCCGGCAATCTGCTGGGACTGGAACAGCACGGCTACATAAACTCCGTTGGCTTCGACATGTACTGCCGCCTCCTCAAATCCGCGATAGAATCCTACAAGCCGGTCGCCGGCTAAATTTTTGATCACCTTGGTTTAATGCTTCCCAGGGTGGGTGCTTCGCGGGGACGTGAAATTTCCCCTGCGAGGAAATTTCACTCGGAAAATCGCTCGCTCTCCCGCCGCGACAGTTTATAGGTAATGAGGCGGGAACCATGCCCGCTCGCGATTTTCGACGCCCCGCTTAAGCACCCACCCCGGGAAGCTATTATGTCATGTTGAAAAATTTAGCTTACTCACAACTATTTAGATTCTCTCGCTACTATCGTCGGCGCTGTTGGAAAAACCACGCCTCAAACCGCGAAACCGCGTCGGTTACATGTCTCTTTACGTGTAACAACCGACGCGGTTACGAAGTACGGTAGCATGTCTTAGCCTGTAGAAACCGCCGCGATTAAGTTTAGATGCATAAAAAAAGAGACTCGCTTTACAAGCGAGCCTCTTTTTTACGCGATTCTTATTATTTATGTTGCAGCTCTAGCGTTTCTTTATTATCCGCCATCTCGCCTGTGAATCTCTTGTCCTGGAAGCGCAGTTCGACAGCCGTCCTGACATCCATCATCTCATTCATGTCTGGGTTTCTTCCGTTAACGGGGGTGAATATTCCAACTCCCGTATATGGCCCTTCTACCCTTCTTACATTGCCTCCCGTAAGGCTTGGATCGAGAGTTGCTGACGTACTTCCACCGCTTCCCCAATCGTAACTCACCAGACCATATGTGTATATCTGGCCTTTATATTCCAGAGACACCTCCGAATAACGATAGGAGCCAAACATAACCTCGCCCCACTCGCCATTGTTATACTTATCCGCCCACTCCTGATTAGTGAGAGAGCGTACCCCGACAGCATCTATTTTCTTGTCTTTCGTGCCAAGGAATTCCGCAAGATCTTTTATCAGAAATTCATATGTTCCATTAAGATCTTTTTTCACGGGATCATCCTTCAACTCCGTATAAAGGATGAGATTTCCTTTTTTATCATACTTCTTATCCAGGATTTCACCTGTGAATTTTACCGCTATGTTGATATAAGCATTCTCACTCTCCTGCACCGTGACTTCGTATATATAAGTCTTGTCTTTATAAACAAGGCCTATGCGATAGCCGGTGATCGTTGAAGGTGGGATGCTAGCGGTCTGCGCTCCCCATGTAATAGTATATCCGAAATCCTTTATCTTCTTTTCGTCTATACCATACGTCTCACAAAACTGGTTCTTCGCGGCTATGACAGCCGCATTCTCTTCCTGATGTATTTTACCGGACTTAAAATCAAGGTCCACGGTATCTATGTAACCATTCGTAACCACTGTAACCGGATCGGCTATTTTTGACTCTGACCTCAAACTCTGCGCTCGCGTATTGAGCACCGCCTTCTTCATCCTTTCCTCGTGCCTCTTCATAATATCATTCTCGTCCTCGGCAAACGCCGCCTTCCCCACAAACGCTACAACCGCCAAACACATCAAAACCGCCATTAACTTTTTCATGGCTTTACCCTCCTTGTTTGTGGAACTTTTTAACTGCATTTAATTTCACTGTAAAAAAAATGGACCTCGATCTTGCTTCCATTTTGCCTCTCCTGTACTAGTGTATACACGGGATACCGGGCGTTTTTCAGTATTATTTATTTATTTTTTCAATTTGAAACAGTTCCATATTTTTTGGGCTTGTGGTATAATATCGCCATATTATGAAATCCATACTGAATACAATGATCATTGCCGCCGTCGTATGCATGGTCGCTGTGTCGGGTTGCGGCGATGGTAAAGCGCGGGACAAGCGGGTGCTGGCGAAGGTATCCAGCCGCACCATCACGGTCGCGGACTTCGACTCGCGCATAGAGAATATACCCGCCTATTACCGGGACATAGTCAAGAAGAACAAGAAGCGCTATTTAAATGAGATCATCCTTGAAACGCTTTTTTATGAGGATGCGATAAGAAAAGGGTTGGATAAAGATAAAGAGGTAAAGGATATCCTGACCGAAGCTAAGAAGAAGATAATGGTCTCAAAGCTTATAAAGACCGAAGTCGATGACAAGCTTATTATATCCGAGAGCGATATTATGAAGCTCTATGAAGAGCGCAAGTCTACCCTCAAGACCCCGGAACTCTGGAGGGCTTCGCACATACTGGTCGCGGATGAAGCTCAGGCGAAATCGATCCTCGATGAATTGTCAAAGGGCGCGAACTTTGAAGAGCTGGCAAAAAAATATTCGATAGATGCCACGGCATCAAGAGGTGGCGACATAGGCTATTTCAGGCCGGGGCAGCTTGTGCCCGAGTTCGAAGAGGCTTGTATGAAACTGAATATCGGCCAGACGGGCGAGATACTTAAGACGCAATTCGGATATCATATTATAAAACTGACCGGCAAGAAGGATTCGGCCGTGCAGACTTTTAGCGAAGCCAGGGCAGCGCTGGAGGGCGAGCTTAAGAAGCGGAAGCGGGGCGAGCTTTTTGACGAAATGGTACTGAAGCTTAAGGATCGATACGGTGTAAATATCCAGGAGGATGTATTTGAGTCGATCGATAAGAAGGATGAGCCCAAAGAGGAAGCTGTAAAATGAAAAAGTTATTAGCGGCCTTTATTATAGCCGGCGGATTACTGATGGCCTCGCATGCATACTGCGAAGTCACCGATAAGGTTGAGATAATCGTGAATGACGAGATGATAACCCGCCGCGAGATAGATAGTTCGTTAGCTCCGGTATACGATAAGTATAAGACCGTGTATAGCGGGGAAGAATTGATATCAAAGCTCGTGGAGGCCAGGCAGAATATTGTGTCGCAGTTGATAGATGACAGACTCGTTTATAGCGAGGCGAAGCGCCTGAATGTTCAGGTAAGCGAGGAAGAAGTCGACGAAAGGATGGAGCAGACATATAAAAATTTCGGAACGAAGGAAGAATTCAAGAAAGTCCTTTCCATGCAACAGATTACCGAAAAAGAATTAAGGGACCGTTACAGGGAGCAGATAGCTTCGCGCAGGCTTGTGGACCAGAAAGTCGGGTCCAAGGTAGTCATAACGCCCTCCGAGGCGATAGAATATTACAATAAGCATGTAACTGAGTTTTCCGAGCCTGAAGAATTGAATGTTTTGAATATAATGATAAAACCCGGTGAAGATCCGAAGAGATCGGCCACTCTCATTCAGGATATACTTAAGAGACTTAATGAGGGTTGCGATTTTGGCGGCCTTGCCAAGATATATTCGGAAGGCCCGGGCGCCGAAGAAGGCGGATCTATGGGGTATGTGAAACGCGGAGACCTCATGCCGCAAATAGAGGGACCTATATTTAATCTTAAAGACGGAGAGATATCCGGCGTAATACAGACCTCGGCCGGATACCATATATTTAAAGTCGTCGATCGTAAGTCCGCTAAGACGAGGACTCTCAATGAGGCTCGAGATGATGTCGAGGGGGCCATCTTCAGGCAGAAGGTTAACGAGAAGATCAAAGTTTGGATCGCGACGCTTAGGAAGAATGCATACATCGAGATCAGGTAGGCCCAGAATAATAATAACGACAGGTGATCCCGCGGGCATAGGCCCCGAGGTTACCGCTAAAGCGCTGGCAAGTCCGAAGGTCAAAGGGCTTGCCGATTTTTTGATCATAGGCGAAACCGGAATACGGCCTCGACACGCATCGCCATTGACGAAGAGAGAGTGCGGAAACGTATCTATACGCAATCTCGACAAGGCGCTGGCTATACTTGCCAAGGATGAAGCCGATGCGCTGGTTACCGCGCCTGTAAATAAGGCATCCGTAAGGGCCGCCGGATTTTCGGATTTTGAGGGACATACCGAGTACCTGGCCGATGCTACTCTGACCAAAAATTATGAGATGATATTCATAGGGCCGAAACTAAAGGTCGCCCTCGTCACTCGCCACATATCTCTGAAAGATGTTCCCAAAGCGCTTTCGACGGAAAAGATATATAAGATAATAGAGCTGACGCACGGCGCCCTGGTTAAATATTTTTCTATGACAAATCCGAGAATAGGCGTGTGCGGTCTGAATCCGCACGCCGGAGAGTCCGGAATCTTCGGCAGGGAAGAGAAGGAGATTATAACTCCCGCCGTAAAGATGGCCGCGCGACTGTCTAAAAATATTTTAGGTCCGCTTCCTTCGGACGTCGTATTTTATGACGCGATAAACGGGAAGTACGACGCTGTCATAGCGATGTATCACGATCAAGGGCTCATTCCATTTAAGATGCTGCATTTTAAGGACGGCGTCAATGTTACGCTGGGTCTGCCGTTTATACGCACTTCGCCTGACCATGGAACGGCGCTGGATATCGCCGGTAAGGGCATCGCGGAGGCCTCATCGATGATCGAAGCCATAAGACTTGCCGCGCTCCTGGCCCCGAAACACCATGCTCACTAAGACCGAACTTAAAAAGATATTTGGTGAATACAACTTTGCCCCGCTTAAGCGTTTTGGCGAGAACTATCTAGTAGACCGCAATATAAAGGACAAGATAATCCGGGAGGCCGGTATATCTAAGGCCGATACGGTCCTTGAGATAGGGCCGGGCCTCGGAGCTCTAACTATGGACCTGGCAGCGTCCGGCGCCTCCGTATTCGCAGTGGAGAAAGATCCCAAAGCTTTTCGCATACTTCAGGACCTCGTATTCGAAAAATATCCAAATCTTCACATTTTTAACGGCGATATACTGAAGTTCGATATCCATAAGACGATACCTGTAAAAAAAATAAAGGTTATCGGAAATCTTCCGTACTACATCACGACGCCGATCATGGAATATTTGATCGAGAGAAGGCGCGTAATAGATTCGGCGCTGGTCGTGATGCAGAAGGAGGTGGCCGGCAGGCTGAAGGCGTTACCGGGAACTAAAGATTACAGTTCGCTTAGCTGCTTCGCGCAATACTACACGAAGCCGGAATATCTGCATACAATAAAGCACGCAGCGTTTTATCCAGAGCCCGAGGTCGATTCAAGCCTGGTGCGGCTGACTATGCTCGATGTGCCGCCCGTAAAGGTAAAGAGTGAGGAACTTTTTTTTAAGATCATCCGCGGCAGTTTTAATCAGAGACGAAAGTCCATAATAAACTCGCTTTCCCGCGAAGCCGTTCTCGGCAGGCCTAAAACAGACCTGACCGACCTGCTCGGCAGAGCGGGCGTCGATCCGGCATCCCGCCCCGAAGATTTAAGCCTCCACGATTTTGCCTCCATAGCGAATGCGATAGAATAAAAATCTACATGAACGTAAAATTAACCGCCGCGGTTAGACGACGCTATTAACCAATTCGTCTAACCGCCGCGGTTGTTTGTGTCTATAAAATTTCTGTTGACAAAATTCCTGGATTCCGTATAATGGCTTTTGTTAGCACTCCTATCAGATGAGTGCTAATATAGGAAGCTGAAGATTTCTTTCGAAATTTTCAAAATAAATAAAAGGGGGTGTATGTATGAAGATTCAACCATTGGCGGACAGGATAATGGTAAAGGTCCTAGACGCTAAAGAGGTATCGAAGGGCGGGATCATTCTTCCCGATACGGCCAAGGAGAAGCCGCAGGAAGCGGAAGTAATAGCCGTTGGAAAAGGCAAGATATCGGATGAGGGAAAGACGATTGCCCCGGAAGTTAAGGTCGGCGATAAGGTGTTGTTCGGAAAATATTCCGGAACCGAAATTACGGTAGACGGCAAAGAATACCTCATCCTTAAGGAAGAGGATATTCTGGCAATAGTGAAATAACCAAGGAGAGAAAAATGGCAAAGCAACTATTATACAGCGAAGAGGCCCGCAGGGCGATATTGCGCGGCGTTGAGCAGCTCGCTAGAGCCGTAAAGGTTACGCTCGGCCCAAAAGGGCGAAACGTCGTATTGGATAAGAAGTTCGGCGCGCCGACCATAACCAAGGATGGCGTGACGGTGGCAAAAGAGATAGAGCTTAAGGACCCGTATGAGAATATGGGCGCGGAGCTCGTAAAAGAGGTCGCTTCAAAGACCTCCGATAACGCAGGAGACGGCACAACGACGGCTACCGTGCTTGCCGAGGTCATATATAGAGAAGGCATAAAGAACGTGACCGCCGGCGCGAATCCCATGGCTTTAAAGCGCGGGATCGAGAAGGCTGTCGAGAAGGTAATAGAAGAGCTTAAGAAGCTGTCGAAGCCCATTAACGCAAAAGATAAAAAAGAGGTGACGCAGGTAGCCACGATCGCGGCCAACAATGACCGCGAGATAGGCGACTTGATAGCCGAAGCCATGACGAAAGTCGGAAAAGACGGCGTCATAACGGTCGAGGAAGGCAAGGCCTCCAAGACCGAGCTTGAGCTTGTGGAAGGCATGGAGTTCGACCAGGGTTATCTCTCGCCGTATTTCGTTACGGACGCCGAGAAGATGGAGTGCTCGCTGGACGACCCTTACATCCTTATACACGAGAAGAAGATATCGAGCATGAAGGATATTCTTCCTATTCTGGAGAAGGCTGCCAGAGCAGGCAAGCCGCTCATGATCATATCCGAAGAGACTGAAGGCGAAGTGCTGGCTACTCTCGTTATCAATAAGATGCGCGGGACGTTGTCCTGCGTCGCGGTAAAGGCTCCCGGATACGGGGACCGCAGAAAAGCGATGCTCGAAGATATCGCTATACTTACCGGAGGAAAGGCAATAACCGAAGAGCTCGGAATAAAGCTTGAGAATGTGAAGATCGAAGAGCTCGGGAGGGCAAAGAGGGTAAGGATAGACAAGGACAATACCACCATAGTTCAGGGGGGCGGAAAGGCCGCAGATATTCAGGCCAGGATAGGTCAGCTGAAGAAGCAGATAGACGACACCGATTCCGATTACGACAAGGAGAAGCTGCAGGAGCGTCTGGCGAAACTCGCCGGCGGCGTAGCGGTCATCAATGTCGGAGCGGCGACCGAAACCGAGATGAAAGAGAAGAAGGCCAGGGTCGAGGACGCGCTGCATGCCACACGGGCTGCGGTGGAGGAAGGTATAGTCCCCGGCGGCGGAGTAGCTCTCTTGAGATGTGTCGACTGCCTTGCGAAGATGAAATTATCCGGCGACGAGCAAATAGGCGTCGAGATAATCAGGCGCTCTCTCGAAGAGCCGCTAAGGACGATCGCGAATAACGCGGGGCTCGAAGGCTCTGTCGTCATCAATAAAGTCAGAGAACTCAAGACCAACGAAGGTTACGACGCGGATAAGGATACGTACATCGACATGATACAGGCCGGCGTTATCGATCCGACGAAGGTAACGCGTTCGGCGCTTCAGAACGCCTCGTCAATAGCGGCGCTCATGATCACGACCGAGACTATTGTGACCGATATACCGGAAGAGGATAAGGCTCCTGCGATGCCGGGTGGTGGAATGCCTGGCGGCGGCGGTATGGGAGGCATGTACTAGAATAACGCAAGAAATCAAATATGACAGCCTCCGGTAAATATTCCGGGGGCTGTTTTATTTTTCGGGTTCCGCGGCTAGGCATTTTTCTAAAGGGCTCGTATGGGTTTACAATATCACTTAGTATGGACGTGTATCTATGTATCCCAAACTATTCTCTTTTAGTTTTCGGGCACCCCATCCGTTCCCGCATGGCTTTAAAACTACATCGTGAACGGGTTTACAATAGCGTGATAATATAACACGTGTATCTACATGCCCGAACTACATCTCTTTCGATATTTGGAACACCTCATCCATACTTCGCCCTTGTCGAAAAAGCCTTAGCCGCGGAACCCGATGAATGTGGATAAAGTGACTGTCACCTTATCTCACAGTTTCATATCCGCATTTGAAACCGCGCCGGTTACATGTAGCATTCCGTAACAACCGACGCGGTTAAAATTGATTTTTATCAGAGAGAGCGTAGCCGGTGATTTTCTTATGCTTAAAGACAGTATGCAATAGCCACCCGGACATGTGGGCTGAACCGTATAAATTTTGCGTAGTACTTCACTATTACGCGGTTTTCCCATGAAAATACAGATATAGCTACAAATACTATGCTAATCCTTGACAAGCAAAATTAGGTGAAGCCCACTGTCCGGGTGGCAAAGATTGCTGTCGAAGTGCTGGAAGAAAATTACGGGCGGAGCGAGAGTTTGTAATTGACATTGCCGCGATATTTCTATATCATAGTTACATAATCCATATTAATCATTTCGGAGCACAGACTTACGGAGGAATCAAATGGCACAGTTTTATATCGGAGTTGAGAGAAAAGCGCGCAGATGTTACGGATTCGATGAAATAGCTCTTGTCCCGGGCAGTATCACCATAAACCCGGAAGAGGTGGATACTTCGGTCAAACTTGGCGGTAAGCTGTACCGCGTACCAATAATGGCCGCAGCCATGGACGGCGTTGTAGACGTTAAGTTCGCTATAGCGATGGGAAAACTCGGCGGGCTTGCCGTGCTCAATCTCGAAGGCGTGCAGACCAGATATGAGAACCCGGATGAGGTGCTGGACAGGATAGCGAGCGCCACTCCGGATGAGGCGACCAAACTTGTTCAGGGCATATATGTCGAACCGATAAAGGAAAGCCTCGTATCGAAAAGGATCCAGGAGATAAAGAAGACTGGCGTCCCGGCCATAGTGAGCGCGATACCTCAAAGAGCCGAGAGGTTCGGTAAGATAGCGGAAGAGGCCGGAGCCGACATCTTTATAGTACAGTCAACGGTCACCACGGTTAAACACATATCCAAATCCTACAAGGTCCTCGATTTTACCAAATTCTGTAAATTGATGAAGGTCCCTGTGATTATAGGTAACTGCGGCACATACGATGTGGCTTTAGAGCTCATGAGTACCGGTTGCGCAGGGCTTCTGGTGGGCATAGGCCCCGGCGCCGCCTGCACCACGCGCGGCGTTCTTGGCATAGGCGTTCCGCAGGTTACAGCCACAACGGACTGCGCCGCGGCAAGAGACGCTTTTTACAGAAAGAAGAAACGCTATGTTCCGATAATAACCGACGGCGGAATGTCTACCGGCGGCGATATATGCAAAGCTTTCGCCTGCGGAGCCGACGCGGTAATGGTGGGTTCGGCCTTCGCGCGTTCCAAAGAAGCTCCGGGGCGCGGCTTTCACTGGGGCATGGCCACTCCGCACGCAAATCTGCCGCGCGGAACCAGGATAAGGGTCGGAGTGACAGGCACGCTCGAAGAGATACTCTACGGCCCGGCGAAGGTCGATGACGGTTCGCAGAACCTGATGGGGGCTCTTCAGACATCCATGGGCAACGTCGGCGCGCGCGACATCAAAGAGATGCACAAGACGGAGATAATCATAGCCCCGTCCATACAGACCGAAGGAAAGGTCTTTCAGGCCGCCCAGCGGGTTGGGATGGGTAAGTAGCGCAAGATTAAAAATTTAAAATGAAAAATTTAAGTATTTTGAATTTTTCATTTAGAACTTTGAATTTCCAATGACGCATTCAGACTTTGTCCATCTCCATCTCCATTCCCAGTACAGCCTTCTTGACGGAGCCTGCCAGCTCGAATCCCTCATAAAAAAAATAAAAGAACATAGGATGCCGGCCTGCGCTATAACCGATCATGGAAGCATGTTCGGAGCTATAGAATTTTACGACATGGCGATGAAGCACGGGGTCAAGCCGATAATCGGAAGCGAACTTTACGTCGCTCCCGGTTCGCGCTTTGAGAAGTCCGCACATGGCATACAGGAAGCGTCTTTTCATCTGGTGCTTCTGGCCAAGAACGAAACCGGATACAAAAACCTGATGAAGCTGGTCTCAGCCGGCTATCTCGAAGGGTTCTACTACCGCCCGCGCGTGGATAAAGAGATCCTCGCCAAATACAGCGACGGCCTCATATGCTCATCCGCCTGCTTAAAGGGGGAGATACCCCATCTTATCCGAACCAATCAGATCGATCAGGCAAAGAAGGTCATAGATGAATATTCCAATATATTCGGCCGCGATAACTTTTATCTCGAGATACAGGACAATTTAATACCGGAGCAGGACAAGGTAAACGTCGAGATAATAAAGATAGCCAGGGATATGAACATAGGTCTTGTCGCGACCAACGACGTGCATTATCTGGAAAAAGAGGACGCCCGGGCGCACGAGGTCCTTTTGTGCATACAGACGCAGACGACCATGGAAGATCCCGGGAGAATGCGGCTTTCGACCGATGAATTCTATTTTAAATCGCGAGAACAGATGGCCAGGACATTCGGCGATACGGCCCCGGACGCTCTTAAGAATACGATGGCTATCGCGGAGAAATGCAATCTCGAACTCGATTTTAAACATCATCATCTCCCTAATTACAAATCGCCTGAGGGTAAGACCGAGAAGAGTTATTTAAGGGAATTGGTTTACGAAGGCATGAACAAGCGCTATCCAAACGCGGATAAGGCCGTAAAAGACCGCTTTGAATATGAGCTTAAGATAATAGAACAATTCAACTACCCGAGTTACTTTTTAATAGCCTGGGATTTTGTGAATTACGCTAAAGAGCGCGGCATACCGGTGGGGCCGGGTAGGGGAAGCGCCGCGGGCAGTGTTACGAGTTACGCTCTGGGGATAACCGATATAGATCCGCTGAAGTACGATCTTCTCTTTGAGAGGTTCTTGAACCCGGAGAGGATAAGCCTTCCGGATATCGATATAGATTTCTGTTACGAGCGCCGCAACGAGGTCATCGAATATGTGATAGCGAAATATTCGAAAGAAAATGTCGCGCAGGTCATAACATTCGGTACCATGATGGCGAAGGCGGTGGTCCGCGATACCGGAAGGGCTCTCGGCATTCCTTACGCGGACGTCGATAAGATAGCGAAGCTGGTTCCGAGTGATCTTAATATAACGCTTGCGCAGGCCATGGAGAAGGAGCCGGAGCTTAGGAACATATATAAGAACGATCCAAAAATAGCCGAGCTTTTAGATACGGCCGCGGTGCTTGAAGGATTGACCCGACACGCTTCCACTCACGCGGCCGGTGTAGTTATAAGTGAAAAGCCGCTTGTGAACTACGCGCCGCTTTATAAGATCCAGGACGGCCAGACCACTACAGCTTATCCGATGACATCGCTTGAGAAGATCGGCTTGTTGAAGATGGACCTGCTGGGCCTTCGCACGCTTACCGTAATAAGCGAAGCCATCAAGATAATAAAAAGAACCAGGGGCGTCGATATCGATATAAACGCCATACCTCTGGACGATAAGAAGACCTACGAGATATTGGCCAATGCCGAGTCGACCGGAGTATTTCAGCTGGAATCTTCCGGCATGCGCGACCTTCTGAAGAAGCTCGACCCGAAAAAATTCGAGGATATAATAGCGCTGCTTGCGCTCTTCAGGCCCGGACCGATAGGCAGCGGCATGTTGGATGACTTCATGAAGCGCAAGCACGGCGCGGTAAAGATCAAGTATGACCACGCGAAACTGGAGCCGATACTTAAGGAGACCTATGGGGTAATACTTTATCAGGAGCAGGCGATGCGAATAGCGTCGTCTCTGGCGGGGTTCTCCCTGGCTCAAGCCGATAACTTAAGACGCGCGATAGGCAAAAAAACACCCGAGGTTATTATCCAGATGCGCGAGCATTTTGTAAGCGGCTGCCTTAAGAACGGCATCGATAAGCGTTCCGCGGATAAGATATTCGATCAGATAGAATACTTCGCCGGTTATGGTTTCAATAAATCCCACTCGGCGGCATACGCCCTGATAAGCTACAGGACAGCTTACTTAAAAGCGAACTTTCTGGTTGAATTCATGACAGCGCTTCTAACCAGTGAAAAAGATAACCTCGACAAGATAGCCATGTATATAAATGAATCTATTCGCATGGGTATAAAGATACTCCCGCCTGATGTAAACGATTCCTTTGCGAATTTTACAGTGGTTGGAGGCTCCATACGATTCGGGCTGGCCGCGGTGAAGAACGTTGGCAGGGGCGCGATAGATTCCATAATAGCGGTTAGGCAGAAAGAAGGGCGCTTTAAGACGATATACGATTTTACGGAAAAAGTGGACTCTAGGCTCGTCAATCGCAAAGTCATAGAGAGCCTTATAAAGTGCGGCGCCATGGACTCTATGGGGCTATATCGTTCACAGCTTTTGGCAATGATAGATAAGGCCCTCGAGGTGGCCGGCGGCGTGCAGAAGGACAGGAGTCAGGGGCAGCTATCATTCTTCGATAAGTTCGAGGATGAAGAGAGCTTTAAAAAGACATTTCACGATACGCCGAATATACCGGAGTGGCCCGAGAACCAGCTTTTGGCTTACGAGAAGGAGCTGGTCGGCTTCTATATAACCAAGCATCCTCTAGCCAGATTTGAGAAACTCGTAAGGACTTATTCCACATGCTCTACCGCGGAGCTTAAGTCCAGGGGCGATGGGGACGAGGTTCTCCTTGGAGGCATAATACCGAAACTTAAACTGACTGTCACAAGAAAATCTAACGAGAAGATGGCAATACTTACCCTGGAAGATCTGGATGGCACCGTTGAGGTGCTGGCGTTCCCGATCACATACGCGAAATGCGCCCCGCTTATCAAATTGGACGCCATGGTGTTTGTGAAGGGCCGACTGAGTCTGAAGGAAGAGGAGCCCAAGATCATAGCAAACGAGATATCGACGCTGGAGAGCGTGCGCATGAAATATACCAGGAGCGTCGAGATAGATCTTTTGACCGCCGGTCTTGAAGCCAACGCGCTCGACAGGCTTAAGAAGGTCCTTTCGCGCTATCCGGGAAGGGTGCCGGTCTATCTTAATTTTATGAAACCCGATGGAAAACATACTAAGATGGCTATAAATAATACGCTTGCGGTGGAGCCCCACGAGGGGCTGGTCAGGGATATAGAGAAGGTGCTGGGCAAAGACGTTGTAAATTTTAAAAGTTAATGATATGATAGACCGAAGAATAGAATCCGACATAAAAGCGGTCAAAAGCTTTCTGGAATTCTGGGGAAAATTTCATTCGCTCTACGACGATATGATATCGAAAGAGCGGATATCCAAGGAAGACGAGGAAGTGTTTCTCAGGACCAAATCCAATATCAGGGACAAATATGAGGCCTTGAAATCCGGCCTTGAATTCAAATATATGCCCAAGACCAGGATCACCGATCCGGTGAGCGACGTCCTGGCGCTCGAGGGAGTACACTTCATATCCGAGAAGAATTTAAAGCGGATGGAGGATGACTGGCGGGATTCATACGTATTCCTTAATAATATACTGGAGAGATTTGAAAATAAGAAGCGGCGCCTGGACAGGTTTAACCCCTTTGGGGTGTTCTTAAAGAAAGCGTTCAATAGGAGATCGGATTAATATGACCAAAAAAGATATAGTCATAAAAATAGCCGAAGAGACCGGGATAAAGCAGACCGATGTTAAAGTTTCCATACAGAAGGCCCTGGACTATATAATAGCGGCGCTTTCGGCCGGAGAGACGGTCGAACTAAGGAACTTCGGGGTGTTTAAGGTAAGGAGCCGGCGCCCGAGAGTTGGAAGGAATCCGCGGACCGGGGAGAAGGTTCCTATTCCGGAAAGAAAAGTGGTGTCGTTCAAAGTCGGCATGATTATGAAGAAGAAGGTCAGGTAGTTAAGGGGTATCTAATGCAATATAAGTCCATACGAGGGTTTAGCGATGTTCTGCCGGATGAAGCGGCTCAGTGGCAGAGAATAGAATCTGTCTCCAGAAAAGTATTCGGCATTTTCGGCTACCGCGAAATACGCACGCCTGTGGTTGAGGAGTCCGGTCTTTTTATAAAAAGCGTAGGCGAAGAGACCGACATCGTGAAGAAGGAGATGTTTGCTTTTAAGGATCGCGGAGACAGGGATATAGCCTTGAGACCGGAAGGCACGGCTCCGATAATACGCGCGTATCTCGAACATAATATCGACAAGACTGACCCTTTTCAGAAATTATTTTACATAGGCCCGATGTTCAGAGCCGAAAGGCCGCAGGCCGGACGGTTAAGGCAATTTTCCCAGATAGGCATAGAAGCGATCGGAACTTCGGAGCCGGCGACCGATGCCGAGGTCATAAGGCTTTTGGTGAAACTTATAGATTCAGTAGGAATAAAAGGGTGCGAGCTTAGGATAAATAATCTCGGCTGCCGTGACGATAAAAAGAAATTGTCGGCCCAGCTAAAAGAAGCACTCTCGGAAAAGTCCGTTTCAGCCCTTCTCTGCGACGATTGCAAGACCCGGGTCGGGACGAACCCTTTGAGGGTGCTGGATTGTAAAGTTGAAAGTTGCAAGATAGTAGTGCGTGAAAAATTTAAAAATTCAAAATTTCTATGCGCGGATTGCGTTAACCATTTTGGTTCCGTGTTGAAGCTTCTGGACCTGTTGAAAATAAAGTACACGCTCGATCCTTACATAGTAAGAGGGTTGGATTATTATACGAGGACCGTGTTTGAATTGACATCTTCTTCGCTCGGAGCCCAGAACGCAATAGGCGCCGGCGGCAGATATGATAATCTTATAAAAGATATGGGCGGGACGGATCTTGGGGCCTGCGGTTTTGCTATCGGATTGGAGAGGGCCATACTGGCCATGGCCGGTGAATCTCGTGAGGCGGTAGCCGGACCAGACGTTTTTATCGCGGCCCTAGGCGATGAAGCTTATCGTATGGCTTTCAAGATAGCGGATGAACTCAGGTGCGGCGGCGTGTCGTGCGGGATAGATCACGCGCCTAAATCGTTAAAATCACAGATGCGCTCGGCCGATAAACTTGGTGCAAGGTTTACGCTCATAATAGGGGACGATGAAATAAAGAAGTCTGCGGCGGTATTGAGGGATATGCGCACTAAGGAGCAGACGGAAATTAATTTTGACGGGATAGTCGGGAACATAAAGGAAAAGGCAGCCAGAGATGCTTAGAACACATACTTGCGGGGAACTTAGCGAAAAAGATATAGGGAAGACGGTGAACCTGTGCGGCTGGGTCGCTTCGAGACGCGATCACGGCAATCTGATATTTATAGACCTGCGTGACGGATATGGCCTCACCCAGGTTGTGTTCAACCCCTCGCTCGGCAAGGATGTTCATAAGATAGCCGAGGAGCTCAGGGGCGAGTTTGTGGTGCGCGTCGGAGGAATGGTGGAGAAGAGGCCGGACGGTACGATCAATCCTAAGATACCGACAGGGACAATAGAGGTCGCCGCCAAGGATGTGGAATTATTTAATAAAGCTAATACTCCTCCCTTCGAGATAGAGGACGACGCGAATGTCACGGAGGAAGCCAGATTAAAATACAGGTATCTGGATCTCAGGCGCGGCGTCATGCAGAGGAATATGAGATTGAGGCATAAGGTTTGTAAGACCGCGCGCGACTATTTTGATTCCAGAAACTTCGTGGAAGTCGAGACGCCAATTCTTACGAAGTCCACCCCGGAAGGGGCCAGGGACTATCTCGTGCCTTCGCGCGTAAATCCAGGGATGTTCTACGCCCTGCCGCAGTCACCGCAGCTCTTCAAGCAGATCCTGATGGTATCGGCGTTCGACAGGTATTTTCAGATAGCGAAATGTTTCAGGGACGAGGATCTGAGAGCCGACAGGCAGCCGGAGTTCACACAGTTCGATATAGAGATGTCATTCGTGACGGAAGAGGATATATTCGAGATATCCGAGGGGCTGATGAAGAGTATCTTCAAAACCGCGATAGATATCGACCTGAAGACACCTTTTGCGAGGCTGAAATATTCCGAAGCGATGGAAAGGTTCGGATCCGATAAGCCGGATACCAGATTTGGCCTTGAGCTTTCCGATATCTCGGCTATAGTCAAGGATTCGGCGTTTAAGATATTCCAGGACGTGATTAAAAAAAGGGGCAGGATAATAGCGATAAACGCCAAAGGCTGCGGCGCCTATTCGCGCGGCCAGATAGATGAGCTTACTGAATTTGTAAAGACCTACGGAGCAAAAGGTCTGGCTAATTTTAAAGTGGACTTATCCGGGCTGACTTCGCAGATCGATAAGTTTTTTAAAAAGGAGGAGCTCGCCGCTATCAGGGAAAAACTTGCCGGAGAGGGCGGGGACATGATATTTATTGTCGCCGATTCCGCCAGGGTAGCTTATGATTCCATGTCGAACTTAAGGAAACTTTTAGGCAAGAAACTCGGCCTGATAGACGAGAAGAAATTTAATTTTCTATGGGTGACGGATTTCCCGCTAATGAAATATAATGATGAGGAGAAGCGTTGGGAGTCGGAGCACCATCCTTTCACCTCTATACATCCGGACGATATAGCTCAGTTTGAAAAAGGGGAGAATCTGGATAAGATCCGGTCGCGATCGTATGATCTGGTGATAAACGGCACGGAGATAGGTTCCGGATCGATAAGGATCCATCAGCCGAAACTTCAGGAGTTAATCTTTAAGACGATCGGCATAGACGATGAGCAGGCGAAGATGCGTTTCGGTTTTCTCCTGGACGCTTTCAGGTACGGCGCCCCGCCTCACGGCGGAGTGGCGTTCGGATTGGACAGGCTTATGACGCTGTTCGTCGGATGCGATTCTATCAGGGATGTTATAGCTTTTCCGAAGACGCAGAAGGCGTTCTGTCCCATGACGAGCGCGCCGTCTCCGGTCGATGTGAAGCAGTTGGACGAATTGGGTATAAAAATAAAAAAGGAGGCGGTATGAGAGTCGCGATTTTGATAGTGCTGACCGTAGCGATGGCGTTAGCGTCGACGGGGTGCGCGTCTTGGACTGTGAGCAGGCCG
>Ga0247841_10005675_pt1 | contig 19925 bp, 21 predicted proteins | sample LaCruzMarch2015__2_FD_192410 | JGI IMG/M metagenome (GOLD analysis project Ga0247841, IMG submission 192410) | Freshwater microbial communities from meromictic Lake La Cruz, Castile-La Mancha, Spain - LaCruzMarch2015_18m | ecosystem: Environmental > Aquatic > Freshwater > Lake | place: Spain... | reverse complement strand
ACGTCGATGATTCGCTCGCGCAGGGCGGTTGCATGGTCCTCCGGGCTGACCGTGAACAGGAAGTCCGTGCATAGCCGACCGAACAGCCTTTCCTGCCAGATGAGGACTCTGCGCAGCCACGGCCGCATGCGGTCGTGGAAGTAGAAGCCGTGCGCGGTGTAGAGGACCACGGGCCGTGCTCCCGACAACCTGGCGGCCAGGCGCCCGAGCGCCGCAGCAATCGGCGTGTGGACGTGGACGAAGTCGTAGCGCTCCCGGCGAATGAGCCGTGCTAGATGGACGAGCGAGACCGGATGGCGCAGCGACAGAATCCTCCGCGCGATTCGCACGGGCTTCACCGGAACGCCCTCCGCCGCCAGCCGCTCGGATATGCCGCCGGGCGTGCAGGCGACATGCACCTCGGCTCTCGCTTCTCGCAGGGCGTAAATCAGAGGGCGAAGCAGCGGGCCGATGGATACGTCAACCGCGCACACCTGGAGGACCTTGGGCTTCCTCATTGCGGATTTCCGCTCGCGCGCCACCACGCGTGCGTGCGAGCGAGCCCGTCGGCGAGCTTGACCGCCGGCGCGTACCCGAGGATCTGGCGCGCCTTCGAGATGTCGGCGCAGGAGTGGCGCACGTCGCCCGTCCGCGCCGGGTGATAGATCGGACGCAAGACCCGGTCCGGGGCGGCGATTCCAGCGAGCGTTTCCGCGAGCTCGTTGATGGTCGTTGAACGTCCTGATCCGATGTTGAACACCTCGCCGCCGGCGCCCAGGGCCTCACGGCTGCGCAGGAACGCTCCGACGACGTCGCCAACGTAGACAAGATCGCGCGACTGCTCGCCGTCGCCGTCGATGATCGGCGGCTGCCCGCCGGCCAGCCGGGCGAGGAAGCGAGTCACGACGCCCGAGTCTTCGGACGCGGGATTCTGACGAGGGCCGTACACGTTGAACAGCCGCAGAGCCACCGCCTCCAGGCCGTAGATCGTTGAGAAGATGCGACAATACAACTCCCCAGCCAGCTTGCTTGCCGCGTAAGGAGACAAGGGATCGGGAGGGTGAGTCTCCGTCTTCGGCAGCGAGGGATCCGATCCGTACACGGCGGCCGACGAGGCGAAGACGACGCGCCGCACCCCCGCGTCGCGCGCCGCGAGGAGGACGTTGATGGTTCCCGTGACGTTCACAGCGTGGGTGGTCAGGGGATCCTTCACCGACGGCGCGACCGCAGACACCGCGGCAAGATGGAACACGACCCCCACGCCTTCCATGACGCGACGAAGCGAGTCGAGATCGCGTACGTCGCCCTCGACCACGTCCACCCGTGCCGATGCCCCAGCCAAGTTGCCCCTGCTGCCCGCCGCGAAGTTGTCGAAGACGACAACGCGTTCCCGCGCGTTCACCAGGGCCTCCACTAGGTGCGATCCGATGAATCCAGCACCGCCCGTAACCAGAACTGGCTTGTCGAACATCAAGGCTCCTCGATCCCTCTTCTCAGGGATGACCTTACCGCAACCAGGTCCATCATGCCCTTGCCGCCCCCGCCGTGCCGCCACTCGCGTCCATGATCTCGAAGGACGGCTCCCAGCACGATGGGTACGAGATGGCGCCGAGGGCAATCCGGAGCGGGAAGCTCAAGTACACGACAACCGACGGAACTCCGCGCGAGCGCGCTACGTAGACTGCGCCTGCAACGGACAGCGCGAGGCCGGCGAGCGCGCCGCGGAACGGCAACGCGGCCACAGCAATCCCCGCGGCTACCAGCGCGAGGTAGACGAACGGATGTGGGTAGAACCCGAGGAATTGCCCGAGCGTGCGCTTGTGCAGTCGCGACCTAATGAGTTGGCCAATCCCGAGCGCGCGGCGATTGCGCCTTCCAAACGGCAAGAAGAGACTAAGAAGGGTGGACAGGGGGCTCGGCGCCGCCGTGCGGTGGACGATCATGTCCAAGGGAACGAAGCGCACGCAGTAGCCGCTTGTGTGCAGCCGAGAGTGCAGGTCGAGCTCCTCGTACGAGGAGACGCGGAAGTCCCAGTTCCCGGCGCTCAGGACAGCCGCGCGCGAGGCGAGGACCGCGCCGCCGAACGTGTCCGCCTCCGTTCGATCGAGTCGTTGCCGCAGGAGGTTCGGGCGCACACTCCCATCCTCGTGGACGTTCTGGTAGAGCCCGACGAAGCCGCCGATCTCCGGCGCCGCCTCAGCCGCGCGCAGGCATTCGGGGATCTGTCGCGCAAATTCGGGCGTGAGCCGCATGTCGCCATCCAGGTAGAGGATCCACGGGGCGCGAGCGAGCACCGTGCCCACGTAACGTCCGGCGGCTGCACACAGGTACGGGGAGGACGCAAGCCGGGCAACGCGAGTGCCGTATCGAACCGCCACGTCCACGCTCTGATCCTCGGAGGCTGAGTCGATGTAGAGGATCTCGTAGTCCACCGGGATCGCCCGCAAGGACTCGAACGTCGGCCCGAGGTGGGCCTCCTCGTTCTTTCCGATGACCACAACTGAGAGAGTCGGGCTGCCCTTGTCGCACGTACTCATGAAGGTCCAACGTCGGCTGCATTGGGGTTGGCAACGATGCAAAGCCCAATCGTCAGCCCCAGCACGAGAAGGCGCAAGTTGTCGAGAAAAGCTCCCGTGAACAGCGACAAACCAGTCGCGACGGTGAAGGCCACAACGCCAACTGCGTGGAAACGATCCTGTATGGCGAGGAACGCCCGCATTGGTCGCCATAGGATCAGGGTCGTCACAGTCAGTAGCAGACAGAGCGTGCCAACCACGCCTGTCCGCACGAGCCACGTCACGTATTGGTTGTCGATCACGTCCGCGACAGCGTATTTGCTCGGGCCGACGCCGAGGATCGGATGCGCGGCCCAGACGTCAGACAGGAGCGTGTTTGCGTGTACTAGGTGGGCGGCGAGACTCGGCTCAAGAAGCACACTGCCCTTCTGAATTGCCGTCGTGACACGCTCCACCCTTGTCATTTCGTCGAACCTGACTGGAGACAGTACTGCCGCTAAGCAGAGTATCCCTCCCGCAGCCAGGAAGAGCCAGACAGCTCGGCGCCGCCTGCCGGGAGAGAGAGCCGATGCGACAACCCAGGCAGCGAGAGCGCAGAGACAGGCGAGCCATGCTGTCCTGGAACCTGTTGCGAAAATGAGCAACAGGGTGACGGCTATCGGAGCCGTGCGGGTCTTCTTTGAGAAGAAAAGCAAGGCAACTAGCGCCCAATTAAGGTAGAGGCCCAGGAAATTAGGGTTTTCAAAAGGAATCGACCAGCTCAGCCACCCGGTGTCGAAACCAATGGCAGTCTTTGTGCCACTGTACACGTAGCGGAGCAGCGCGGACAGGAATGGAACGGGCAGCACATAGAGAACGAAGCACGCGACGGAGAAGTAGATCGAAGGGACCACCAACCGGCGGACTATCCACTCTGCACCAACTTGACGTCTGAACGCCAGGAGTGTGAGCACGAAGATCACCCAGAGGGGATACCGGATCAGCTCCATCAAGTCTCTCAGCCCAGTCTGCACGTCCGCGCCCCACAGGGCAGCGAAGTAGGAGAGCGAATACGTGAAGGACACAACCACGAGCGGCACAATGATGGGAGTCAACCGCCTCTCGAAGTAGCTGGCTGGCATACGCTTCGAGGAGGCAAGCAGAAGGACGCAGCCTAGAGCCAGCGCACCCATGGCGGCCTTCTCCACAACATACGGGTCGCCCAGTGCCGGTAGTGCAAAGGCGAGCCAAAACACGACCTGCAACGCGGCTCTAGATGAACTCCCGTACTGGGCTTGGCTCACAGATGTCCTTGTTCGACAGGACCCATTCGCTGTCCCTCCGGATGAAGCTGTCTCTGCTTCAGCCGCTTCTCCCTGCCTTGGCAGCAACGACCGGACCGCGGCCATGTTTCGAGTCTTCCACCGCAGTGTAGAGGCTGGAATCAGCCGAGGCAAGGTCTGGTTCTAACGCCACCGAATCGCAGCCAGCATCAAGGCTCCACAGTGCAGCAGGGAAGTATTGACGTACTAAAAGATGATCGCAATGATCCATAAACAATCATCTTGAGACAGCCACCGAGAGGGCGACTCGAGCCAGGCCTGGGGAGGGTTGGACGATCGACAAAGCTTGGTGTGCTGTCTCGCTTGTCGCACCGCCGCACGAGTTGCGCGATGTTCGACGCTTGGACATAATCGCAAACTGCTAGGCAATAGGGCCGAAGGAGGGAGTGCGATCGATACAGCAGGGGAAACGCCGCTTCTCTCCATTGTGATCCCGACGCGCAACCGGTGCGTCTATGCTGTGCATTCAATCAGAAACGCACTTGGATCTGCATCTCCCGCCCTGGAAGTAGTGGTCCACGACAACAGTTCCGATGATGGACTCGAACGGTACGTCCGTGAGCAGTTCCATGACCCTCGTCTTCGCTACTACCATGAGTGCGAGCGGCTCTCAGTAGCTGAGAATTTCGAGCGAGCCACAACGCTTGCACGTGGAGAGTACGTTGCCTCCGTCGGCGACGATGACGGGGTAAATCCGGAGATCATCGACGCCGCCTTGTGGGCACAGGAAGAAGGTATGGATGCCATCGTCCCCACCATTCCCGCGCAATACTGGTGGCCCGACTTCCGCCACCGGCACTACGGGAGAAGCTTCTCTGGCTCTCTCGTCGTTCGCCCATTCAGCGGCCTTGTCACTCTTCCCGCCGCAGAGGACCAGCTTCGACGCTGCGTACGACAGGCGGGGCAAGGTGGCTTTGGAGTCCTGCCTGGAGTCTACTACGGAATCGTGCGGCGAGCTTGTCTAGAGAGGGTAAAAGCTAGGGCAGGGATGTTCTTCCCTGGCCCAAGTCCCGATATTGCGGGGGCCGCGGCGGTTGCTTCCTTCGTCAAGCGAATGGCCCGAGTTGACTATCCTCTCTTCCTCCCGGGCAACTCGAGCGCGGGTGGCGCGGGCATGAAAGCGCGGAAGGCGCACTTGGGGCGTCTTGAGGCCCAAGCTCATCTGTCAAAGGATGTCGTCGGGGTTTGGTCTGAACTCGTGCCGCGTTTCTTCTCCATGCCAACGATTTGGGCTGAGGACGTCATCCAGGCCCTGCGTGCGACGGGCCGCGATGACCTTCTCGCTGAGTTCAACTTCCCTCTTTTATACGCGAGGTGCTCTATCTTCCACCCCAGCCATCTCCGGCCTATTATGCGCAGTTTCCACAAGTATCTCAGCTCATCCAAGAGAGGGCGCACTCTGAGCATCGCGCAGTTCGCGTGGGCATGCGCTTTCACGGTGGGTCTTCGCGCCCGGTACCTCGCGCGTAATGTGATTGCGGGGCCTCTCCACCTTGGGACTCAGACTGTCAGTGGGCTTGATGATATCGAGGAAGCTTGGAGCTCCCTTTCCGAGAACCTGTTGCGGGGAGGGTGGCGGCTTCGTGACAGGCTAGAGAGCGCGGCACGCGAGATGAGAGGAAGCTGATCTCATGAAGGCAGGCTCCTTCAGCGGCTATGGGAGTCAACGGGTTCTGGCAACAAGCGTCAGCGACTGGGTGACCTCGCTACCCTTGCTGAGGGCCGACCCGGCGTTGTGGGCACGCCTAGGCCTTGCAGGGCGAGGGAAGACCGCGGAGCAGTACTCGATACAAGTTACGGCGCCGCGTCTCGGTCGCCTGCCATACTCTGTGGAGAAGTGAAGACATCGCCGGAGGCTTTCGCCTGGACCGTCGATGGTGGGCTAGACCAGCTCTGGAACTGCGCCGAATGCTGAGGACAGGCCACTTGGCCATGTCCGTTGATCAGGGAGATGCTGCGTATGGAGTGTGCAAGATGCGAATCGTAGTGAGAGCGGCGCGGCTCGCAATGCTCTCGTGGTCAGCTTGGTTTGAGACACTCCTCACGACGCTACCTAATGCGACGCCGTTCTCGATGCTTCGAGTATGGTACCGGCAGAGGAGAGGGCTCTCTTTTGGAAAGAGCTGCTTCATCGCTCGCAACGTGCACTTCCTTGGCATTGTGTCCATGGGCGAGGGGGGGGGCGTCTCGAACAACTGTTTCCTGAGTGGCTCAACCATAGGGATACGCATCGGCAACAAAGCCGTGATCGCCCCAGACTGCGTCCCCGTTGCCTTCGATCACGATTATCGCAATCTGTCGATCCCAGTGATTGACGAACCATCTGTGAATGCGCCCACTACTATCGAGGCCGATGTCTGGATCGGGGCGAACTCCACAGTCACGAAGGGTGTGCGGCTTGGAGAGGGATGTATCGTCGGGCCGCATCCGTCTCCCAATGCCCGTTGGCGCGATGCAGACCCGCGGGCAGGCACCCTCAACCCAGTGTATCTTGTGACGACGATTCCCCCTGACTCCTGGCCAGCAGATACTTTGGCGACCCTCTATCGCGGGCGCTTGCGAATGAAGGACGCGTTGAGTGGTCTCCCCGGTGCACGACCATGGAGGGCCACGTATCCGATGGCGGCAAACAGGGTCTCATCTATCCGCTGGCACATGCCCCACTCCGCTGTGGTGTAATGGAATGATTCGACGCAACATCACCGCCAACATCATTGGCCGAGCCTGGGGTGCTATTTCAGTCTATGCCTTCGTCCCTCTCTATCTCCGGTTCTTGGGACCTGAGGCCTATGGACTCGTCGGTCTCTACTCAACACTGCTTGGCGTTATGGCTTTCGCTGACATGGGACTGACGGCCACGCTCAACCGAGAAATGGCTCGCCTTTCGGCGTACGGAGACTCTACCAGCGACAAGTGTGACTTGCTGCGCACCTACGAGGCGGCATATGCGTGCATCTCCCTGCTAGTGGTCGTTCTGATCTGGTTTTTGGCGCCGCCGATCGCCAGACACTGGCTGCAATCGAGCACTCTCGATCCACAGGTGATCGCCTCCGCAATACGATGGATGGGAGTCTCCATTGCGCTCCAGCTGCCGGCGAATCTGTATATCGGTGGTCTTATGGGATTGGAGAAGCAGGTCATCTCCAATTCCCTACGAGTCGCGTGGAGCATACTCCAAGGCGTAGGGGCAGTTCTCGTCCTGCGGCTGCTCTCGCCGACGATTGGCGCCTTCGCCTGCTGGCAGCTGATCCCAAGTATCCTGTTCTGTCTCGCTGCGAGAGTGACTCTCTGGCGCGCTGTCTCCGCGAACGCTGTCCGGCCACGGTTCAAGTGGCGCGTATTCCAGAGCACGTGGCGCTATGCACTGGGCATGGCCGGCTTGGCGATTGTCAGCACCCTCCTAACGCAGGCCGACAGACTGGTGGTCAGTAAGATGCTACCTCTCGAGGTACTTGGGTACTATATGGTGGCCGTCGCCCTGGCCTCCGTTCCCCCCATCCTGGCCAGTCCGATCGGAGCGGCCGTGTTTCCGCGTTTCACAGGACTGGTGGCGTCTGGTAACCAGAGTGATCTGGTGGGGCTCTATCGGAGGACCACCTCTCTGGTGGCTGTCGCTGTCATCCCGGGGGGCTTGACGTTGGCGGCATTTGCTGGCGACTTCATCCTCGCATGGACGGGCAACGTCCCTGCGGCCCAGCAGGCAGGAGTGGCGGCCGCGTTCTTGCTTGGAGGCCAAGTATTGCAGGCCCTCTCGGTTCTCCCATTCTATCTGGCTCTTGCGCATGGCAACATCAGGTTGAATCTGCAAATTGGGATCGCTTCTGCTGTTCTCATTGCTCCTCTACTGGTCTTCCTGGTCACGCGGTACGGCATTGCGGGCGCGGGAGTGTCGTGGCTGGTCATGAACGTCTGTACGCTGCCGCCCTACATGTATTTCCTCCACCGCCGTTTCTTGCGCGGCGAATTCCGACAATGGTGTCTGCGAGGCGTGGGTTGGCCATTGCTTGCCGCTCTGCCTTGTGTGTTGCTTGGGCGCAGGCTGGTGCCGCACACGGACTCGCGCCTACTGACGATGGGATGGATCGGGCTTGTGTGGGGTGTGGCAGTAGCTGCAGCCGCAATGAGCGTTCCCGAACTGCGCAATGCCCTCATGAAACGTCTCTCGAAGATGTGCGCCCGGTTTCTTGCAATCACTAGCACGTCCTAGGCACCGACATCCGTCGGGTTGCTTTCCTTCAGTCGAAGATCGAGGCGATGCTTCTTTCTCCTCAAGCTCCCTTCGGGCGACGCACTCCCCTACACCACCGCCCTGGACTCCAACTGGGGTATACTCATCCTGAGGCGAAGTGGTGCTGCTGATCGCCCACTGGGTTCAGCCCACGGGGAGTTCGCGGGAGGACCGATGATTGATGATGCGGTCGCTAGTGGCTCGACGACGATTGACTGGGCCAAGGAGCATGTGCTTGTAACCGGAGGCACGGGGTCTTTCGGCAACTTCATCGTGCGTCGGCTGCTCGACATCGGTGTTCGCGAGGTTCGCATCTTCAGCCGGGACGAGAAGAAACAGTATGACATGCGCGTCCTCTACGGAGAGCGGCCAGACCTCTCGTTCGTCGTTGGCGATGTCCGAGATCGTCGCGCGGTAGACGAGGCGATGGAGGGAGTCGGCGTCGTATTCCAGGCCGCCGCGCTGAAGCAAGTCCCAACGTGTGAACGATTCCCCTTGGAAGCTATCCAGACCAACGTCCTCGGTGTGTCAAACGTCGTGGACAGTGCAATCGAGCACGGCGTGAAGCGCTGGGTCTCAATCAGCACCGACAAGGCAGTCAAGCCGGTGAACGTGATGGGGATGACAAAGGCTCTCCAAGAGCGGATCGTCCTCAGTGCGAACCACTCGCGAGCGAACAAGGGCACCCTTCTTGCCTGCGTGCGATACGGGAATGTCCTCAGGTCTCGCGGTTCTGTCGTGCCGTTCTTTCGCCGCCAGCTCGCGCTCGGTCAGCCGCTCACGATCACGGACAAACGGATGACTCGTTTCCTCTTGACGTTGAATGATGCGATCGACCTGGTCCTCTATGCGGCGACGTCCACCTGCGGCGGCGAGATCTTCGTTCGCAAGGCCCCCGCGGCGCGCGTTATCGACATTGCACGAGTCCTGTCCGAGGAGGCTGGCCAGCCATTCGAGCACCGTGTTGTCGGAACCCTCCCGGGAGAGAAATTCGCGGAGATCTTGGTCTCTGAGGAGGAGCTTGAGAGGACCGCAGACTGTGGGAAGTACTTCATGATTCACCCGTGGTGGAGCCAGGAGAGGCCTCACGGCCTCAAGCGCGAGTACTCGTCAGCTGACGAGATTGAGGGAACAGATTCCCTACGCCGGCTGATCCAGCGCGCTGACAAGGAGTTCGAGGCAATGGAGATTCCGGATGGCGAGTTCAGTAGATTCTAGAGTAATCCCTCTGTTCCGGGTGTTTATGCCACCCGAAGAAGTGCTCCTGCCCCGGCTGCGCGACGTTCTCTACAGTGGCCACGTTTCCGAAGGGGAACCGGTCTACGAATTCGAGCGCCGGTTCGGGAAGTACGTGAGCGCGGCAAACGTCCTTTCCTTCTACTCCGGGACGGCTGCGCTACACGCGGCCTTAGTGCTTGCTGGGGTAAAACCGGGCGACGAAGTCGTGACGACGGCAATGACTGCGGAGCCAACGAACCTCGCGATCCTCCATGCGGGAGGAAAGGTCGTCTGGGCTGACGTGGACCCGCGGAACGGGAATCTCTCCCCAGCTTCGGTCGCGGAGCGGATCACTCCCCGAACGAAGGCAATCCTCGCCGTTCACTACAGCGGCATCCCGGTCTCCCTGAGCGCGATACGGAGGATCGCCGAGGAGCGCGGGCTCCCGGTGATTGAGGATGCAGCGCACGCTCTTGGCGCCCGGTATGACGGAAAGGTGATTGGAGGTCACTCAGAGTACGTGATGTTCTCCCTCCAGGCGATCAAGCACTTGACAACGGTCGATGGAGGTATGCTCACCTGCCGCGACCCGGAAGACGTCCCGCGGGGCCGCATCTTTCGCTGGTTTGGGATCGATCGCCAGGCACCACGTACCGAGGTGGACGTGAAGGTCGTGGGGTACAAGTACCACATGAACAACGTCATCGCGACGCTCGGCCTCGTCCAGCTCAACTACATCGAGGAGATCGTCCGACGGCACATCGAGAATGGCCGCTTCTTCGACCGCGCCCTGCAGGGGATCGCGGGGCTCGAACTTTGTGCCTGGGACGAGGAAGCCGAACCCTCGTATTGGCTGTACACAGTTCTTGTCGAGCGCGCGGGTGACCTCGAGCGGCGACTCGCTGAGCGCGGGATCCAGACGTCGAAGGTCCACAAACGGAACGACTGGCACACGGTGTTCGCCGAGAGCCGGCGTGAGCTTCCAGGCCTCGATCGTTTCTACGAACGAATGCTCCACCTTCCCTGCGGGTGGTGGGTGAGCGACGAAGACCGCGAGTATATCGTTGACGTTCTACGCGAGGGCTGGTAGCCGTGCCACGTCAGGACATTCCGCTCTTTCGCGTTCGTGTTTCGGATGGAGTCTCTGAGGCGCTCCGATCGGTTCTCGAGAGCGGATACCTGGCCGACGGCGAGAAGGTGGCCGAGTTTGCCCGACTCATTGCCAACTACGTGGGAAACCCGAACGTCGTCATGGTCAGCGACGTATCGGCGGGAATCACGCTCGCCCTCTACCTGGCTGGCGTGCGACCGGGGGACGAGGTCATCGTCTCGCCCATGTGCTGCACGGCAACCACAATGCCTATTGCGAACCTTTCCGCTAGGCCCGTCTGGTGTGACGTCGACCCCAGCACTGGGATGCTTGACGCGGAGCAGATCCCGGGCCTCATCTCTCAGCGAACGAAGGCCATCCTGTTCACTCACTGGGGAGGCAACGTCGCCGAATCCGAGGCCGTTCGAGCCATCGCTCACGAGCACGGCCTTAGCACCGTCGAGGATGCATCAGAGGGCTTCGGCGCCGAGGCTGGCGGAAAGCATCTGGGAAACGACACGGCGGATTTCACCGTGTACTCGTTCTACGCGACGAAGCATCTCACAACCGGAGAGGGTGGTGCCATCTTCTGCGCCAGTATCCAAGACGCCGAACGAGCCGAGTGGCTGAAGCGATACGGAATCCGCAAGACCACGTTTCGACTCCCTGACGGGGACCTCAACCCCGAAAGTGACATTCCTGAGGCGGGATACAACTTCCCAATGAACAACATCGCCGCAGCGATCGGGATCGAGCAGATGAAGACGGTTGCCGACACGGTCGCCCGCCACCACGAGAACGGACGCTTCTTCGACGAGGCGCTCGCTGGCGTGCCTGGGCTTACCCTGCTCCGACGGCGCATTGATGCACGTTCTGCCTACTGGGTGTACACGGTCCTCGCGGAGCGCCGCGACGATCTGAAGGTAGCCCTCCGAGAGCGGGGGATCGTCGCACAGCGACTTCATCTTCGGAATGATCGCTACTCGTGTTTCCCGCCCAGCACGATTCCGCTCCCGGGAGTGGATATCTTTGACTGCCAAACGCTCGCCATTCCATGTGGCTGGTGGGTCGGACCAGAAAGCCGCGAGATGATCGCGGCCGCAATTCGCAGAGGCTGGTAGCAGTGTCCGAGCGCATCGAGCCATGCCCAAAGGAGAGAGTCCCGGAGCTGATTGCCCTCCTCGACGAGGAGTTCGTTCTCTCAAGGGGGCGCGCGATCTCCGTGGAGAGGAGATTCCCGGAAGTCTTCTTCGCCAGAAATCTTGGCAACCTCTGGACCGTCCTTGTCGACGGGGAAGTCGTAGCGGCGGCGGTGGCCAAGCCTTTCGAGTGGCTGGCTGACGAAAAGACATGGACTGCTGCCATGGTTGGGCTTGTGGTCACCCGCCCGGAGCTGCGCGGGCGAGGACTCGCGAGCCGACTTCTCGTTCGACTCCAGAGCCACCTTGCCCAACAGGGCTCGGAGCTTGCGGTGCTGTGGACAAGGCACCCGCAGTTCTACGAGCGGCTGGGCTGGATACAAGGCGACGAGGGGCTCTTCGGAAGAGCATTGCTTGATGCTGAGGAATCCCCACTCGCTTTGGCGCTTGGCGGGCATCCACCTGGCGAAAAGGAGGTGGCCGAAGTGGAGCGGCTTCGCTCGCAATGGGCCAAGGAGAGGGCTCAGCGATCAAGAGCGACATACCACGCGCTTCCCATGCCGGCAACTTCCTTGGAGATCCACTTGGCGCCACGGGGAGAGGAGCCCCGCGCGTTTGCGGTAGTTGGAAAGGACGGGAATACGGGCTACGTCTACGAGTGGTTGGGCGACCCGAAGGCGTTTCCGGCTCTTTGGTCCTCAGTTCGCGCCAACTGTTGCCCGCTCTTCTTCAACGACAGAGCCGGAAGCAGTGCAAGCGTCTGGTTGGCTCGTGAGTGTGGCGTCACTTGGACTGAACAACGCCTGGCAATGTGGCTTCCGCTGGCACCCTCAACGTGCGCGCCGGCCCTGATTCGATGGGTCATCCCCTACCTCGATCGAATCTGAGAGCCTGCTCGTGGGCTGCGAGGTTGGTGATGACCGTCCTCTCGGTGAAGGGCCACTTCTTTGCCGTTGCGTGCCTAGTCTCGGCGTGGTGTGGCCGCTTCAGGCCTCCTGACAGACTTCGTGACTGATCGCTGCCCCAGAAGACCTCTGCCAGGGTGCGCTCTTTGGCACGCTTACGTTGCCCAGTTTCTCTGCGCGACGCAGGACGTGGGACGAGAAGCGTGTACATTGTCTTCGAGGGTCATTGGGCTACATCCCAGGTCTCTTGAGCGATTCCTGAGAATCCTGCCTTGGTAACCCTCGCCTTTCTTCCCGCGTTCAGTGGTCGCCAACTGTGAACATTACTGCGAAACTGGACACCCTAGTGTCGCGTCATTGAAGTGACTGATCGGACGATGGTGTCGGCCGGCTTCGTCCAGTGGAAGATCCGCTTCTGTTGGTTGAAGTGGTCGATGTACGCGAGCAGCTTGGTCGTGAGATCCTCCTTCGACGGGAATCGCCCGCGGCGGATGACCTTGGCCTGCACGAGGTTGAACAGCACCTCGACCAGATTCAGCCACGACGAGTACGTCGGGATGAAGTGGAACACGATCCGTCGGTTCCTCTTCTGAGCGTGCCAGACTCGTACCTCTTCCGAGCGGTGCGTGCTGACGTTGTCGAGGATGACGTGGATCTCTCCCTTGGGGTAGGCGCGTGCAACCTGTCTCATGAACGCGACGAACTCGCGTGAACGATGCCGGTCTTCCACACGGGGAATGACCTGGCCGGCATGAACCTCCAACGCCGCGTACAGCTGCACCGTGCCATGTCGTCTGTAGTCGTGCGATTGCCGCTCGATCTGATCCGGTCGCATCGGCAGCATCGGCTGGGTCCGATCGAGCGCCTGGACCTGCGTCTTCTCGTCGACATACAGCACGACGGCGTTCTCCGGCGGGTCCATGTACAGCCCGACGACGTCAATCACCTTCGCTACGAACTCAGGATCCGGCGACTGTGAGAAGGTACCGACGCGATGGGGTTTCAGCCGATTCTCTTGCAGGATGCGATGGACGGTACCCCGTCCCACCCCGGTCGCCTGTGCCAAGTTGCGCACGCTCCAGTGCGTTTCGCCAGGTGGAGTCGTTGCGCACGCCGTTTCGACGACCCGGAGCCGAGCGTTGCTCGTGTAGATCCGCGGGCGACCCGAGCGCGGCTGATCTACGAGCCCGTCAAGGCCGCTCTCCGCAAAGCGCTGTCGCCACTGACTCACCATGCGGCGAGTCAGATCCACCTCTTGAGCGATGGTGGTGCTGGTCTTGCCTTCCGCTGCGAGGAGGACCGCTCGCGCACGCTGGACTCTCCGGTACGGCTCGGTGCGCGATGCTGCCCACGCTTCGAGAACCTTTCGCTCTTCAGGACTCAACGTCACGGTCGTTGCTCGTGGTGGCATGCTACAGCATACCAGATTCAGGTCAATTCGCACACCCACTAACGTGACGCGACACTAGGGATGTCTCTCGCTCATCGTTTCCTCAGCCTGCGTCTGACCCGCACGAAGAGATGTGCAATGAAGACGGAGCCGACGTACAGAGACACACCGCCATAGATCGCGGCGAGCGGCATGATTGGCAGCCGGTAGCGGCCATAGTAGTCAATGATTCCGAGGCTGACGGTCACGGTGAAATACACCAGAATCCAGAAGAGCAACTGGTGCCTTCGAATACCCCAAGAGAGCGCCAGCAGAAGGCCGGGGACAAGCAACCAACAAAGGGCGCGGTCCGAGACTGTCACGAGTGACCGAAGAACAGGCACAGGCACGGTTGGGAAGGCCCTCTGATCCGCCACAGCGTAAAGCTGCACTGGTTTCCATAATTGCAGAGCCTTCAAACACGTGTTCTCCACGAATCGGCCCGGGTCAGAAGTGATGTACTCGATTGCCTCCTGCAGATAGAAGGTGCCTTGTTCTTTGGCAGGGAGGGTTCGTACATACTCGAGCGTTGCATTGTAGGTGGGATCAGCCATGACGCGTAGCGCGTCGTAGTACTCTCTCGGGTTGCTGAACTCGCTATTGCCTTGCCACAGAGCGTGTTGACCATGCGACGCAAGAGGTATGAAGAAACCACGACTAACGTACGTGTAACTTATCCAAGGCATGATGATGAGCAACCCAATGGCGGTAGAGACTACAGCGTACTTGATACTCCGCCCCCGGCGCACGAGGAGGACGACCGCGGCAAGCACTGGCCCAAATAGAAGAAGATGAGGACGGGTCAAACAGCCAAGCCCCCACGCGAGTCCGGTGATCAACGCATCGGACCACCGCACCACATCCCTTGAGAGACGCACTAGCCCATACGCGAATACGGCAACCAGGAAGGTGAACAGAGTCTCCGTCAGCACACAGGCGGTGAAGAACGCTGCGATAGGATAAGATGCATAGAGCAGCGCTCCCAATACACCCACCCAGCGATTGAATAGCTCGCGGCCGATCAAGAAAACAAGACAAGCAGTCGCCCCATTGAGGAAACATTGAACTAGGAGAACAGCAAGGATATTCCCGTGGCCGAAGACATAATAGACCCCTGCCACCAGCACAGGAAAGAGGGGCGGGACAACAATATCGTCGCTCCGTACTTCTTGCACGAAACCCCGTCCGAGGAGCAGGTTCGTCGCGATGTCTTGATATAGCAGCGCATCCGGGGAGAGAGCCGTATTCTGACAGGCAATTGCAAACGGCAAGGACGTGACAAGTGAGATGCCGAAAATCACGCACACGGCGGCGGCACCAAACCATGCCGTTCTTCTGCACTTCACTTTCCCCATGCCAGGAAGACCACTCCGCCAACGATGAGTGCTACTCCCACGGCGTTCGTCCATCGAATCGGTTCTCCCTCAATGAAATGGGCCAGGAAGAGCATTGCCACGTAGCTAAAACTGACCATCGGATATGCAATCGAGAGTTTCACCTTTGGCAAGATCAGAAGCCACATAGCGAAACCGACGACAAGCCCGGCGCCTGCGATCCACAGATACTGAGAGCCCAGAGTCCGCCCCACCCGTTCCCAGAATGGTCCTGGCACGAGGACAACGGTCGTGATCAAGCGCTTGAGGAAGATCTGGGTTGTAGCCAGGATGATGCTAAGGACCGCCATGGCCGCCACCAATACCACTCGCTCCTCCTTTCCGAGCGCTCAAACCGCCCCGGGTTCTCCAGAGGGCGGATTACTTGAGTCCGACCACCGTGGCCGCGACTCGCTGACTCCGAATCATACAGCGACTCGACTCGGCTGGTGGGATGTCACCAATCGGCTCCGAACAGCCGCCGGTTGTTGAACCAGTCTACCCAGCCGAGCGTGTGCGTTCTTGGGGCCAATACCCGCCTTCCTGCGCGATCTCACCGCCTGGGGCCGGGCTCGCACGTGTCCCGGAGAGGATGCAAGTGCCTCCTGTATACCCACCCGTGAATGAGTGCATCCTCCTCTCTCGCTTCGCGAGGAGGTAGTGACATGGGATGACTTGCCTGGTGGCCGAACACCGGGGCGAGGTAGAGATAGTCGTCGCCCGTCCGGGCCAGGGCGAACCTCAACCTGCGCACTTCGCGGGGCGTGACCCTAGCTTGCCCAAGAGGCAAGTTGGACGCTATCATAAAGTGTAGTGATGGTTTTCCGGACTGAGGCACCAGCGGATCAGTAGAGGGGTAGTGCAGACGATGTACAAAGGGAAAAGGATTGCAGTTATTGTCCCTGCCTACAACGAACAAGCCTTCATCGGGTCGGTCATTGCGGCCATCCCGGACTTCGTCGACGCGATCGTGGTCGTCGATGATGCGAGTGGCGACGCTACCGCTGAATGCGTCCGCGAGGCAGGCGATCATCGGGTGCTTCTTTTGGTGAACCAGGCCAATGCGGGAGTAGGAGCGGCCATGGTTCGAGGATACCGGAAGGCACTCGAGCTGCAGAGCGATGTCTTGGTGAAGGTGGATGGAGATGGGCAGATGCCGTTGGGCCATCTCGAGGCACTGCTGGACCCAGTTGTAGAAGGCGGGTACGGCTACGCGAAGGGGAATCGCTTTCTCGACTCTGCCGCGCTGGAACGGATGCCGAAGAGTAGATTGCTCGGGAACATAGCGCTCACGTTCCTCACCAAACTGGCGTCTGGCTACTGGCACGTCTTTGATCCGCAGAACGGGTTCACAGCGGTCTCTACAGAGACCCTGGGAGCCATAGACCTCAGCCGGCTACACCAGCGGTACTTCTTCGAGAATGACATGCTTGTTGAACTCAACATCCACCGTGTCCGGGTGAAGGACGTGCCTATGCCGGCCATGTATGGCGCCGAGGAGTCGAACATCCGTATCTTCTCGGTGGTGCTTACCTTCCCTTGGTTTCTCTTCCGCCGCTTCCTCCATCGCGTCTACATGAAGTACGTGTTGCATGACTTCTCTCCCATAGCCCTATTCCTGAGCCTTGGCGGCTTGCTTGTGTTATGGGGCGGGGGGTTCGGTATCTATCTATGGATCAGGGGCATCGCGGCCCATGCGCAGAACAGCACGGGCACGGTGATGTTGGCCGCGCTTCCTTTGATCTTGGGTTTTCAGCTAGTACTTCAGGGGCTCGTACTGGACATCCAGGAGACGCCGCGGTGAGGAGAGCGACCTCGAGCATGTGCGGGCAGTAGCTTGCTGCGATCGCCCGTGGTCTCTCTAGACCTGTCGTCGATGAGATGGCAGTCCCATCGTACACGCACTGGCCCCGTTCATCCGATGGCTCATGTGGGAGAGTGAACCGCCCCGGGTTCTCCGAAGGGTGGACTACTTGAGTCCGGCACCGCGACCGGAGCCTTCTGGCTCCGATCATACAGCTCCTCGAACTCGGCGGGGAGGCTGGATGTTCCCGATCGGCTCAAGCTGCCGCCGGCTGTTGAACCAGTCACCCAGCCGAGCGTCTCGATTTCGACGTACGTCATGCTCGCTACCGTCTTCCCACGCGTGATTGCGGGGCGGCGTCGGATGTGTTACAACATCCTCAACAACGCGCAACTGGAGGAATCCGATGGACGAGCACGAAGTCGAATTGGCTGACTACATCCGCATCCTCTGGTGGGGCAGGTGGATTGTCTTAGCGTGTTTCGTGCTCGCGGTAGGCATTGCCGCGGCCGTCATCTGGACGAAGCCGGCGAGCTACTCGGTAACGGGTTCCTACGAGGTACGGGAGACGCTGTCTCTCTATGTCTCGTGCCAGGAGACGGTCTCTCTCGATGCACCTCCCTTGTACGCGGCAATCCTCGCGAAGTATGCGGTGGAGACCTTGCCAGACCTCAATGCGCCCGGACTCCAACGGAGTATGAGTCAGAAGGATCCCAAACTGATCGACGTTTCCATCAGCGGCACGGCTTCTCCGAAGGCGGTCGAGAGTGCCCTCGTCTCGTCGATTGCTGCCCTGGAAGCGGGTCTTGTGGCTCAAGTCGCACAAGCGCTTGCCCGGGAGCGCACAAGAGCCGAAACAGAGTTCGGACAACTCACCGGGCAAGTGGCCATACTGCGAGCACGGATGGCTGCGGAAGGGAACGCGGCCGTTGGTCTTGCCCTTGGCGAGAACGTTGCGACCCTCGAAATGGCTCTGGCGGAGACGAGCGTTCGGCGCGATGGGCTCGCAGCCCTTGTCTCAGAGGACTTGGTCTCCTTGCGCGAGATCGATCGGCCTTCGGTCGCTGAGGTGCCGCGAAACGCGAAGACGACTCTCGCAGTGGCCGGCTTCCTAGGTCTGTTCCTCGGAGCGCTGCTGGCGTTCTTTGTCCACTACCTGGTCTCCGCCAGCCGCGGGGACGGACCCAAGCGCGTGGGGACGTAGACAGTTCGCCGACTCCGGCAAGTCCGTGGCTTCTCGGCTCGTAGAATCGTCACCGAGCGAGACTGCGAGCCGTTAGGCCCCGCGGCCTCGGGCAAAGACGGCATGGAACCACAACGGGAGTGGTTCGTTGTCTGAGAGAGCGTATGCGAAACTCGCAGGCGCCGAATTGCCATAACGCAAGGACCTCCTCAAGGAATCTAAGGGTTTCGCATTGCGTGTTGCAGACTGCGTTCCCGAGGGGAATCCTGGCCACGGACGACAGATCATGGACTCTCGTCGAGCGGCAGTCTCGGCGTGTGGTCGATGGGCTCGAGCTTCAGCAGGTCCTTCTCAGACGCCGTTATCTGCTTGAGCCGCTTCGCCGCAGGGAGCAGGCGCGTCTCGAGTGAGCCGACGGCCTTGTTGTAGGCTTCGACGCTCTTGTCGAGATGCTTGTCGACGTCGCTGAACGGCGCGCCAACGAGATCACCAAGACCGTGCTCTTCTTGGGCGTTTGCCTACAGGAGCGCCATGAACTGGTCTTGCGGCAACTCCGCGTCGCGCAGGATCTTGCGTAGTAGCCCCCGCCCAACGACACGTCCGGGGTGGGTCGGAACCGTCACGACGCGACCATCGGCGTGCCGCAACCGAACATGACTTCCTCGCTGCCGCGCCCTGGCGAAGCCAGCTCTCGGCTCAGTTCGCCTGGCTCGACTGCGCGAAGGCGGTTCACCTGAGCGCCACTTTCTGAAGCCCAATGAACTGCGGCTGTTCCTGACTCGGGTCTTCTTCGAGGCAGAGGGCGATGGCCTCGCGGACGTTCTGCAGGAGCTCGTCCACCGTGCCCCCCTGGGAGTAGCAGCCAGCCAGGCCGGGGACTTCGCCAACGAAGAATCCGTCTTCATCCTTCTCGATCAAGACATCGAACTCTCGATGAGCCGTGGTCGCAACCTCCTCTTCGCGCTCCGGCGAGTCAAGACGCAGGGGCAGAGCCCATGCTACCTCATTGGAAACAACAGGATGGCGCGTGGGAGCGGGACGGAAGAGGCGGCTTGTGGCTCCGCAGCGGTCTGTAGCTTGTGGCTTGTAGGATAGCCGGACCTGTGGCCTGGGTGTTCCCCACGTGCCACAGGCTACACGCTCGTCCGTACTTCCCACGGGCCACGAGCTTCGTTGAGTTCAGGGCGGGCCGCGCTAGCGTTTCAGGTACGCGAGGACTTCCTGCTTGAAGGCGACGAAATCCTTGACGCGCTCTGTGAGCGCTTGGTAGACGAGCCGGTCGTCGATGCGCGTGTACTCGTGGACGAGCACGTTGCGGAGTCCCTTCATCTCGCGAATCCTCGCGCCCATCTCCGGGGAAAGCACATGTCCTTCGGTCAACTTGTGGATCAGATCCTCTTCCTCGGCGGGCAGTCCGAGGCGCTGGCTGGTCACGAGGATGGAGCAGATGTCAATTGCGATCTCGACTGTGAGTTGAAGCAGTCTCTCGCACGCTCGCTTCTTCTCGACTCCTTGGTACTCGGCGAAGGTCCGAGGCGCGATGTCGGCCACTCGCGAAGGTAGCCGTCTAGCTGGGCGACTTTGACTAGAGTGCGCTCCCGATCGAGTTCAACCATGGGCAACCGCCTCGAGGTATCCCTCGTGGATGTGCCGGAAGTCCTCGAAATGCTGGGCGGTCTGGAATGCCATGGCGTACAGCCTGTCTTCGTCACGGCAGAAGAGGACTTTCCCTTCCCTCA
>Ga0247841_10005674_pt1 | contig 19931 bp, 27 predicted proteins | sample LaCruzMarch2015__2_FD_192410 | JGI IMG/M metagenome (GOLD analysis project Ga0247841, IMG submission 192410) | Freshwater microbial communities from meromictic Lake La Cruz, Castile-La Mancha, Spain - LaCruzMarch2015_18m | ecosystem: Environmental > Aquatic > Freshwater > Lake | place: Spain... | reverse complement strand
ATTGAAGGGGGCTATTCATCGAGAAATCATAAACCTTAATGAAGAACAAATTAAAATTATAAAGCTGTTTGGCCAAGAATGTGAAAAATACTATGGCTGAAGAGAGACGTGCGGGATGTGGGTTGTATATTGCGTTTCCTTTGGCAACGGTCTGAAGAGGATATCTATCTAGCCTAATAGATAATATTCTTCTGCTATTATAATAGAAACGAAACCGAAACGATAGTAGCAGATCAACTAAAGCAAGCATCAAGCATAATTATATCAATCCGGTATTTATGTATTTTACGTGAATTCTAGTGGACAGCTTTTATACTGGGTTTGGATTAGGATTCATAAAGGGCAGTACCTCAGTCATTCTGAACCGTTGCCATTTGTCACGTTCGCGATTATCTTTTATAATTGTACAATAATCTAAATCGTCAACCTTGGCGATAATGCGCATGGTCTGGCGACCATCATTGGGGGTGTGCTCACATCGCAGAGCTGGGAAGAGACTTTCCGCTTTCTCCATTGCTCGGATTGCATCACGTCGGCTAGGGGCCTGGCCTTCTTTGCCCGCCAGGAATGTACGAACATCTGGAGAGCCAAACGCAAAATCTTTCTTTCTATTCTCCCCCTTCGCGATGGTCTTTACATGCTCATAGAGCATCATGGCCCGGAGCTTGATCTTTGTGGAAGCCTGAATTATCTTTTCTGTGGCATTGGCAGCAGGCCTTCGGCTTATGGCCTCTCTGATGGGCTTGAAAGCTCTTTGTATGAATACATTGAGCAAAATAAGCTTCTGGATAGGCGATTTTTCGTTTTTAATAATGTTTTGAGCATTGATTAGCATTTCGGCGGAATCTTTCTTGTCTAGTAGCCGCTCCTCCCTGGCAATGTCCAAGATATCATTGAATAAGGCCACAGAGGAGTTATAGAGGGCCTGCAGCTCCGATGCGGGGATTTCAAGAATAGGATCATCTGGCGGTACAAAATCGGCTTTGGGTGAAGGCCCAAAGGTATTTATTCTAGCCAAGGCTAAATTTACCATACACGAACGCTCCTGCTCGGAGTATCCCAGTCCAGGTGCTCGTAACACCTGGGCCGGAAACAATTTTTACAAGCTATTATTGGTTACAAATAAGAAAATATTTTAATTTTGTTGAGAAAATCCTTTAGTAGATTGTGATTGGGCGGTTCTGATGCAAAACTATATATCCCAGCTAAAGCTATCTTTATCATAATTGAATTCCGTTCTTAGGGGTTTTTCGGTCCAGGGGTACCAGCCCTGGACTGAAATGTATTTTATCTAAGTTTTATTCCTATTTCTCTATACTGCCGTCTGTATTCTTCTGGGTTATGCTTAAAGCTCGATCTAGGTTTGAATGCTAGTTTGGAAACGCTAGATTGTCGGCTTCTTTAAGCTTAGTTAGGGCATATTCCACAGCATGAGTTCTGCTGGCAAAGCGACTCTTGTCCACTTCTTTATCTATCCAATCGACAAGGTCTCCTTTGATAGACGCCGTAACTTTTACTTTTGCCTTCACTACACCCATATACAAAGCTTTCTTAATCTTCCGTATTTAAGCGTATTCCATGTTTTTCTATGAAGCTATTCTAATAAATTTTATTTATTATATTCGCTCCTGTTTACACCGTTGTCTTAAATGAATATCAGGATCTGAATTTTAAGGGGCAAAAATGCCCTTTTTTTCGGTTCATCTTATCAGATAGACGTTTTCATTGAGGCCGTTATTTCGCGACTCACTATTGTAACAGTTTGTTACGACCCCGTTTCTCTCTAGCCCCCTCATACACCCCGACCTAAACCCCCGAGACAAATACACCGTAAACTAACATAACATCCTGTTACATGCCATATTCCCTGATTAATTTATCTCAAAAGGCCACTGTATCCCTGAAGATTCCCCCTAATGTACAAACTACTCCATCCGGCATCTCGCCGAAGGATTGTAACAAACTGTTACAAAGGTAAATCATGTAACAAACTGTTATTATGTATCGGTGGGCCAAATTTAGCCCTTCTCCTGTCTTGATGATCCTGGCAGCCTTGCCCTTCTTCTCAAATTTGATCATATCCGGGAAAAGCGAGGCGGCCCGGCGCATGGCTCGCAGGCCCTGCTCCCGGTAGATCTTCTTTTCCTCTCTTGTCGAGATGATCCTTATGGAATCGTTAGTCGAGAGACTCTTCAGCTTAGAGTCTGTTACAAAAGCCTCCCGGAGAACCTCGGCCCGAAACACCTCTGCGGTGGTCAAACTCAGCCTGGGCCTGCCCAGGACGAATGTTACAACGGCCCGTTCCAGGTCGGCCAATTGCCTTAGCGCGTTTACGGGAGTGATTATGTTGCGCTTTTTGGCAGCCTCGACGGCCTGCCACTCCTTCTTGATATGGGCGTAGAGGCTTTTCGTCTCGGGGGTGGCGGGGAGCTGCTCCAGGGCCTTCAGGCATTCATCCAGCCCATGGCGCTGCTCGGTGAAGAGGGTCCAGAAACCCTCCTCGAACTCCTCGATCAGGGCCTCCATGTTCTTGTTGGCCTTCTCCAGCTTCGTTTTTTCGAGATAGTGATTGAAGTCTTCAGGAGTATTATTGGGTCCTTGGCCCGGTTTGTCGCGCATCTTTTTGATGTCGATTAGCTCAAGCTCTCGCTGCTTGAGCCTGTGGGCCAGGTTCTCGATGCCCCCATTTTGCTGGGCAATAAGAGAATCTTGTTCCATTATCCTGGCCTCGAGCTCGGCAATGGTTCTCTTGAGATGAGCTGGCTTGTTGGAGGAAAGCTCCTGCGCAGATCGAAAATCGTTTATAGTTGGGACGATAAGCTGATTCATGCCTGTAAACCCCAGCCAGTTCCGAGATTCATGATTGCAACTCCGGACCGCGTTGTGGTTTTGCGAACCTCCCAAAGACTCGCAACAGGCCTCGGAGAGCAAGGGCAGCTCTCCGTGTCAATCTTTCTATTTTAATTTTGGATGTAATCCCCTTCAGCTTGCTGCTCGGATGCTTCGTAGCATTCTGCTTTCGGGCTAGAGAAAGGCCAAAAAAGCTTGTAGCTGTGCAATAAGCTATAACGCAAAGCCTTTTATCTTGTTGCTCTACATATATCATAGACTTGCCTCTTCTAGGTTGGCTATGGCTTGATTAGCTCTTGGTGCTCTAGAGGTCCGGCAGGTTCGGCACATCGCAAAGCCATTCTCACCACTGGCTTTGTAATTCGCGGCGAAGGAGCCCATACTCTTTCGTCGCGAAGACATAATTCTTCTGCCTTCATCCCACACTTGTAGACAGATATCTTATATCGGATTCGTAGCACTTATTCGTATTTTCCGTACTTGTCAGCAAAATATAAAACTGTTTTGCATGAATTGACACGTTCTGATCTATAATACCTGTCTGATTAATCGTTATGCTTCGTATGTTTCACTAATTTTTACTTGATCAAAACTAAGGCTCAGTTTATCTGTAAGACTACTACAATATTTAAATAGTCGCGACTTGTTCGATTATGCGGTGAGGTGGACGCAGGCATGCAGCGAGCGGCATCTTTCCTGTCCGAGTGTGTGGGCGCTTGGCAGGGAACACGTTGCGCCTGTAGATTGCGCTTCACCGGGAATGTTTCGCAGAATAATGTGGTGAGAGCGAGATGTGCCAAATTGTGGGTGTCAATAGCCTAAGCACTGAGGATCTCAAGCTTAGGCAAAAGGCCCCTTTAATGGGGGCGACCGCGTGAGAAAGGAGTTTGCTGGAACTCTCCTGACCAGTTTTGGCATGATGGGCTCCGTTCATTTCAGCCTGGAAATGCCGGGGTCTATCATCGGAGATGCAAACCAGTTCCTGGAAGGGGCCAGAGGAAAGCGTGTTCTGGTAACTATCGAGATTCAGGAGGTGGCGGATTGAGGATGTGCCGCCCCTGCACCGCTGCCTTGGAGAGCACCAGAACCGCTCTGGGGGAGATCACAGGCCGTCTCAGGGAAGACGAGTACAACATGCACAGCTTTCCCTCTGACCTTCAGATGAGCTTCAAGGTTATGGCCGAGATGGCGCGCATGATGCACTTTCCTGGACTGGATAGCGATATTGAGGACCTGGCCAAGGCCGTCATGAGCCAGGTTAAGCCCCTCCATGCCGATCTCTCTGAGATTGCTTTGGGGGTGCAGTGGTGAATTGGACATCCCCTTATTACAAATCCTTAAATATAATAAGAATTACAGTTCCTCATAATGTTCAGGCTTCCCGGCCCGTGAGCAGACCCTTTTGGGGGGACTCCATCGATGTTTCTTGAGCCCCTCCGGGAACCTGGGACAAGACTTGCCACTGAACATCATGGTGGCAAAGCTGGCCGTTTCTGGGGTTTTGAGAAGGTAGTGCTTGAGGACATGACCATCTTCCGGCCTCGAATTTGTCCACATTGCAAGCAGGAGGACGTCATTTTCGACGCGCGACAGATTCCCTATTGTCCGAACTGCGGCACTGAACCTAAAGTGTCGTCGCCCATGAGAAGATCAAGGCCGGAAATAGAGCAATACAGGAGGTTGAAAGCGCAGAAGAGAGGCAGAATAATATATAAATGATGACGTCAGATACGTTCTTTAAGATGGAAGAAGTGGCGCTATTCAAAGAGATGGCCAAGCTCGATGCCGATCTGCAGGCCATGATTGAGGCAGATCCAAAGCTGGAAGAGATCTACGTTGAGGAGCTGGGCGAAGCTCCCGGCTCTGTGCTCTACCTCCCACGAGCCCCGACGTTGGAAGATTGGGCTAAGGCTGCAAAGTTGGCAAATCAGAAATAGAGGTTTTTATGCCGTTCAGGCCAAAAGATACCTTACAAATGCTAGCGGACGCTGGCGCTGACCCTGATTCGCTCTTGATTCTGGAGAGTCAGGAGAAGGTGGATTACAAAGAGCTGGGCCTTCCCACTCAGGGCATAGCCAAGGTCCTGCAGATCTCGGGAGTGCTCAGGTCAGCGGGCAAGAAGAAGATCAACTATCATAAGCAACGCAGCATCTGGAGCAGAGGTCCTCATTATTCCGTTTTGAGGGACCACTACAAGAAAAATAGGCTGGAGTTTCGCTTGTCTCGCGGACTTCCTCTCTAAAGCACCTCTGCATAACGATTATCGTGTCAATTCTATTCAGCACAATTTTATAAGCATCTTTTGCACCCCGTAAAGCAGGGGTTTGCGCGCCAGAAAAGAGTCATTCTTATAGTGTCTGGTATTGCGCTGGTCCAGGAGGTTAACTCGTCCAGGCTTTTTATCCCGGCTTGGGGTTTGTATCAGGACACAACTTCACCAATTTCAGCCAAAAGTAAAGCGAGGATAGGACCTATCCTCTGTCTTGGCCTCCAATACGTCAAATCACGTCAATCACCGGATAGCTGGGGCCGGGTTGGTGCAATATCCGGCATTTTCCCTCACTAAATCAATTTTGCTCCCATATTTTGGCTCGACACCAGCCCGGAAATGACCGCCCTTTAGGAAACATGCTGCCTTCTCTGTGAAGCCCCCAGGACGGTCTTGCTTTAAAAAGCTGCCTTTGCCGACAGATCGAGCATGAACGCCCGGGGACGCGAGCGTCCCGGAAATACCCATTAGGAGAAAAGACCGATGACGGTAATGGTAGAAGAGGGCTCTCTGTCACTCTGTGACCGGCGGGCCGGGCTAAATCTTTAATTCACTCCCGATTTCCCTTGCTACACACCCGGCCCGCCGTTCTCGTTATTTCAGTTTTCCGGAAAAATTCCGGAAAATTTCGGAAATCCGGAAAAATTCCATAAGGAAGAATCTAGATGTATGAATCAATAGCAGAAGACATCCCAGAAATTGAAGCAAGACTTTTGAAGGGCCACAGACCAAGCAGGATTGCAAGAGACCTTTCAATACCGAAGACAATAATCTATGATTACAAGAGGCTGCGCTTCAATATCCAGGTGGCAGCAACTGAAGAATGGTCCGAGGAGCAAAAAAAGGGCCACGAGGAGAGGCTGGCAGCCGGCAAGGCGAAGATCATAGATTCCCTGGAGCTACTGAACAAGGCCAAAGCCAGGGCAGAGTTCCTCGTAGACCTGGAACTGGGCAGCCCCTACAAGCTCGCAGACGGAGAAGAGAAGGCCCTTTCCCTGGGATCGGCGGCCCTGTACTGGCGGCAGGGCCAGCAGATGACATGCGAGATAATCAAAGCTGAACTGGAGCTTTCCGGGGATGATGGAGAGAGCCGCATGGCAGATGTCTTTGAGCAGATGGAAGATACCAGACGCGCCCTACTGGAGGCGGTAGACAACGACCAGGAAGCAAAACAAAAGCTCATTGACACCCTCCTGGAACGCAGACGACGACGCGCTTTACACGATTCACCCGGTTCTATGGGCGAAAGAGGTCCTGGGCCTCAACCTGGACCCATGGCAGCAGGACCTGATATCAAGTCGTGAAAAGTACATCATCCTGAATTGCAGCCGCCAGAGCGGGAAATCCACAACTTCTGCCGCCCTGGCACTGCATGAATGCATTTACCGCCGCCCGACTGTGGGCCTTTGCGTGGCTCCCGGCATCAGGCAGTCCGGCGAGCTCATGCAGAAGTTCGATGAATTTCGAAGTGCAGTAGAGCTTGCATCTGATTATCTGGATGAGGATACCAAATTATCTGTGAAGTTCAAAAATAAAAACCGCTTCATGGCCTTGCCTGGATCAGAGAAGACCGTTCGGGGCATATCCGCCGTAACTCTGCTGCTGGAGGATGAGGCGAGCCGGGTCCTGGACATTCTCTACAAGTCAGTCAGGCCCATGCTGGCCGTCTCAAATGGTCGCCATATTCTGATGTCCACGCCCTTCGGGAAACGTGGGCATTTCTGGGACATCTGGGATAAACGCAGAAAAGGTGTCACAGAAAAAGGGAGGTGGAAATGGTTCCTGGTCTCGGCAGATGACTGCCCCAGGATCTCCAAGGACTTCCTGGAAGACGAGCTTGAAGAGCATGGTGAGGCCTGGTATCTTCAGGAGTATTTCAACAAGTTCGTGGACGAAGAGTCCCAGATAATCACGAGCACATCAATCATGAATGCACTCTCGAATGACGTGGCAATGGTAGAAATATGACTCACATTATCTCATTCGACCCTGCGAAGATCAGGGATTGGAGCGCAATTTCCGTCCTAAAAATGCACATGGTGAAGGCAAAAAGACGCTTCGAATACGATCTCGTGGCCCTAAACAGAAAGCAGAAGCTGCCTTACGATCATCCAACAGAGCCGTCGATTGCCTCATGGGCAGTAACGGTTTACAAAAATCAGAAATTCTGGGAAAAGGAACCGCCAAAATTCATCCTCGATGCAACAGGGGTAGGGGCAGCAGTGGCCGACATTCTGAAGGCAAAGGGCATGCCGGTAAAAGAGATCACAATCACAGCAGGGAACAGTACAACTCGACAGGGAAATAGAATTCATGTCGGAAAGCCTCGCTTGATCGGCAAGCTCCTGGGAGCATTCGATGCCGGAAAGCTGCATATCAATCCCGCAATGCCGATTCTTCCATTGCTGGAAAAAGAAATGCTGGGCTTCAGGGCGGAACTGAGCGCCCAGGGGAACACGAAATTCGAGGCAGAAGAAGGAGAGAATGACGATATGCTCATGAGCCTGGCGCAGGGTGTCTGGTACGGCGAGGAGATTTTGAGGGGTGGTAGGCTATGATCTGTCTAATTTGTGGTGGCGGGATTGGCTCTGCCTTCCCAGTACCTATTCAGGAGATCCGCTTCACACCCATAGTCCCGCATATCACTGGGATCACAGAAAACAAGCTCGGCCTTACAGTACTGGCAGACCGCCTCTGCTGCCTGGATTGTTACAAGAAGATCAAAGAGAACGACCAGAAGATCATAGAAGAAGCAGGCAGGATAACAAAAAATGCTCACTAGTCTCGATTTCATCAGGGATGGGGCCGAATGGCCGCCCGCGGACGCTGACGAGTCGGCCAGGCTGGCAGAGCACGCCTTAATGAGGGCAATCTACAATGGCCTGCATGACAAGATCTTCCCGAGATATATTGCATACCTGGCCGATAGCCCCAAGGACACAAAGAAACCGGTCATAATCCTTGATTGGCCGGAGCTGGCCACGACCTCATATCTCAATCTTCTCATAGGAGAGGAGCCAGAGGTAAAGGCACCTATAGAGAACATGCCGGAAAGGCCGGATGAGGAAGTCTTTATTGACGCAAGCCGATACGGCCATGGCCTTTACGAGGTCTCAGATGACGGTATCACTGCAATCAATCCCGAGAATGTGTACCTTGTGGTACAGCCTGGAAACATCCGCAGGATTACAGCATACGTTATTTTCAGCGCATTCAAGCTGCTAGACATTGGAAATAAGGAACTTCTGTATATAAAGTTCACAATCCATACCAAGAGTCAGATTCAGCATCTAGTCTTTGAGCTGAAGAATGCAAAGCTGGCAGGGCCAATTGCCCTAAAGAACTTTCCGGCTTTTGCCGGTCTAAAGGTCGATCCTGAAGGGATCCAGAAGCCAGACGTTGATGATTTCCTGATTGTCCACGTTCAAAATAGGCTCACGAGTGAGAGGTACTACGGGCGCTCGGACTACAAGCCAAGCGTCATCTCTCTAACCGAATCCCTGGAGTTATCATTCGCCCAGAGAGATGAAGTACTGGCAAAGTTTGTAAATCCGACACCAGTAATACCAGAGTCAGCGACAACATTCGATTTTGGAAAAGATGAGTGGGTCTATAAACCAGGGGCACCTATCATAACAGCCCCAGGCGATGCCTCCCCGGCACTGATGGTTTGGCAGGCTGAACTCAGGTCCGTGGAGATGGCAATAGAGCAGAAGATGGACCAGATTTTACAGATGATGCAGCTCTCCCGCGTCTTATTGGCCGGGAAGGACGCCGGCACGGCAGAGAGCGGCACGGCTCTGAGAATCCGGCTGATACCAACTGTGGCAAAAGTCAACAGGTATGCTAGAGCTGCAGAAAAGGCGATCCCAAAGGTTCTGAATCTATGGTCTCAACTCAAACTTCCAGTCGTAGAAGAGAAGGACATTCAGGTAATTCTACAAGATGGCATTCCAGAGGACAAGCTGGAAACGGCCAGGACGGCCCAAATCTGGGACTCTATGAGGGCAATCTCCCTGGAGCGCAAGCTTGAGCTACAGGGTCTGAAAGAAGGCAGCGACGCCTTCAACAGGGAACTGGAGCGGATCAGAGGAGCGCAGCAACTGGCAGCGCCGGCAGCGCCTGTGATCAGGTTGCCATCACTAGAAACGAAACTCAGACGTGAATGACCTATGTCCTCCACATCCCCAATCTCCGCACAGGCTCAACGCCTCATAACATTCTACAATGAGGCAGAGCGAGAGATTCTGCAGGAATGCAACAGGCTTCTCCTGGCCTCGATCAACGGGATTATCCTGGGGCCTGGGGATTATTCCTCCGCACGAATGCAACAGATAAGAAAAGATCTCCTGGAGGGCTCCAGGACCTGGGTTCAGGAAGCGATACCATACAGTTACATGAAAGGCGTAGCTACAGCAGATACCAGCCTTCCACCTGAGAATGAGAGCATTGCAGATTTCGGAGAAATTCACCAAAAAACAGCCGAAGCATTAGGAAAAAGCACATACTCAAGACTGATGGATGTTATTTCAGTAGTTGACAGACGAGTAGATGACATTTTCAGGAAGCTGGAACTGGAGAACACCAAAAGCGCAGTTCTGGGAGATCAAAAAGAGGTCCAGGTAGCTGCTAAAATAAGGGATGATCTGGCAGAGAACGGAATAACCGGATTCGTTGACAAGGCCGGAAAAAGCTGGAACATGAGCAGCTACGTAGAAGTCCTGGCGCAGGAATCCACAATGCAGAGCTTCAGAGAAGGCATAACAAACCGCTTGCAAGAAAAAACGCAGGACTTCGTGTTCATTCCAGCACATTCAGGAAGCTGCAAAAAATGTGCGGAGTTTGAAGGCAAGATGTACTCTCTATCAGGAAATGATGAAAAATATCCTCCTCTGAGCGAAGCAATAGACGGCGGTCTGTTTCATATAAACTGCACTCATTATCTTGAAGCTTATCGAAAAACTGCAGAATAATAATCATCAATAATAAGTTGACGCCGGACTAGATCGGCGGGTGATGTTTTTTTTGGTTCAAGTAGGTCACAGGAGCCTCAAATCCTGGGAGAATTTCTATGGCAGGTAATCCAGCATCGGCACCATCGGTGCCACCAGCAGGCGGGCAAGAACCTCAACCACCATTCATTATGAATCAAGAACAGTTCAATGCTCGGTGGGGTGTGAAGCATGGAGAAATTGAAAAAGAGCTTGGAATGTCAATTGACGATGCTATTGACTTCATCAAGGCCAACAAGAAGCCTCCCGCAAACACAACCGAGAAGCTGGAAGGGGCAGATCTGAGAATGGCCAAGATGGAAGCTCTGATGTTTGCCAAGGTTCCAAGCGAGAAAATACCGGGCCTCATTTCGAGGGTCCTGGGGTCCAATAAGACCGAGATTGAGGCGGATATTCAGCAGATGATCACGGACGGCTATATCACTCTTCAATCTGCGCCGCCTTTGCAGCAAGCGCAGAGCCAGCCTCCGAACGCGGCCCAGGGAGCGGGCAATCCCGGCGTGCCTGGCACTCCTGGAAAGAAGACCTGGAAGCGTTCAGAGATCAAGAACATGAGTCAAGCGGACCACATCAAAAACAAGGACGAGATTCTTGCAGCAATGAAGGAAAATCGAATTACGGAGGACTGAAGTTTAGATGATAGATAACTTTATCCCGGAATTTTGGGCGAGCATCGTTTTAGAGGCCGCCCAGAAGAGAATGGTTTACGCTCAGCCGGGCGTAATCAACAGGAATTACGAAGGCGAATTTGCGGCCAAAGGTGACACCGTACACATAGTCGGCGTAGGTGATGTGACAGTCGTAGATACTGTCGATGGCTCTGACCAGGCGGAAGGTGATGAGATGATTGATGCGGACACCATCCTCACCATTAGCCAGGATAAGACATTCAGGTTCCTAGTCTACGATAAACAGAGGAAGCAGGCCGCAGGGGACATTCTCAGCCCATACATGAGGCGCGCCGCCTACCGCATCAAGGACGCCACGGACCAGTATATTGCAGCTCTTTACACGGAAGCCGCAAGTGCAAATCTGATTGGGTCCACTGCATCCCCCAAGACCCCTAACACCACTGCCGGAGATGCGCAGAACGTCTTCAATCTCATTGAGGATTGCAGCGTGCTTCTCTCCAACAACAACGTTCCAACCGATGGCAGGTTCATGATCGTCCCTCCGTGGTTCGCAGGTCTCATAGTGAAGGACTACCACCGTGAAGGCGCATCAGCTCCAGGGCAATCTGATCAAGCCCACCTGACCGGCAGGGTGGCACACATTGCGGGCTTTGACATCCTGGAGAGCAACAACGTACCAAACACCAGCTCAACAAAATATAGAATCATGTTCGGCAACAGCGATGCCATAACCTTCGCAGATAGCATCGCCGGTATCGAGTCCATGAGACATCAGAAGAGATGGGCTGATATCGTGCGTGGCCGCCATGTCTATGGCGCAAAAGTAGCGTATCCGGACAATCTGGGCGTACTATGTGCAAGCCCGTAGTGAGGTGAAATAAATGGCGAGAACCGCAATAACTGGGCAGAGCATGGCGGGCGCATTTGCCGCTCGTGCAGCTCCCACAAACCTGGACAAGACAAATGGCCATTCCTACGGCCCAGTAGATGGAAATAAGCTCATTTTGCTGTTCCATCTCTCTGCTGCCACGGCAGCCGATACGATCACCTTAAAGGCAGGGGTGAACCCGCCTGCAATAAGGGCCGGAATTGGTGATCTGGTCTATACTTGTGCTGGTGGTGCTGCTGAGATCGTTATTGGGCCGATCGAGAATGCCCGATTCAAGCAGTCAGATGGAAAATTCTGGATCGACCTGGCCGGCACGTCAATAGCAGGTACATTAGAGGCATATGTACATAGCTAAGGCCTGAGATGTGGTCTACTAATTTTATTTTTATAAATTTTTATGTATAATGATACAAATTAATCGCTTGACGTAAATGAATACTCGTGAGGATCTATGGGCTGGCTATCTGGATATGCATATCGTGCGAAAATACCCTGCACGGCAACAGCAGCAGGAGCGCAGACCAATTATGCCAAAAAAATAGCAGTAATTAAAGGTGCAGGCAGCAATTCAGCCGGGACGATTTACCTAAATGACAATGCATTAAATTGGCCAAATGATATCCGCTTCACTAAATCGGATGGTACTACTCCATTGGATCATTATAGGGAGGAGTATGATGCCTCAGATGGGACCTGGTGGATCGAGCTGGACGCGATAGGATCAAGTGGAGATACTGATTTTTATATCTACTATGGAAAGTCAAGTGATTCAGATGGGAGCAACGGAGATAATACGTTTATCTTTTTTGATGATGGCGAACTCGGCAATTTATCCAGATGGACCACAGCAGGAGCATGTTGGTCTTCGCAGAATATAACGAAAGTTGAAGGGAGTTATGGCATAAAAGGTAGTGGTGGAGCAACTGGGCGCGAACTATCAAAAACGATCTCGCCAGGAAAGAGCGTAATTATCCATACATACTGTAGATTTTCAGAAGAAACAGCAACTATATTCTATGTGGACTACCTAAAAACGGGACTTAATAAGATTCTAGTCGCGCTTATAATGCATGGAGGAGAATTTAAATATGTCACAAATTCCCCCACATATTCATCATTGCCAACTCCTATGGCATATTCTGCAAATACGTGGTATCTTGCAGAAGTAGCTATAGATAACATAAATCAGCTATTTAGATGGTGGATCGACGGTCAATCAAAGGGCTCATCAGCACTGAAGGATTATCAAAACAATACAATATCCACTACAGATTATATTGCTCTCGCGAGGTCTTATGCTAACGATTCTGCCAATTATGATGGCTATTTAGATCAGTATTGGGTACGAGCGTATGCCTACCCTGAGCCAGAATGGGCGACACCAAGCAGCGAGGAAGAAGATACGGGATCAGCAAGCATTATCCCACTCCTTATGAATCAATATAGATTTAGGAGGGCCTGATGAGGTTATTGAGATTCAATACGGCAACAAGATTATCCGTGGGTCCATTTTATGATAAAACGGACGGGATAACTCCCGAAATAGCTCTTACTGTCACAAATGAGAAATTGACTTTCGTGATCGATGAGGGCAATGTACCTACGCTAGTTCTCGATACAGCTCCAACCGCATCAGGGGGCAGTAATGATATGGTGCACGTCTCTGGAGACGATGCAGGAATATACGACCTGGAACTAGCTGCAGCCGACACAAACCACCTAGGGAGAGGCATATTATCTCTAACTGATGCCAATAACCATTGCCCAGTATTCCATGAGGTCATGGTCATACCTCAAAAGGTGTATGACTCAATAGTTCTAGGGACTGATAATTTAGAGATCGATGCTGTACAGCTATTGGGTACAGCCTGGGCGTCTCCTGGAACAGCCGGGATACCGGATGTTAACGTTTTGGCATTGAGTACCGCAGCAATCTTATCGATATGGCATCAGGCTTTGGCCCAGGTTTCAACGGCCTCAACAATTGGCAAGCTAATTAAGGACAATCTGGATGCAGCGATAAGCACCAGGCTTGCATCTGCAAGCTACACAACCCCGCCTACAGGTAGTGCAATTGCAGATGCAATATGCGATGAGGTAATTAGCACAGGACATTCAACAGCAAACAGCCTAGCGAAGATAATCTATGACAATGTTAATGCGCCAATTGCGACGGTAGATACGGTTGTCGATGCCATCAAAGCAAAGACAGATAATCTGCCGGCAAGCCCGGCAGCCGTGGGCTCAAAGATGGACATTACAGATTCACCATCATCCACAGGAGTGGCTGTAATTGTTTCTGCAATATGGGATAAGCTCACGTCAGGAATAACCACCAGCGGAAGCATAGGGAAGCTGATCAAGGACTATCTTGATGCCGCAGTCAGCTCCAGGCTCGCATCTGCAAGCTACACTGCGCCAGCGAGCAAAGAGCTAATCGCCGATCAGGTCTGGGATGAGCAAATGAGTGGCCACACAGCAACAGGCAGCGCAGGAAAAGCCCTATCGAACGCTACAGCTCCATCTGTTTCTGAGATAGATGCTCAGCTCTCTGGAGTTCATGGGGCCGGAGCCTGGGGGGCCTCTGCGGTGGGCACAATCGCTTATCCCGATCCAGAAGATCCTTTCCTGGAAAATGGCAATCCAATGGTAGGTGTGAAGGTCGAAGCCTTCAGTAATTCAGCCAAGACGGCCTTAGTAGATGCTCAGATTACGGACGTAAACGGAAACTTCCAGTTCCACCTAAATGCAGGAACATATTGGTTCAGAGCAAGCCTGGCAGGCCACAGCTCTTATGAGTGGTCGGTGGTTTTAGAATGAGCTTTACTCTAGCTCCACTTTCTGCAGAGCCGTTAGATGCATATGTGACACTGGAAGAGCTAGCCACTTATTTCTCAGGCAACGAGAGGGCAACGACTCTCTTAGCCCTAACCATAGCTCAAAAAACATCTCTATTGAACCAGGCAACGCAGGCAATTGACAGCACGCCATTCCGGGGCACAAAATATGATACAGGCATAACGGCTGGTGTTCCTGATCAGAAGAGGGCCTTCCCCCGGATTATCGACGGAGTTACATTGGACTACAACAGCACCAGCAGCAGCGCATTCGTCCCGCAGGACGTAAAATATGCCTGCATGGAGGAGGCCCTAGCCATTCAGCAGGCGGGAGTAGGCGGGAGGAAGGAGTTGCAAGACCAGGGGGTGCAGTCTTTTACGATTGGAGGAAAACTGTCTGAAACATTTATTCCCGGCGCGGGAAATCGGACCCTGCAAAGCAGAACTGCCAGGCAGTTTTTGCGTAAGTACATGGGATCGATAGTCAGGTAAGATGATGGATGGGAAGTGGTATGAAGTTCTATAACAAGACGAAGGAGGACCTCCTAGTCAAAGACCAGGAAGGCACAGTATTAATCGGCCCATTCATGCCAGGAACGGCAGAGAAAGGGCCATTTTATGACATATATCAAATATCGGATTACACAATAGAAATATGGATGGATCGAAATCTGATAGAAATGGTAGAATAGATGTAAGAGGGCATTATGGTACAACAAATAGCAGCAGACGAACCTCAAACAGAAAGAGAATGGCTGCAGCTAATATCAAGAGATGTTAAAACGCTGTCCGAAAAAGTTGAAAGTGTATGTGATAAACAGAAAACAAATCAACAGGAAATCGATGAATTAAAGAAGCAGCGATTAATTCAAAACATTTTATCAATCCTGCTAATCGCTCTCATCACAGGACGATATGTCTTCGGACCAACCAGCATACCAATAGTTCCATGAGGCATTGAGACCTCAGGGCAGAAACCTACATGGGCAGTAGGCCCGGAGAGCCACTCATCTATCGAGGGGCTCCGCCCCACGGCCCCGGAGATTTTGGAAACTTTGACAGGAGGCTATTCATTTGAGCTTATTGGATGCATACACAAACTCGATGGGCGAATCTGTTATCTGGCGGCACAAAACCGGCGTAGATGCCAATGTCGATCCGGTCTATTCAGACTCAATTATCACTGTTTTGTGGTATGATGAGGTTCGCTCCTTCCAGTCAGAAGAGGGCAGGCAGTTGCAACAGATTGCCTATATTCTGACCTCTAACCAGGTAGAGAAGGACGACTTGATCACAAGGGGCGGCTTCTCCTGGCCGGTAATTGGTCTTGGCAAAGATCCGTGCATGGGGCCGGAATAGATAAGGAAGGCATACTTAGGGCAATCAATGATCTGAGCTGAGGAAACGATGACCGGCTACACACCACTTGATAATTTGCTGGCAGCCTTGACCGGCAATTCGGCACTCATGACCTTGGTTGGCTCCAGGATATACAAAAATAAGGCAATCTCAGCCAGCGCTGTAGACATTTATGGAGATCCTGCAAAAAGCCAGATCTCGTGTGAGCTGTCGGACCTCTGCGGCCAGATTCTTTCTGCAGATCAAATTTTTGTCGTGGATATCAGGACCAGAAAAGAAACTGCTGGCGACGGTGGGGCTGAGTATTGCGCCCAGATTGCCGATGCAGTGCGCTCTATCCTGGACGATGGATTTACTGGGGCAACTGTAACCAAGATCTACGGAGTGGTAGCCTGGGATGCAATCTTAAAAGGATACAGATGCAAGCTGGAAGTAACAAGCCACATCAAGGCCAGCTTTTCCTTGACTCTCACGCCCAACCAGGCCAGCCCCAAGGCCGTCGGCTGCGAGATCATCCTCACCGCTATTGCCTCGCCGAACCAGGGCCTTGAGTACCGTTTCCTCCTCAACGGTCCAGGTACGGGCTCAGTTCTCAGGGATCTATCCGGCTGGCAGTCACGAAATAGCTTTGTCTGGCGCACCACTTCTGAAGATGTGGGCACCTCGATCATTTATGTCGAGATCCGGGGCGGATTGAACAAAGGCGTAGCAGATCAATCGACATCGATATCATACACGATCACAACTGCGTCAGGGTCTGGGCCAGGATCTGCCCCGACAATCACCAGCCTGACGCCATCGCTCAGCAGCCCCAGAGTCGAGGAAACAAAGATAGACTTCATCTGTGTAGCTTCCGATACTGATTTAGATAACATCTACTTCAGGTTCTTCCTGACAGGCCCAGGAACAGCATCGAAGAAAAAGCTGGTCCAGGACTGGAGCCACAAGAATGCCTGGCAGTGGCAGCCCCAACATGTGGACGTAGGCGCAAGCACCATCGAAGTCCAGATCCGGGACGGCCTGCATGCCGTAGAAGGCAGCTATGATGCAAATGCAACTGCATCGTTTACCATTACGGCGGCTGCCGGCTCGGGCACTGGCTCAGCCCCAACAATCACCAGCTTAACGCCAAACCAGGCCAGCCCTAAAGCAGCCGGCACGATCCTCTCTTTCATCTGCATAGCAGCCGATGCAGACAGCGATCCTATCCAATACAGATTCTATCTCACCGGGCCGGGAACTGCAGCAAAGAAAAAACTTGTCCAGGACTGGGGGAGAAGGAATTCATGGGAGTGGAACCCACGAGCTGAGGACGTGGGCAGCAGCACCATTGAGGTGCAGATCAGAGACGGATTTCATGCAGAAGTGGGAAGCTATGACGCAAATACGACAACCAGTTACACCATAACCGCAGCCGACACTGGTGCTGGCACCAAGCCCACCATAACCAGCTTGACGCCTTCCCTCAGCAGTCCACGAGGCCAGGGGACCGAGCTGGACTTCATTTGCATTGCAGCAGATGTGGATTCGGATGCGATTCTCTATCGCTTCTTCCTCACAGGACCGGCAACGGCCTCAAAGAAAAAGATCGTCAAGGATTGGAGTAAACTAAATTCCTGGCAGTGGACTCCTGGGGCAGGGGACATTGGCAGCAACACCATCGAGGTGCAGGTTCGAGATGGCAATAACGCGGGCGAGGGCGGTTATGATGCCACTTCAAACATAACTTTTACAGTATCTTCAAACACGGCACCAACGATCACAGAAGTCTATGTCAACGAGCCAGGAGACCCATTTGTAGACGACAAAATCCACGTGGTAGCAACTGCTACAGATACCAACGGGGATCTGATTCTTTACAAGTTCTGGCTCTATCGAGAAACCGTGGGAGCATCCTGGGAGCAGCTCACCGGATGGCAGAGTGAGAACTGGATTTTGTACCAGATCGATCGCATGGACTATGAGACAATCTCCATCAAGTGCCAGGTGCGAGACGGCAAGCACGCAGGAGAGGAGAGTTTCGATGCAGAGGCAGATGTTGCAATCACTGTGAGAAGGGCCTCAATCACTTCCGTTACGCCCAGCCTGGCCAGCCCGCAAGCTCATGAGAATACAATTGTATTCTCTACCCTAGCGAACAAAACATCTCGTATCTACTATCGGTTCTGGCATAAAGGACCAGGGACCGGCAACGCCTGGAAAGACGAAACGGGCTGGCAGGCTAAAAACTCCTGGAGCTGGAGAACCCTGGCATGTGATGTCGGTACAAACTATGTGCGTGCTGAGGTCTGCGACGATGCCGAGTCCTGGGATGATGCAGATACAACGAGCAGGCGAACAGATACGACCTTTGTAGTCTCATAAGATTGCAACTACGAGGGGCTTATGGTATTTTTAATTGGCAAACTAAACGCTTGGGATGCGAGTGCCACGGATGGCCTGAACTGCAAAGGCTTTTCGGGCGTGGGCTCGGACGGAGAGTATAATTACTACACTCCTTACCACAACGGCAGCGCTTATCATGGTATTGTCCTGCGCCAAAAGATTTTTGGTGTCTTCAAAGATGCGAGCTCCTGGGAGGCTTATGATGCTGGGTCTGTCGATGGTCTCACCACCAAGGGCTATTTCGGCAATCCCATTTTCAACTGCCAGTTCATGTATTTCACGCCGAATAATAACGGCTCTGTCTCGGGCATAGTTCTGCGCTATGACACCACGAAGCCTTTTAAATCTTCGACCTCCTGGGAAGCCTATAACGCCGGATCTGTCGATAGCCTAACCACCAAAGGCTTCAGGGGTGCGGTCTTTGACGGGCAATTTGTCTACTTCGTGCCTTATCACAATGGAGCCTACAACGGCATAATCTTGAGGTACGACACCACCAAGCCCTTTAAGTCTTCGACCTCTTGGGAGGCTTACGATCTGGGCGGCATGGCCGGCGGGGTGGCAAAAGGCTATTGGGGTGCAGTGGTCCTTGAAAACTTCATTTACTTCTCCCCCTATCAAAATGCAGCATCAACTTACCATGGCCAGATTTTGCGTTATGACATGTCCAGGCCCTTCAAGTCAGCCAGCGCCTGGACCGTCTTTAATGCAGCTACCGTTAGCGCCAACTGCAAGGGCCTGGGGGCTCCCTGCACAGATGGCCAGTTTGTCTATTTTCCGAACGCCGTTTATGGCCTGGTTTTAAGGTACGATTCGACTTTACCTTTTACTGATTCTGGTTCTTATGCGACTTTTGACATAGCGAACCTGTCGGAAAATACAGAAGTGCATAATTCCTGTTGTGTGCAGGGGCATTACATTGCGTTCTCGCCCTCTCGCTATACGCTTCTTGTCTATGACACGGAAAAGCCTTTCAGTGATTCCGGTTCATGGACTGAGAAAGAAGTGGCTGGAGCGGACAATTCCGATATTTGGGGGTTTCTCGGATCCTATTCGGATCCCAATTATGTTTATTTCGCTCCTTATCAGCAGTATGCCAGCTTAGCATCCTCGGTGCATGGCTCTGTTTTGAGGGGCAGAATAGACCCCTGCCCCTTTCAAGTATTCCCAAGTCCAGCTGAGGAGAATTTTTCTGAGTACATGCTTGATGATGTTGGAGATTACCTCTCCGTTTCCTCTGGTCGAGTCTCTGCGGTGGGAATGGAGTCGGATATAGTTGCATTGCTTTACCAGGATTACAACAAAGATTGCTTTGACGGCTTCGACATTCGCTTTGATCTGAGGATCAGCTCGATTGTCACCTATTCGGATGAAGGCGATTACGGGGAGATGTGCACCTTGAGTCTCTCTAACCGGCACAGCAGTTACGATCCGTCCTTAACTGACGCAAATGATCCTTGCATCTGCTTTGTGGCTGAATTTGCAGCGGACCGGAGCCTTGACGGCCTCTATCTGTACCTCAACAAACTCTACACCGAAGGCTCAGGATACGCAATTTCGACCGGAACAACTTATTTTTGATGAATACCCCGCAGCTTGCTGCGGGGATGGACAGGAAACCGTCTTAAGGAAGGCTGCATATTTTGCGTGCATATGGTAGAGGTGAGAAAGGCAAACCACTGTGCTTATAAAATCCGA
>Ga0247841_10005673_pt1 | contig 19938 bp, 14 predicted proteins | sample LaCruzMarch2015__2_FD_192410 | JGI IMG/M metagenome (GOLD analysis project Ga0247841, IMG submission 192410) | Freshwater microbial communities from meromictic Lake La Cruz, Castile-La Mancha, Spain - LaCruzMarch2015_18m | ecosystem: Environmental > Aquatic > Freshwater > Lake | place: Spain... | reverse complement strand
ATCCGCCCTTCGCCGACCGGCCGCGCGTCGATCGCCACCCTGACGCCGGCCCCGTCAATCTCGACTTCCCAGTCATGCCAGGCGTCATCGCAGATCGGAGCGTTTCCGATCGGAACCGGCAGACTGAACAACCAGTTGAGGCATTCCTGGTAGAATACCTGCCCGCTGTCGTGCAGCCAGACCCGGGCGAAGGTGTTGACATTCGCGTAGCACAACACCACCGAAACGCGGTGCGTCGGCCCCGCGTAGCAACGGATGCGTGTTTGAATGGCATAGCGCTCCCTGACGCCGGGAATCTTTACCACAAGCGGGGTGCGGTCGCTGTCGTTGTCGGCGAGCTTGAGCACGTCGCCATCGACCATACCGAAAGGCGACGGTTCCCAGCGCGCCAGCGGCGGGCTCTGTAGACGCTCCGCCAACTCGGCAAACGTGCCGTCAAAGGTCGCCACCCCCAGTGGTGTCTGCGCGCCCTGATAGATAAAGAAAACGCGCCCGTTGGCCTCGCACAGCGTGGCATCGGTGATATGACCGTACCAGCCATTGACCGTACCGCCGGCCTCCGGGCTGACCCCGCGTTCCCAGGGTTGCGTGTAGTTGATCTGGATATGGCGGCCGACGTTCTCCCAGTTCACCATGTCCCGGCTGCGACGGCAGACGATCCTTAGCGATCCGGCCATGGTTTCGCTGTGCCACGTGTAGAACCAGTCGCCGAGCTTGACGAGAAACGGATCGCCGCCGTAGAGGTTGCGGATCACCGGGTTGCCATCGTGTTTCGTCCACGTGAGGCCGTCATCCGACCACGCGTAGCCGAAGCATCCGCCGATCCCCGCGTCGGCGGTGTACAACATGTGCCAGCGTCCTTTCTCATCGACAACGACGGCCATGTTACACTGGCCTTTGTTCTCCCATGGCTGTGTGGCGGTCATGATGAGCCGTTCATCGCCCCAGGCAATGCCATCGGTTGAGGTCCAGCGCCGCATGGTCGCCGGTCCCTTTTTGCCATACTCGTCATCAACGGCGAACAAATAATACTTGCCGGCGTGCCGCATTACGGACGGGCGATGAATCTCAACGTGATCCAACGCCAAGACCGGGTTTTTAGGATGCTTGGTCCACGTGAAGCCGTCGCGGGAGGTGGCATACCCCAGCGCGGTCTTGCCATTGGCCGGGTACATCTGTGAGAACCACATCCTGAAGAGGCCATCTTCAAACAGGATGTTCGGTTCGCAAATATAGTGCGACTCCGCCCACGGCTGCGACCGCACCATCACCGGGTTGGCGGCATGCTTGGTCCAGATGCCGTTGCGAAAATCATCGTTAAAGACAATTTCGGAAGTATCTTTCATTGATTTATTTTTTCTCCCCGGCAGGCATAACGGTTACCTCCTGCACCTTGATCGCTAAAAATATCCATGGGTCTCCACGGGTCCATGCATGACCATGCAATCAGCGCGTTCCACTGAAAAGCTTCCTGCCCCGGGACATTCAACGCGGACAAGATTATCACCGTCTTTGATATGCGCCGGATTCACGGCGAAGGCGATGATGCGCTGGCCATCTGTAAGCTTTTCATCCAAGCGATAATAGCCCGCATCGCCGGCGCACTTTCGGCAACTGACGCCATTGAATGTCACGTCACAATTCTGCCCTGCTCCCGCGATGCGCAGGAAGAGAATCGCTTCGCCGGGGCGCACATTCCCCTCGGCCATTGGCAGGCGGAATTCAACCACGCATTCTTTCGCTTCGGCTGGAAGGTCAAAGGTAATATCTGCACCATAGCAATTCATCTTGGAGCCGGCGTTGTATATTTTGTTGCGCCCGCGCAGGCGCGCGGCATCGGAGAGTTCGCACAGGAGCGACCGCGACGGGCCATGCCGGGTTGCGCCAATCACCTCAGGTTTATGATCCGCCGTTTCGTAGAATAAATTTACGCCATCCATTGTATGATAGAAGAAATTGAAGAAATACAGGCCATCCGGATTTTCCCGCCAGCGGTTGGCGGCGGTGGCGCGGAAATGCCCCCAACCGCCGCGCGGTTCAGCCACGCCATAGTCAAGCCCGGCGTAGATGGGCAGGTCGGGTGAGCCGAGATCATTGCGGAATCGTGCCAGCGGCAGGTGCGGCACATCATAGAAGAAGGCGCTGATGGTGATAAAATCAAGCAATCCCTCCTTGCACCAGGCTTTTGGATCGAAACCAATTGCATTGCAGATTTCAACCGACGCCGGCAAGCGCACGCCGAAGAGGCGCTCCGCTCCGGATTTCCTGGCCGTGTCCTTGACAATGGTGCGGCTCTGCCTGATGAAATCCGTCATTATATGACGGCAATCCCTGGCTTTGTTTGCCGGGAAATATACCGGGAAGCGCATCAGGTCCATCTCATGCCCGTCCGGCGCGAAGCGTTCTATGCTCTCCCGCAGGAGGTTCAGCTTGTATTCGCGGACCGCCGCGTGCTCAAAATTGAAGGCTCCCTTGCTGTGCCAATCAGCAATCGCGGCATCCCCCAATTCATATTCAGGGTGATCGAGCCAGAACTCGCCCTGCCCAAGGGGATATATCCTGGCGCGGTCATTGAAATGCAGATCATTGACCCGCATGCTGGTCATGGCTTCAAGACCCACTTCGCGGCAACGCTCTATGACGAGCGCCACCACATCAAAGCCCTGGGCGGCCAGGTCTCTTACCGCTTGGCCGTATTTATCGCATGCATCGCCGGGACTAGGCGTATCGCCGCCCGCCAAATACTTGCATCCTTCCATGCTGCCGATAAAGCGCTCATGGCGGCTATGATAATACGGCATGGAGGAATTGGTGCACATGAAGAATGTCGTGACCGGGGTGCCCGCGACCAGATCAACATAATCGCGGACATCATCGCGGGTGATAGGACGCTTCCCATGAGCATTATTGCCGAGAATGAATGTCCCGTCATTGTTGTAGATTATCCTGCGCTTACCGCTCATATCGCTTTTATCCTATTTAAGTCTTTATTCCATTGGTTCAGAATTGAACATTGTAAACATCCGCGTCGGCGAACTCGAAGCGCAGTCGCACCGGATCGTAACGGAAACCTGCGCTGTCTTGCCCGCGCCATCTGCCAACCAAGACATGCTGTATCAGTCATTAGGTTTACCTCCTGTCTCGTCGCCGGGATTCGCTCCTTTTCCAGATTTTTATCTGCCTGCGGAGATGGGCATTTTATTTCTGTTTTCATATTATTTATTTGTTCCTGTCCTTAGTCTTGCCGGTTCAGAAGTTGCCTTCCTGCGGGCGCGTGTTCCCGCGGATCGCATTGTTCGCTATTTAATCGGTCTTCCATGCAATGCCTATTCCGGCAACTGCCATTTCGACCACAGCAGCGAGCATTTCTTGTCGTCCGACACTTTCTGGTAGCACACGGTAAAAAGGTTACCATCGGCAAATTCCACCGTTGAAGGGTAACCGAGATCGCCGTCGGGACCATCATCGCGGATGATCCAGTCATGCGCCCATGTGCGCCCGTCGTCATGGCTAAAAGCGACGCGCTGGCCGAAGGGCGCCTGGCGATAGCCGTAAGTCAGAATCAGCGTACCGGAGGTGTGACGCAGCAGGTGCGGTGGCGAGCCGTGGAAGCCGAGGGGGTTGGCCGTCGTCCATGTGCGTCCGCCATCATCCGACTCGGTCTGCATCATGCTGAAGGACGGGATGCCCGCGGCCTTCAATTCCTTGCCGCTGTGATCCTCGATGCGAATCATGCCGAGTAGGCGGCCCGAGGGAAGTTCCAGCACGTGCGGTTCGTAGTAGTTGGCCGGGTCGGTGCCGGGATAAACCGGCACATGGCCGAGCACCCGCCAGGTTCGGCCGCCATCCGCGCTGCGGACCGCAGTAATGCAGGCTTTGAGCATATCGTCCCATGTGCCATAGGGTTTTCCAAGGTAGAGCAAATCACCGCTGTGCAGGCGGATCGGACCGTGTGGCGTAGACACCGGCACGCGGATCGGCGCGTCCCATGTGGCGCCGGCATCGGCGCTGAGCATGACCCAGGAGCCGATCAGGTTGTTCACCTGCTCGTCGGGCCAGGCGGCAAACACCCGATCCCACGTTACCCGTTCCGCCGCCGGGATCCAGGCTTCGTTGCGATATGAACGGGTGTCGGAGCGGAACCACGACACCAGCAGGTTTCCCTCACCCCAGGCACACACTCCGGCGTCACGGTCATCAATCAGCGAGTCCTGGATGACCATGGGCTCCGACCATGTGCGGCCATCATCCGTGCTGACGTTCAGCACCGTCTTGCCGAATGGGCAAACGTGCTCGGCACGCAGCCCTGAACTGGCCACCACCAGGGTACCGTTGTCCAACCTTGCCACCGTCGGCCAACCAAAGTAGCCGAACCGTTCGCCGGCTACCCGGCAAACGATCCCGTGTTCCGCCCTTATCCGTTTTTCTGACATACTCATATCCTCCTTTCAAAACGACTAATTCATCTTCCTCATTGAATCCTCCATGAGAGAATGACCATATCGTACGGATCAAGTTTAATTGCCTTACGGACAGAATGCCCGGAAAGCAAATCCACAGCCTTTTTCGGCACGCGCACCGAAACCGCATCCGCGCCGTGATTGAGAATGAAACACAATCGCCCGGCGCCATTCTGTTGTGGCACGATTTCAACCTGGGCGGAATCGGATACCGGCCAACCGATATCGGGCTCAACGAGCATGGCAATCAGCCGGTTAAGAAGATCCTGTTCCATCACTGCCGCCACATAAATCGCCCGTCCCTTTCCGAAACTGTCGACCGTGATGGCCGGCGCCGGGCCGGGAGGCGTTCCTTGCGCAAAACGGGCCAGGACTTTTGCGGTTGTAACTTGCAGGTGATCGCACCAGGCGCGCGCCGTGAATGTGCCGGCCAGAGTTTTGCCCTTGCCAATGACGGGAATTGTATCCGCGCTTCCGAGTTTTTTCCAGGCGACAGAATCTTCACCTAGACGCTCCTTGGGCGGAACCGCCAGTTTGCCGAGTGCGCTCCACTCAATACGCTCAACGCCAAATACATCTGCCAACAGCCAGGGAACCGGATCGGCAACCGCCACATGATCGCGGCTGAAAGTTGCCGTGCAAACAGCCGCAACGAGAGTTCCACCCTTTGCCACGAAAGCGCGCAGGCTGGCGGCTTCGGTCTCATTTATAATCCGAAACAACGGCGCCACCAGCAGATCATAGCGTCCGGGATCGGGCACACTGAAAACAACGTCTGCCGGTATTCCCCGCCGGCGCAGGGCTTCATAGTATTGTTCGGCGAGTTCGCGGTAGGAGACACGCGGTGCGCCGTAAGCCGCCGACAGCGTCAGGGATTCACAGTTGTCAAAATCCAGCAAGATGGCGGCCCGACGCGGACCGGCAGTTCCAACGAGATGCGACTTAACGCGGTTAATCTCTTCGCTGATCCGGGCGATCATGCGATAGCGGTCGTTGGGTTTGGCGTCATGGTCAAGGATGCCCCGCCAGTATTGTTCGCCGCCGAACCGGCATGTCCGCCAGCGGAAATACAGGATCATTTCCGCGCCGTGCGCGATTGCCTGCCAGGCCCACAGGCGGATTCGGCGCACATCATCTGCCGCCATACCAAACGGAGATCCGCTCTGCTGTTCCAGCATCCAATATTTTTTTTCCTTATAGGCTCGTGCAATGTTATGGAGCAATCCCATCGTTGCCGGAGCAGGATCCGCGGCGAACTGCTGGGGGTAGCAATCCCACCCCGCCACGTCAAGATCGGCAAACAACGCCCGGCCATCAATACCTGTCCAGCCGCTGAACATGTGGCAGACATTGGTGGTGATCGGTTGCCAAACGCCGGCCTGGCGCAATGCCTCGGCCTGCATGCGCACAAAAGCGACATTCGCATCAGAATAAAAACGCTGTGAATCAAGCAACAGCCCGGGATTGTGCAGGTCCTGGCGAACGCGCGGGAGCGGAACATCGTTAAAATCACGGAACTCGCCGCCGCCGAAGATCATGCCCAATCGCTCGTTGAGGACATTGATTGTGCCGTATTTCTTCCGGAGCCATTCCCGGAATTTTACCACGCAATGCGCGCAGTAGCAGCGCGTGCCGTACATGCCCAATTCGTTGTCAATCTGAACCCCCATCACCGCGGGATTTTTTGCGAAATGTTTACCGAGCGCATGGGCAATGCGGCGCGAACGCTCAATAAAGCGCGGATGGTTCACGCAGCAGAGACTGCGCCCCCCGAACTCCCAGCGCGTCCCATCCTCGTAAAGCATGCGGCAGTCCTGTTCGGGAGATTTTGCATTCACCAGCCAGGCGGGCGGTCCGGCCGTGGGCGTGCCCAGCAACACGGAAATGCCTTCCCGGGCGAGGATATCAATGTTTCTTTTCAGCCAATCAAAGGTAAATTTATTTTCGGCAGGCTCCATGCGGCACCAGGCGAATTCGCCCAAACGCACAACGTTGAATCCGGCCGCGCGCATCATTTTTGCGTCGGTTGCCCAACGATTTTCCGGCCAATGCTCCGGATAATAAACCGCGCCATACCAGACGGGAGGGGCTTTTAATTTCATAGCTGTTATTTCCTTTATGGCGGTTGGTACGCGTTGTTTATCCGTCACGTCAAACATCCATCCCGGAACCGGATGCGGATTGTGGCGACTTCCATGGGATTCAGGACGACGTCCACCCGCTGCCCGGCACAGGGAAGCTCTGCCGCCGTATCTTCCTCGGCCAAGCTGGTCCGCACGGCCCCGGTAACAGCGAGAGCCGGCAAGGAGACAGATGCCCGGGCGGGATCATTGCTTGTATTCCACACCCGGATGATCAGGCCGCGGCCATCCTCGGCGCGCTTCAGCGCCACCAGTTGCACGGCGGGGTTGTCCATGGCGAGAAAACTACTGACGGGCGGAAGAGGACGAGGTCCCGGATGCTTGGTAAAGATGGTCGGCATGGGAGTGACCATTTGACGGCCCAGGGCGGCGGCCCGGCTCCCGGAAACCTCGCCCGGCGCCGTGGTAATGCTGTAACGGAACAGCAGATTACCGGTTTGCGACACCGCGAAATTTGTGCCGAAATTATTTGACGCCAGGAGGGAATAAATTGCGCCGCCGCGTAGATCCCCGGCTGATTGGCAAGGGTGCTCTATATCCCGGCGCACCACTGCCGAGTGGGCGGGCGAGACGCGCCCCGGCCAGAACCGCGCCAGGCTAACGACCGGCGCTTCGTGGCTGCTCCACAATACGGAGCCGGCTTCGTCCGACACGGCAACCCAGTTCTGCACGGTCAAGCGGTCCGCGTAGGCGCCTGGCAAAAGGTCTGCCGCTGGATCAACAATGCATAATGGGCCTTCGTAACGAAAACGTCCAGCAGATAAGTTGAAAGGGAAGGCCAGATAGGCTTCCAGCAGCGGCGTGGAATCCTTCAGCAGGTGCACGGCAACATCTATCCGTTTCTCCCCGGTGTGCAGGGCATACGTCTGTTCAATACGCGGGTGGCCCGGGGCCGCGCAGACAATGCGCAGGGAAGCGGAAAGCGGTCCGTTTTCGCCAATTGAAATTCGCTCGCAGGAAGATACCCACTCGCCCCCGTTCGGATCGCGGACAAGGATCGCGCCGAAAGGATGCGGCGCACGGGGATCAACCAGTTCCCGTTTAAGCTCCTTGTCACGGAGACTTGTCACAAAACCGGTGCGCTGATCAACCTCAAGCCGGTAGAAGGCGTTCTCCAGCACGGTGGCAGAAACCGTGATTGCCGCGGTGAAGGCCGGCGAATCGCCGCGGGGGCGCAGGCGATAGGTGCGATAACCCAGCGGCGGCACGGCCTCGGCGCGAAACGAGAGCATGCGTTTCAGGCCGGCCGGCTGTTCAAAGAAGCCGTATCGTTTGCCGCCCGCGCCGAGACCCATGCGCTGGGCGGCATGGGGCGTCGGCGCCAGCGGAGAATTGAGTTCGGTGATCTGGTACGGCGCCACTGCGCCCGATTCTACGTCAATAAGGTCAAATTTACCGGCGACAATTTCCGGCGGCGGATTCACATGCCAGCGATCCTTTAACAGGACACCGCGCAAATTTCCTTCCGGCATCTGAGCCATGGTGCTGCCGCAGTTATCAATCTCACGCAACGGCGTGCTGACAAGGCCGGAGCGAGGCTGAGGCAAAGAGTTGAAGACGACAAGATGGATGTCGGCGTGCTCCAGCCGCACGGCATCGGCCACGCGCGCCATGGCTTTGCTCGCCACGTCGTGCACCAATGCGGCAGCGCGGTGGGCATGTACGGCTTTTTCAAATTCAGACGCGCTTGCCGTGGGCCCGCACGGAAAATGGTGTCCCCAGGAATGCTCGTCATGCCACAGCACTTCCTCATATGCCTGAAAAATTAGCACATCCTGATACTGATAATCGGTAATCGCCGCGGCCATCGTGGCCAGCGCTTCCGCAGCGGGAAGATCGGAGTGATTGCGCCGGTTCACGCCGGTGGCCGCGGCGGTGGAGGTTGTGCCGACCGGATAATCCTGGCCGGGCAGCTCGCCGCGGAAGACCGGGAGCGCGGACGGCAGTTGCGGCAGGAGGTCCCGGTAGAACCGCGCGTTGGTACTGCTGACCAGGCGCGGATAGGCCCAGCGGGAGTTCCATGCGCGAATGGTTTGCGCGTAGCCATCAATGTAGGGGGAATTATCCCGCGCTCCGCCGCTCACGGGCCAGCGCAAGACCGTATAGGGATATCCGCCGCCGGCCAACTGCTGCAGGCGCGGCGCCAATTCCGGAAGGTCGGCATGACAATCGCCACCGCATCCCTGGTTGTTGCACCAGAAAAGCACTCTCTTCCCGGTCGGCGCTTCCCACCAAAACACACCGGGCATCCCGTCCGCGCCAAAGATCGCCGCCTCGTCCCAGAAAGATGATGCGCCGGGATGTCCCCACGCATAGTACTTCGGCAAGCCGGGACAGAAAATCCGGACACCGGCTTCGGTCAGCACCTGGCTCAACCCCCAACTGAACCCCGGAATATCGTTATGCTCGGCCGAGATGATGGGAATGCCGTAGTCGCGTTTCAGGCGAAAGGCATGGTAGACACAACGCGCCAGCGTCTCGTGCCCGCAAAGTTCAGTCACCATGTTGCCAAACAGCGCCGTCAGCTCAATATCCCCGCACCGCAGGAGCTCCAGCATGGCGGCGGCTCTCTCATGACGTGCGTTGTGCAGGAAGTGGTCAATGGACCAGGCCTGCTCAACGACCGCGCGAAACTTTGCCTCCTCAGGAAATTCACGCGTGGCAACGGCCAAGTCAATCACGGCGTCCAGCCAGCGGTCATGCTCCGGGATGACGTGCGCGGCCAAGTCCGTGTAACCGACATCGTGGTGGGAAAGCTGGACGACATGAACAACCCAGCGCCGCGGCGGCTGCCACGGCACGCACTTTCGGTCGGTCAGCGTCCCACAGATGAAAAGCTCACAGGAAAGTTCGCATGGCGCGGTCACTTCCATGACTCCGCCCTCCACCACGGACTCGCCCCGGGCGACAGGAATATCCGCAGTCATCGCATGGCCCTGCGCCGTCAGGCGCAAGGATCCGGCGCCGGCCGGTCCCTCATGACGGATCGTAACCCGAGCGATTTGCCGCAGTCCGCCGCTTCCCGCGCAGAGAAACGGAGTCGGTGTGATGTCAATAATTTTGGCGCGTATAGATGTCATATTGATAATGCAAAATCCTTATTCGTCATCTCCCCGACCGCGGCGACCATGGCCCGGAAATTTTCCGGTGGAATCGGCGGGTTGATTTCGCTGGAGGAGGCCACGAACATCCCACCCGTCTTCAGCACGTTTGTCGTCCTGATATGCCGATAAACCTCCGCCTTAACCTGCGCCGGCGTTCCCCGCTCCAGCAAATCCACCCCGTCCACCCCACCCGCCCATACCATTTCCGGCCACATATTTTTAAACTCCACAATATCCATTCCGCAATTCGGCTCAAGACAATAGAATCCGTCCACACCGCAGGCTATCAGTTCGGGAATGACCGATTTCCAGTTACCGTCGCTATGGTAGAGCGCCTTGACGCCGTGCTCATGCCATATTTCCGCAAGACGCTTTATATTGGGATAATGGAACTCATTAAGAAATTCCGGGGGGAAAATAGGACCCTGCTTGGTTGAGAAATCTTCTGCAATCAGGACCACCGGCGATAACTTTTGGTATTCATCCGCAATGGCCTGCGTCTTTCGGATGCTCCCCGCCATGGAAAGATTTATATACTCCCGGAAAATATCGGGATAAGCGTCAAAAAAATAAGTAAACATTTCCAACCCCATGCCGGCGTCGCCATACATCGAGCAGAATCCTGTGTGTGTCGGATAAGCCAAAATTACCGTCTCGCCTAATCGCTGCTGCAAATCCGCCATATAATCGTGGAATTTTAACTGCTCTTCTGCCGCGTTCCACTGCCCCTTGCGCATGGCTTGCATTTTTTTGAGCAACCATTCTTTTGCGCCTTCTTCGTCCTTGAACGGACGCGCCACCGTCCAGCAAGTCCAATTATCATGTTGGAAGACAAATCCATCAGACGATGTCACGCGTTCCGTGCCGCAAGGCGCAGCCGGCGGCATGGCAAGATCGCATGTCTGGCGGATAACGGAGCAAATATCGTCAATTGTATAGTCAAAGCCTTGAATATTTTTGCCGGTCCAGTCGGCGATCACGCGCGGATTATAGCTGAGTTGTTCAAGCAACGCCGCGCGGTCAACACCCTGATGATGCAGCGTTGCCTTTACCCGCTCCATCTTGGTCATTACATCGTTCTTAAATAATTTCTCCATCTGTCGTCTCCTCTCGTCAATACGATCCAGTTTAATCGCTCGCAAATATCATTCCCGCGAAGGCGGGAATCCAGTTTTGTTTTACTATGTTTCTGGATTCCCGATCAGTCCGCAAAGGCGGACATGTCGGGAATGACAGCCATGCTAAAAGGCGCGATAAGAATGGGAAACATTCGATTCCGCATCTTTGTAAAAATTAACACAACCATCAAATCACCTCCAGAATTGATAGCCGGGACATCTTGTAAATTGCCAGGGATAATTACTCAAGGGATGATTTTTGACTACCTGGCACATGACCGCCAGGGAAAGCATCCGCCACCAGGTGGCAAATGAACTGCCCTCGCCCACCCCGGAAAACATATATTTACTGCCGTAAAACATTTCGGCATCCTTTATAAAGACAAAGCCATTATCGGCAACCCGGTTGCGCAAGACCCACGCAATCGCCCGGTTCAAAGCGGCAAGAATATCTTCCCGGCGGTATTCTGTTTTAAAATAATAACGGCACAGGGGATCAATGGCGTCAATATCCTCACACCCGCTGGTATTTTCATGAATACCGAACCCGCCCCGGGGAGTTTGCAAGGAAAGCATGGAATCAATAATGCGCTCCGCAAAAGAAACCGGACGATGATCATATTCATAAAGCAGATAAAAGTGATAGGCGCCCTGGTAGGCTTTGTTCATTTCCGCCGGAGTGTCAAATTTTAATCCCCACAAGCCTGTTTGAGCATCTTGCGTCTTATCCAGCCATTCAAAAATAATTTCCATGGCGCGCACGGCGGGGCGAATATGATGAAAATCCCGCGCATACTGCAGAAGTTGTCCGAGGTTGAGAATTTCATTCCCGACAAAATCTATTTTTTCCATATCGCGCCGATTGAGCCAATCGCGAAGATAAGTCTCATCGTAAAATGGTTGGACAATCTTGAATTCTTTTTCCACGACTCCGCCCAAGGCCGTCATGGCGATAATCACGTGACAGCTCAAATGCCACCAGCCGCACCAATCCATATGCGGCGGCACATACCACGACCCCGGATGGGCGATAATTACATCCTTAAAGAACCCGTCATCATCCTGGAACGACTGAATATATTGCAACCATTCCTTCTTCGGGTTGGCATCAAAGGTTTGCAGTTCATTCAGAAGATGACGAGCCAGAGCGGCATAAATTGAGGCATAAAGAATGGGCTGGGTCTGGCAGGCAGCGTAGCGGTAGCGCCCATATCCATCCTCCCGACAGCGCAAGCCTTCATAAAAATCAAGAATTTCCAGCTTAAAGACGGTCGCATCCATTTGACTATCTTTTTCAATAATCATTGCATTGCTACGAGTTTGAGATTTTTAACGATTATGTCGTCCAGATATCTGATCTCCGAAACGAAATATCCATATCCGGCGATCCAATGATGACCGATGCCTTCGGTAAATATCCAGTCAATCACATCCTTGACCGGCGAGTTGAATTTCACCCGCAAGGGATTGCCGGGGAAAACCATGTCGGTCGGCAGGGCTTCGCCCTCCAGGACAGCCATCTGATATCCGTCCCCCTTCGGCAATATACTGACAAGCGTAACCGGCCCCGGCTTGGCGGGGAACAGCGAACATACGCCCTGGTTGGCAAGCCGAACTTTGGCAAGTTTTATCCCGGCTTTCTTATCGGCAAGCGAATATGAAGAAGAACCGCAATGCGAAAAGACCACACTGCCATCCGGCAGAGGATCAAGCCAGTCAGTATTATGCGTCGGCCCGCCGGTCAACGCCTGCAAAATCAACATGCCAACCGCGCCATTAATGTCCCCCTCGCAGGCGACCGGAACGCCTTCATCCGCCAGAACAGAGGCGGCCAGGCAGGCAAAACCCATGTAATCCGGATAACAACCAAAGGCCAGAGCCGAGAGATTTTCATCGGCGACTATTTTTTTGATCGCAAGATAAATTCCGGCAGAATCCAGTCCCGCTTCATCGGATACCGCCGAACACGTCGCATCTTTTCTTATTTTTTCCCAAACCTGTTTTTTTGCGCTCTTGTCCGCTTCGCGGGCATAACGCAATAGACCGACCATGTCCACGGGCACGACTCGGCAACCAAAAGTCTTTTTCAACGCCATTTCGTTTGCCCCAACTTCCGTCATGCCCCGCACGCGCTGTCCGGTTATGCCGATCTTTGTCCGGCGCAGATGGTAGCTGAGCGCGGCAGTGCGCAGAAAACTCATGCATCGCTCAAGCTGTTCCCCGGCCCGGATCTCGCCAAAGACGGCCTGAAATGGTTTCTCCAATTGTTTCAGATAACAGGTAACCTGTTGAACGCCGCACAATGCGCCGGTTTCCATTCCCGGCAAAGCCCATAAAATTACCGGCACATTACATTCCTCCAGTAAATCCAGGACAAGATAATCCTCAAACCAGCTTGCCGACGCCAAGGCAACGCACGCAACGTGCTTTTCGGCAAAAATTCTGCCCGCAGTTTGCGCCTGCCCGGCGTTCTTTATTGCTCCGCCGTTCACGACCCGGCATCCGGCCGACTCCAGCACGCGGACAAGATCAGCCGCGGCCTGTTCCGCGCGATCCGCGCCGACTTCCATCGGGCTGGCCAGCGCGGCCACGCCGATATGAGGAATTAAATTTGTTATCATTGTATTGTGACTCCCCTCCCAATCTCTAAAAATTTCTGCACCCTCGCCAGCGGAGTGGAAGGCGTGATCGGACTGCCGGTGGACATGATGAATCCCCGGCATTTTTTGCCCGCTTCCGCCTGGCGCTTAATTTCCCGCTTCAAGTCCTCATCGCTTCCGTTCTGCAGCACGCCGACCGGGTCAATATTGCCGAAAAGCGATATTTTCTGGCCGATCGTTGTGGCGATTTTATCAATATCGTTGATGTAATTTTTCATGGTAGCTTCCACAGAAAGACCATCGGTGCCGGAGGAGGCAATCTGCTCCAGGCGGTCCATCACGCCGCCGAAATAAATCAAGATGGCCTTATGGTTATGGCGGTGGATTTCAGCGACCATTTGTTTCAGATACGGCAGGCTGAACCGCTCATAATGTTCAACGGAAATAACATCCGCATAACACATGGCGTCATCAATATAAAACGCATCCCCGCCCAGCGCGCAACAGGCCCGGATTCTTTCGATTTGTTGATCAAGAACACGTTTGCTCAGCTCATCAATCAGCGCGGGATCATCAATGAGCTTCATCAGCATATTTGTCTGCCCAAGATAAGAAGCGCAGGCCCATAAAATACCCTCGTTGCCGCCGGAAATGATAAAGTGCTCGCGGCCCATTTGGCGCACGGTTTCAGTTATGTAATCAAAACGCCCGTCTTTCAACATGACCTCGGCCTTGACGGTTTTAACCAACCGCTTTATATCCGCCTTGTTGAAAACTTTCTGGGTTTCATTGGCGGCGTATTCGGAGGCATGACCGCCGGCCGCGTGCCCGGCAACAAGCGTGCGTTTGCCGGTTCGCTTGTCTATCGTATAAAAATCGCCTTGTTCCCATTCAAATCCCACGGCTTCCCTTTCTGCGCACGGTGCGGTTTCATGCGGCTGGAGTGTTTCAAAAGAAGCTTTTGCGAGCATTGCGGCATAAAGCCGACAATATTCTTCCGGTGACGAGGCGAGCCATTGATGCATCTCCCGTGAATCCCGGCCGGTCAACTCGGCAAAATGGTCCCTGTAATAGAGCATTGAGTAGAGCACCGTCACCGGCATCCGGTCAACCGGTTTTCCCTTCAATACGGCATGCATGCGTTCTTTTGAATTCATATTATAATAATCCTTTCTTTCGCCAACGACTGATCACCTCATAAACCGCCGCCCGATTTTCAGGCGAAGTATAAACTTCATTAAAGAAAACAACCCCTTTCAAATTGGGTCTATAATTGTTAACTATCCATTCCCCCATACTTAAAATATATGCCGGATTTTTTGAGGGGATATGTTGCACATCGGTGTAGTTGTATGTCGGCGCACTCCGGGTATCAACATGCAAAACCAGCGGAAAATCTCCTGAACTTTCCAAAACTTTCCGAAGCATATTTTCATCGGCAATTGTATGAACGCAAGGCATGGCAACATCTACACCCGCTTTCTTATAAGTGCAGGGCGAAAACCTATATCCTCCATAATCTCCCAGTTCCATATAACCATGATGCCATACCGCGATGCCGGGCCTAATCGTTTTAATGGCGGACGTATACTCCGTCAGCACTTCCTGGGCCCGCATCTTGCTCCAAACCGAAACCGCGTCTTCATTGAAACGCGCGGTAATTTTACCCATTACCATAGCATCATTGAATTTCTTCGTGGTGTCATCGCAACGGCATCCATCCACTCCCACCATTTCAAAACCATAGCTTCTTACGGAAGAGGCATAATAATTTAACAAATCCTCAACCTCGTCGCACGCTAATTTACAGGTGTCTTCATTATCAGCACAATGATAGTAATTCTGTTGACTTCCTTCTATAAATTTAATGCGTGGATATCCTATCTTCACCCTGTCCGGATTCCACCAGAATCCGTTCATAAAAAGCTGAACATGAAACCCGAGACCGTTGGCCTCCGCGATGATTTCTTTCAAAAATTCATTCCGGGGATCAGTGTTAATACATTTCTCGTTAAGATAGCATCTCAACCTCGGATTTCTGACAGGCCAGGTATATCCATCATGGAGCGGATCGTTTAGACCGTGGCTTATCATCATGAAAGAGATGAAATTCATGCCGTTATCATTCATCTCCCTTAAAAGCCGCTTGAGATAAACCTTATCCAATCCTTCCCTGTTTTCCGTCTGGTAGGTGATCCCCGCTTGCCAACCAATATATTCAAGTTTCCCGCTCATTCAGCGTGCCTCCTTTAATTTGAACCACACATTGTCCGGCCGGCCAATAATTTTCCCTTTCGAGCAATTAAAGACCGGAGTTTTTCCAGGGATTCCGCGAGCGGCGGGGTAATTTTATGATCCGGCGTTAAAGGCTCCACGATAAGGATAGGACACGTTTTCACCGCCGCCAGTGTTTCCGCGATGCGTTCCCAGTTGATAACCCCCTGGAATGGAAACCAGTGACGATCCTGCCATTCAATGCCGGGCAGCGCGTCGTTATCGGAAAGATGCGTGCCGATAATCCGATTCTTAAAACAGTCTAATTGCTCAAAAAATGTGTCGCCATAGGTGGCATGGGAGCTGTCAAAACATATTCCCACCACATCGGCCGGCCATTCCGCCACTGTCCGCGCCATTGTGTCATGCGGCAATCCGTCAATGTTCTCAACGGCAATTTTCACCCCGGCCCGGTCCGCGTCCGTGACCAGCTCATCCATGCTCCGTTTCCACAATTCATGAGCATGCGGATACGAGAATTCAACCGGGCTGTTGTGCGGCCAGAATGGCCAGCGATCATAACATTCATACTCCACAATCATATATTTTGCGCCGAATGCCTTTGCGCCTTCCAGGACCAGCCTGCGTTCGACGATATTCTGCCGACGCACCGCATCATCCGGATCGGCGAGCCAGTGCCCCTGAACCGGCATGCCCGAAGGACCATGCACGGATAACGCCTGTAAATCGTATTTCTCCAGCCAGCGGCAGACATCCGCTATCGTGTTTTTGGCATGCGGGTCCAACCAGCCCCGCAGAAGTGATATTTCCATGTGCCGGATATTAAAGTCATGCATCTGCCGGAAGTCATCCTCAACCGGCGGTCGCTTGCCAAACACGCAATTAGACAAACCTATTTCAATTCCCATTCTCTTTTCCTCCCGGCCTGATTTCTCAAATTACATCACTCGCCTTCGCCAGTAGCCCCGTGCACGGCGAGTCAAGATGGCAAGGCGAACATGCCGAAGCATCTTGGCGCAGGCGGATGGCCTGTCCGAGCTCCCTGGCCGGCGCTCGGGCATAGGCGGCTAGGGCTTCGGCGGAGTTCCGCTACAGAAGCCCCGTCCTTCGGACGGGGAGCTTCACTTCCGCCGCCTGACGGATGCCGCGGATTGTGTCGGTAATATCCCGCTTGGTCATGATTGAAGGCACCGACATAATGACACTGCGTTCCATGAGCGCGTCGGATTGCGGCATGGCGCCCTTATGATAATCGTAATCAGACTGTTTATTGGCCGGCAGGGTCCAGGGGAAGCCGTCGGCGGAGTTGGAACGTTTTCCAACCAGCGAATGAATATTATAATAAACATGCATGCCGAAATCGGCCACGCGCATGGTCGGCGACATGCCGGCAAATATCTTGTTGGCGTTTAAATATTCCGCAAATTTCCTGGCTTTGGTCCCATCCGGCAAAATCAGGATAAGGAAGGCGGCCGTATCGCCTTTTTCATCGTTAATGCGCCTGAATTGAATCCCCTTGATACCGGCAATGCCAGCCTTGATTTGTGCTTTTGCCCGGCGCATGGCGGCGATGACCTTCGGCAGTTTTTGCAACTGAACCCGGCCGATTGCGCCGGCGATTTCGCTCATCCGTCCGCCGAATCCCCAAAGCTCATATTTTCCATCTTCCATGACCAATCTTCCGTTAATCCGTGGATAGCCGAGATCGTGGATCGCGGAAGCACGCCGGAAGAGATGTTCGGAATTGGTGGTGATCACTCCCCCTTCGCCGGTGGTCATGATTTTGTTCAATTGCAGGCTGAATATTCCCATGTTCCCGAACGAGCCGACTTTTTTACCCCGGATTGTTCCCCCATTACATTGGGCACAATCTTCCAAGACCGGCAGTTTGTGCTTGCGCGCAATTTTCAGGATGGCCGGCATGTTGGCCGGCGCGCCGCTCATGTGCACGGCCACAATCAACCGCGTCCGCTTACTGATGCGCTTTTCAAGCGCTTTGGGGTCAAGCGTGAATGAAGCGTCAATTTCCGCCATGACCGGGATCGCCCCCAGGCGCACGACGCTGGCCACGATTGATATCCACATATAGGCCGGAACGATCACCTCGCATCCGGGGCCTACGCCCAATGCCGCCATGGCCGTGGCCAGCGACTGCGTGCCGCTGCTTACGGCAAGCGCCCGCCGGACACCGACGGATTTGGCAAACTCATTTTCAAACTTATCAACCTCGTAACCGCATTTCGGCCCATAGTACCGGAACGGACTCTTGGCACGGACAACGCGCAACGCGGCGTTTTCCTCTTCCCGGTCGTAAAAATTTGCCCCGGGAAATTCAAAGGGCAATGGTTTCGTACGGATTGGACATATTTTTTTAGCTCGCGACATTTTTTTCATTCTATTTCCTCCCAGTTATTATTTCATGATTCGGACACAAATTCCAGTAATCGGCATCTACGCCACGCGGCCAATGCCGCCTCGTAATGACACAGCGGTATCTCCTTGAAAACAGCATTGGTACTGCCAAAGACGAACCGACCACCCGGCTTTCCGGCTTCCATTATCCGGCGGGTCTGCTCCGCAATTTTCTCAATCGGGCCGAACTGCAGCAGACCGCAGTCCAGGTTGCCGCACAGGGTGAGGCGGTTCCCAACAGCGTGCTTCACCGTTTCCATGTTCATGCCGGCGACCGGGTCAATCGCCTGCAACGCGTCGAGCCCGCCGGAAGCCAGGTGGTCAAGTATCGCCGTTAGATTGCCATCGGAATGCAGGATGCTGCAAAGTCCGGTCTCCCGCACGACCGCGGTCCAGCGGTGAAGGTATGGCAGCCAGAAGCGATCGAGTTGGGGCGGTGAAAAAAACACGCCATGGTTATCAGCTATGTCACAGCCACAGCACACCGCATCGGCGCCCAGTTCGCCGGCCCGGGTAACGCCCCTGATCCCTGATGCAAGCTCAGCTGCCGCCAGGCGGTCAACATCTCCAGGCGAATCAAATAGACGATAACAAAACTCTTCATAGCCTTTCCCGGCCGGCGGCATGATCATGCCGGAGGTGAACATAACCAGCGCCAGCTTATCTCCCGCTTCCCGGCGCAACTCCACAAGTTGACGCCAGGGATAATCCTCCGGCAGCCAGTAATAGGCCGGCACCCCGGGGGCTACTTCCCAATAACCGCCGGGACAGGACAAGGCATCGTGCTCCAAACGGAGCGCCACTTGAACCATCGTCTCGGCATTCTGGCGCAGCGCCCGTTCCTTTTCATCTCGCTCCAGCGACTCGAAAGTCCGGCCCAAAATCAGCGGATGTTCAGCGTATTGATCAAAAAGATGGAATTCAATTTCCCACAAAGGAATGCGATCGGTCATTCCTCCGCGCAATGTCGTCAAAAATCTATCGCGTCCTGTCATGGCTGGCCCTTACCTTCAGCAATCATACTAATGTAATGTTTCATTCGAACTACTTGTAAAAGTCTTCTTCTGCCACCTTCGGCCCCACCCCCCGCTTCGCGTACCCCTCCCAGGAGGGGAACATAACCTCTTGTCCCTGAACTCTTTTCCGCCACAGGCGGATCTGCCTTTGGCATGAAATGTCCCCTCCACCGGAGGGGTGGCCGGAGGCCAGGGTGGGTTCCGATCCGACTTTTGCAACTGTTTCATTCATATGTTCAATTAATTCAGTGACACTACACTAATGCGGCATCCCGGAAAAACGGAAAGTGAACAATCGCGCCTGCCTGAGAAAAAACTCAAGCCTGACCGGAATACCGGCCAGCGATCGCAAATCAGTTTTACCGCGCCAGCTCACTCCAGCGGATAAATGATTTAAGTCTATTGGATCGCAGTCATCGCACGAGAAACCGGCAAGGGGGTTTCCTTCCGCACCCCGAATCTGCACAACCACTTCGCCCAGTCCCTGACAGTCAACGTTCAGTTCAAGCCTTGCGCAGGAATGAATAAGAATGGGTGTCAGAAAGCAGCCGCCGCGTGCGCCGGCCTTCACGGCGATAAACCTGTCTTTTTCCTGTTCCAGACGGAAAATGCGCCCGGTACAGCCGCCATCACCCGGCCGAAACATGCCGTGGGTCACGCTGAACCCGCCGTAATATTGCGACAATGTTTCGCCGCTTTGAACAATGCCCGGCGCCACGATAATTAATCCGCCATCAAGATCCTTGCCATATATTCCGTTGCGCACATACGGCCGGCGGTCGGGCCTGAACCACTTCCGTCCGTCGCGGCTCACCGCCAGTTGGGTCTCAAACGTGCCGTCGTTTCCCTGGG
>Ga0247841_10005670_pt1 | contig 19943 bp, 21 predicted proteins | sample LaCruzMarch2015__2_FD_192410 | JGI IMG/M metagenome (GOLD analysis project Ga0247841, IMG submission 192410) | Freshwater microbial communities from meromictic Lake La Cruz, Castile-La Mancha, Spain - LaCruzMarch2015_18m | ecosystem: Environmental > Aquatic > Freshwater > Lake | place: Spain... | reverse complement strand
GATATTTAATCTTAAATTATTCGTATAGAAGCTTATCAGGGACTCCGTTGCCGCTAGATTGACTACGATATAAAGTTCCAGATTGACCCTGGACTAAGGTAATAATAATAGGAGTTTCTGATCTTTCATCATTAACAACCGGAGATTTTGGTAATTTTATTTCCTCTGGAATATTTTGTTTTTCGATTGATGTCATTTTATTTAATTCCCATTATAATTAAAACCTCGTCTAAGGTTTCTTGAGCTTCGACAGCGGCTTTTTTGGAGCCTTCGGCAATAATAGAGTCTAATAGTTCATTTTTACCCTCAAATTCGGCTCTTTTAGCACGAATTGGATCTAAAAATTTATTTAAAGCAACAGCTAATTTTTCTTTGACTTCAACATCCCCCACTTGGCCTTTAATATAACGAGATTTTAAATCCTCAACTTCAGCTTTATCATCATTGAAAGCATCGTGATAAATAAAAACTGGATTACCTTCAATATGGCCAGGGTCAGTAGGTTTAAGACGAGTGGGATCGGTATACATAGTTTTGACTTTTTTGTTGACAGTTTCAGTGTCGTCGGAAAGATAGATACAATTACCAATAGATTTACTCATTTTGGCTTGACCATCGGTGCCAATCAAAGTGCCGCCTTCACCAATTAGCGCTTTTGGGATGGGAAATACTTCACCATAATTTTTGTTAAAATCACGGGCAATTTCGCGGGTTATTTCAACATGACTTTCTTGATCGCGACCAACCGGAACTAAATTAGCTTTGACCATTAAAATGTCGGCAGCTTGTAAAACTGGATAATTTAATAAACCTAAAGATGGCTGTTCAATATGAAGATCGTGCATGACATCTTTTAGAGTTGGGACACGTTGAGCTCGGGGAACGGTAATTAAATTTGTAAAAAGAGTCGAAAGATAGGTAACTTGTGGAACTCGGCTTTGTTGATAAATGACTGATTTTTTGGGATCGATACCGACAGAAAGATAGTCCAAAACTAATCCCCTAGCTCGATCGTTTAAACTTTGGGTTTTTTCTTTGGAAAAATCGGTGGTTAAAGTGTGGAGATCGGCAATGATAAAAAAACAATCAAATTCATCTTGAAGTTTGACTCGATTTTTTAGAGTGCCAATGTAATGACCTAAATGGAGAGGACCAGTGGGTCGATCTCCGGTTAAAATTCGTGGTTTATTAGACATAAATGATTTTATCATTAAAGGTTTGTTTTTATGCTATAATCGATCCTAGTTTATTAAAGCCGAAGTTAGGTAGAACGCGAAAGCGAACAAAGGAACATTAGGCAAAAAGAAAAAATGACAAAAGAAAAACATCAGATTAAGGCAGATATTAGAACTGTTTTGGGTAGAAAAGTTAAACACTTAAGAAAAGAAGGATTAATTCCAGCCAGTATTTATGGACATAAATTTGAACCTATGTCGATTCAATTTAAAACTATTGAATTAGAAAAATTATTTGATGAAGTTGGAGAATCTGGGTTAACAGAAATATTAGTCGGTGAAGAAAAATTCCCAGTATTATTTAGAAATCCTCAATACGGTGCAGTCCTTGGTGATATTCTTCATATTGATTGTTATAAAGTTAATTTGAAAGAAAAAATTACTGCTTCGGTGCCAATTGAATTTATTGGTGAATCTATGGCTGTTAAAGATGGAAATGTGTTGGTGGAAGTTACTATGGAAGTTGAAGTTGAGGCTTTACCAACTGATTTACCAGAAGGAATTGAAGTTGATATTTCAGTTTTGAATGCAGTTGACGACACTATTACTGTTGGTGATATTAAACTTGACGAAAAAGTTGAAATGGTTACTCCACTTGAACAAGTTATCGTCAAGATTGAAGAACCAAGAGCTGAAGAAGTAATTGAAGCTCCAGTTGAAGAAGTGGCTCCAGGAGAAGTTCCAGCTATGAACCAAAAGACTGAGGAAGAAAAAGCAGCTGACGAAGCTGAAAAGAAAGAGGAAGAAAAAGAATAAATTATTTAGACAGAGAATAATAAAGCCTGTCAATATCATCCCTAACCGGATCGAGTTGGCGGGCTTTTTTGATGGATTCGATACTGTTTTGTTTTTGACCTAAAAGAAGTTGAACACGAGCTAATTCAACATAATCCTCAACTGATTTTTCTTTCTTATTGTTTAAATAATCAGCTTTTTTTTGAAGTTCTGTTGGCTGATAATTAAATTTATAATCACTAATTTCGGTTTGATTTAAATTATCTTCTAATTTGGCAGCATTAACCCAATCGTTATTTTGAACCAAAAGACGCCATAAGTTTAAATGTCCAGAATAACTGTCACCCTTATTTAAACTAAATAAATCTTTTTTGGCTTTGGTAAAAATGTCAGGACGAGTAATTAAAGTGAAAAAATTGAGACCGATAATTGCAATAAGAAAAAGACAAAAGAACAAATAAATTATCTGTTTAACTTTCATTGGTGGGCCAGGAAGAAGAAATTAACAATTCTTTTTTAAAATTATATTTTTCAATTAAATATTGATAAACTTCTTCGGTAACAAAAGGAATAAAAGGATGAAGAAGCTTAAGGGAAGTGATTAAAACATTTAATAAAACAGGAATAGTCTCAACTCCTCTATCTTTGGCATTTTCGATATAAACGTCACAAAAATCTTTCCAAAAGAATTGATATAAATCTTCACTAGCTTGACCAAAATGATAAGTTTCTAAATTTTTAGTAGTAGAGGTAATGATTTTGTCGAGCTTAGAGAGGATGTCGAGATCAGCTGAAGTTAATTTTGATTTATCAATTTCAAGAGAAATTTTTGAAGGATTTAGACGGTCGATAAGCATTTCGACAAAACGAGAGGCATTCCAAATTTTATTAACAAAATTGCGTTGGGCCCGAATTTTATCTTCAGAAACAACAAAATCACTAGCTGGAGCAATACCGTAAACCAAAGACATTCTGAGAGCATCGGTGCCATATTTTTCAGTCATATCAAGCGGATTAACCACATTCCCTTTACTTTTACTCATTTTTTGACCTTTAGCATCGGTAACTTTGGAATGAAGATGGACGATTTTGAATGGAATATCGCCAGTTAAATAAAGACCAAACATGGTCATCCGAGCCACCCAAAAAAAGAGAATATCCCAAAGAGTGTCCATGACAGTAGTGGGATAAAAATAATCAAAATCTGGGGATGATTTTGACGGATTTGTGGTATTAAACCCGAGAGTACTTAGTGGCCATTGACCACTTAAAAACCAAGTATCAAAAGTATCAGTTTCCTGAATAATATTTTTAGATTTACATTTTGGACAGTGATCTAAATGATCAGTATTAAATTCGGCTGAGACTGGAGCAACTAAAGATTGAAGACCATTATTAATCTCATCAAAAGAATATTTGTCTTTAATATTTTTGTAAAAATCGGAAACAATATTCTTATTTTTATCGAGGAAATTTAATTTAATATCGGGATTACAGTCCAGACAATACCAAGCTGGAATACGAGGACCCCAAACAATTTGACGGCTGATATTCCAATCGCGAATATTTTCCATCCAAGTGGTGTAGGTTTTTTTGAAACGGGTAGGAAAAAATTTTAATTGTCCAGTTTTAGCAGCAACAATAGCTGGGGCGGCTAATTTATCAATTTTGACATACCATTGAGGAGCCACCATTGGTTCGATAACATGATGACAACGATAACAACGGCCGATACGATGTTGATATTGATCATCAATTTTGACTAACATTCCCCTTTCTTGCATATCAGTAACAACTTTTTCTCGGGCTTGGTTAACAGTTAACCCGGCATATTTACCCGCCAAATCGGTCATTTTGCCATCAAAGCCAATAACTTTTTTAATTGAAAGATGATGTCGGATACTGGCTTCAAAGTCGTTTGGATCGTGGCCTGGAGTAATTTTTACAACTCCAGTGCCGAATTTCATATCAACCATATCATCAGCAATAACTTTAACAGTAAAAGGACCATTTAAACCTTCAACGGTAATTTCTTGGCCAACGTATTGGGTATATCGTTTGTCTTTTGGATTAACTGCCACAGCAGTATCACCAAATTTAGTTTCTGGACGAGTAGTAGCTAAAATAAATGGACCATATTTCATGTAATAAAGTTTTCCGATTTCATCAACATAATCAACTTCAAGATTAGAAAAGGCGGTGCCACAGTGAGTACAATAATTGACGATTTTTTCATCGCGATAAACTAAACCATCATCATAAAGTTTTTTGAAAGTGGCTAAGACATTTTTAACAATAGCTGGTTCTAAACTGTAATGATAACGAGTCCAATCCATAGAGAAGCCAAGCTTCTTCATCTGAAATTGATTTAATTTTCGGTTTTCTTCAACAAAATCCCAAATCATTTGATAAAGGGTTTGACGATCAAAATCAAAACGACTTTTGCCCTCTTTTTGTAATCTTTTTTCAAAAACAAATTGAGTTTCAATGCCAGCATGATCACCACCGGGAAGCCAAAGAGTTGGTTGACCCAGCATGCGGTGGTAACGAATTAAAATATCTTGAATAGTAAAAAGAGCGTGGCCCATGTGCATGGGGTCGTTGGCATTGGGAAGGGGAAGAATTATAGAATAAGGATTATCTTTTAATTTAGCTTCTTTCGGATTTTTAGGGACTTTGGGAGTAAACGCACCGGAATCGAGCCATTTGTCATAAATTTGGCTTTCATTAGAAGAATTATAAGCTTTATCCATGAGGTAATTTTAACATAAACAAATGATTAAACTGGCTAGTTTTTGGGGTTATTTAGATAAAAATCATTAATTACAGTAAATTGTTCTGTAAAATTATTTATAATATCCGTTTGAGAATCTTGACCATTTAAAACTACTAATTTTCTTTTTATTAAAATACTTTTTAAATCAAGATTTTTGGGATTAATTTGTTTATAAAATTTGGAAATACCAAGATCACTAGATTTAACTTGAACCCCCACAAAATCGAGCGACCTCCCAAATAAATTGACTATTAAGTCATACTTTAAACATCTATCTTCAAAACTCTGGTAGGAAGTTTTTTTAATTTTACCAACGAAAGGAAAAATTATAAGAGATTCTTTAACATTTTTAATTGACTCTTCACATCTTATTTCTGGACGAATCTTTGGTAGTTTATCTAATTTATCCATTATTTCGGAAACAGGAAGACCTTGATCTAGAAAATCAAAAATTTTTCGAACTCGACAATCACTCATGGCTCGATTAAATTTTTCATCTTTTTTTCTTTCTATTTTATTTTTTTCAGTATTACTCATAATAATTTACAGTTGGTAGATGATAAAATATAACCGATGAAAATAATAGGGATTAATAATAATTACAATAATGTCTTGCTCCAAAGCGTCAAAACGCTTAAAAATGGTGGATTAATAGTGTTTCCGAGTGATACGGTTTATATTTTGGCGGTGGATCCAACTAACAAATCGGCTGTGGAAAAATTGTTGGCTTTTAAAAATAGATGGACCGGAAAAGCAATTTCAATAGCCGTTTTAGATAAAAAAATGGCTTTAGATTATGTTGAACTAAATGAAAATGGAGAAAGTATTTATAAAAATTTATTACCAGGACCATTTACTATTATCAGCAATGGAAAAAGAAAAGTAACTAAAGGAATTGAGGCGGAAAATGGAACTTTGGGAATTAGAATTCCTGATAATAAATACATCCATGATTTAGTAAAACTTTTAGGAAAACCAGTAACAGCGACTTCGGCAAATTTGTCTGGACGAACTCCAAATTATTCGATTGCAAGTTTTCTCCGACCTTTATCAAACAAGAAAAAAGAAATGATTGATTTAATAGTGGATGCAGGAAAACTCCCCCGAAATAAACCATCAACAGTAATTGATGCGACTGAGGCAGAATTAAAAATTCTAAGACGAGGAGATTTAATTACTGGTAGTAGTCAAACATTAATTTCTAAATCAGAAAAAGAAACAGGAAAGATTGCAGAATTTTTATTAAAAAAACATTTAGACGAACCAGTGATTTTTGCTCTAACTGGAGATTTAGGTTGTGGTAAAACTGTTTTTAGCCGAAAAATAGGACATTTACTTGGAATAAAAGAAAAAATAACATCCCCTACTTTTGTAATTTATAACGAATACAAAACTAAAAATAATAAATTTTTACATTTTGATTTATATCGAATTAGTACAGATTATGAATTAGAAGAAATTAAATTTTTTGAATTATTTAAAAATAATGTGGTTTGTATTGAATGGCCGGAAAATATGGGCGAGAAAAATTTTGAGAAGTTAAAAAAAGAAAATAAAGTGGTGACGATTCAATTTAAATATATTGACGAAATAACTCGGGAAATTAAATACTAAAGAAGTTGGAAAGATTTGATGAAGGCTTCACATTCAGTTTTTAAGGATTCTTTGCCGTTATGAATACATTGAATGGTGTAGTTTTTGGTGCTGGATTGAAGATCAACAATAGTTTGAGTGGCAATGTCATAACGATAAGTATTTTGACCGGAGACAATTAAAGCTGAACTAAAATTACGATCAGTGTTAGTCCAAGCCCAAGTGCCACTGGGAGCGACGTGGACAGCAAAATTACCAGATAAACTATAAAAGGTATAACGATTACCAGTACTTTCTTTATCTTGATAAAGTTTTCTAGATGAATTATAAACAACAGAAAAACTATCTTCTGAACTGCTGAAATTCAATTGAGCTGAAGGGCTAGATATGGGCGATGGAGTTATAATCGGATTGACTGTTGGAGTTAACTTGGCCGTAGGAATGGCAGTTGGAGTAATAGTTGGTTTTTTAGTGGGGCTTGGAGAGGCTATTTTGCCGGTGACAGTAGCTATTGGGGTAATACTAATTTTAGGAATTTCGGTGGGAATAATTTCTTCTATAACTGGAGTAGGGGTGACAGTAATTTCAGGAGTGTTTAAAAATAGATTTAAAGGTGAAGAATTAATCTTAAATACCAAAAAAACTCCAAATGCTGATAAAATCAGCAAGATTATAGTTAATATTAAATATTTAATATTTTTCTGATCCATATATTTATAATACATTAATAATGAAAATATTAGCAATAGAAACTAGTTGTGATGATACCTGCGCGGCCGTTTTGGAAAACGACCGGCTGTTATCGAGTGTAATTTCTTCACAAACAGATCTTCATGCTAAATGGGGCGGAGTAGTACCAGATATTGCCAAAAGAGCACATACAGAAAAGATTGAACCAATAATAAAAACTGCCTTAAAAAGAGCAAATATTAAAATTGAAGAAATTGATGTAATTGCGGTAACTTTAGGACCGGGATTGGCCATTGCTTTGGGAGTAGGAGTAAATAAGGCCAAAGAATTGGCGATAAAATTTAATAAAAAATTAATTGGAATTAATCATGTGGAAGGACATATTTTGGCAAATTTAATTAAAAATAAAGAAGGAAAACCAGACAGAAAAATTGAATTTATGGCATTAGCATTAACCGTATCTGGTGGACATACTAAATTAATTTTGATGAAAGATATCGGAGATTATACGGTTATTGGGGAAACTTTGGATGATGCAGCTGGAGAGGCTTTGGATAAAGCGGCAAAGATGATGGGGCTGGGATATCCTGGTGGTCCAATTATTGAAAGATTGGCCGAAAAAGGTGATAAAAAATATTTAATTCTGCCTCGCCCATTATCTGGACAAAAGAATTTTGATTATTCTTTTTCTGGTTTAAAAACTTCTTTTTATTACCAAATTAAAGATTGGCCAAAAGAAAAGATTGGAGAAAATTTAGCTAATTTATCGGCAAGTTTTCAAGACGCGGTATTTGACAGTTTGTTAATTAAATTAAAAAAAGCGATTGAATTTTATAATCCAAAAACATTATTGGCATCGGGCGGAGTATTGGCCAATTTGGAATTAAGAAAAAGATTAAGAAAATTGGCAAAGGAAAATAATATTCCCCTGTTAATGCCAATAAAAAAACAATTTAATACTGACAATGCGGCCATGATTGGAATTGCGGCTTATTATAAAGCATTAAGAGATGAATTTGTGGAGAATAAGGAAGATTTAGACAGAAATCCAAGATTGGAGTTATAATACAGAAAATATGAATGAGCGTGATCCAATAAGAAATCAAACCATAATAGCAGAAAAAGGAAAAGTTTCTGCTCCTGAGTGGACGAAAAAAATAATTGAAAGAAATAGAAATCTTTGGAAAAATAAAAGTTGTTGTAATTTTGAAGACCATTTAAATTTTTGGACTAATGAAATTTCTTCAAAATTAAATAGATTAAGAGGTGATGAAAATATAAATCCTAAATTTTCAATAGTAGTTCCGGCTCATAATGAAGAAGAATATATTTTACAATTATTAGAGTCTATTTCTAACCAAAAAAATAATAATGGTGGAATTGAGATAATTGTTGTTGTTAATGATAGTAATGATAGAACAGCTGAAATATCTAGAAAATGCGGAGCTAAAGTTATTGAATATAAACAAGATAAACCATATCCACCAGTTGCTTATGCTCGTCAAATTGGTCTAGAAGAAGCAAAAGGTGAAATTATTTTATCAACTGACGCAGATATAATTGTAGGTGAAAATTGGGTAGAAAAAATTACACAACCAATTATGGAAGATGATAATGTTTCTGTAACTATTGGAGATGTGAATCATTATGATGGAAAATTATTACATCCAACATTACTTAATCCAATTAATAAAATATTAAGAAGATGTGAAATTGTTTTTAAAACAAACAAAGGATTAGTTGCTTTTTCTAATATTGCCACGAAGAGACAAAATATAATTGATGTTAATGGTTGGCCACAAAAAAATGTGGCTGAAGATACAATTTTAATTCGTAGGTTAATAAGTATTGGAAATCCAGTTATTACTAATAAAGAAACAACCGTTTGGTCTTCTGGAAGAAGATCTATGATTTCTTATAAAGATTTTATCGCTAATTCTCGAAAAGGTGGAGATCATTTTGTCGATAAAGATGGTAAATTAAAAATTACTAGATAATTTATATTTTAGTGCCACGGCGGAAGACGGCAGCCCAAGGAACAAAATTAGAGGTGAAAGTTTTTTGATGAAGAATTGAACCATCTTCTTTTTTAACAATCCAATCAAAAGAAGTTTTTAAGCCAGGAATTCGTTGTTCATCTTGGATGGTTTTACCAACTGGGAGAGTAGGATCGTCTATCCAAACATCAGGTGGTGGAGACTGGGCACCCCATTGTTTATAATTAGCGATTTCAACTTTACGACCATCACTGGTGCCATAAATTTCGTAGGCTAATTTTTTGTTTTGGCCATCGTAAGTACTTTGAATTAAAAGATAATGACCAGTATCATTTATGAATTTAAGATCGGGATTGGGAATAAAAACAGTGGCATCAAAACCAGGTTTTGAGTCTTCTTCGTAATAACTGACACGGTAAGCATGATTTTGACGAGCAATAATATTTAAACCAGCATCGAGCATGGCGCGAAAAAGAGTAGTGGAAACTTGACAAACTCCCCCACCAACATCAAGTTCGGTTTTGCCTTGACGAATAATATAAGCTTTTTTAAAACCAGCTTCAAGACTTACTTCACCAAGATTTTTAATGAAAGAAAAAGTTTCATCTGGAGCAACTAAAATTCGATTTATAATTGAAGCCCCTTTTTCAACATTCATGTTGCGAATGGCACTAGAATGACTGAAACTGGAAGTTCCCCTACCTAAAAGATCTTTAATACCCAAATCATTAGCATCTTCATTTTTAATTTTTGGAGAGGTGGCAATGACTGGAATAGTAATATTGTCTAAAATGTCTTGGGAATTAATTAGTTTATCTAGAGATTGGATAATTAAATTAGTTAACTCATCTTCCTTGATAGTTATACCGTCTTGAGCTGCCTTAAATTCAGTAACTTTATTATTTTCAAATTTAAAAACAGCGTCAATTGGATCTCTTTTTAAACTGGAATTTAGATTTTTTATATATTCAGCAATTTTGTCCGATTGGTAATTAGACTCAAAACCTATCCAAGAAATTAAAGTATTACTATCGATAGTTATTTTATTAAAACTTTCATTTAAAATTAAAGATTTTTTGATTAATTTTTGAGCTTTTAATTTGGCATCATTTATTTGATTTTCAGAGGGAATAAAACCGATGTTTTTGGTTTCTAAATTAATTGATTGGTTGAAATTGCCAGTAATAAGGTTGATATTTAAATTATTAATTAAAGAATCTTTATCAAGCTCGGTGCCAATGGAACCTTGGTTAACCGAAATAAGACTATTTTTGTAACTAATTTCAGTGGGAACAAAAGGTTTATTTACTTGAAAAGCGATTGAATCTATTTGTTCATTTAGTTTATTGACGTCAAAATTAATTTCTAAATTAAAATTTTTAGGTTTAAAAAAATAACTAATATAAGAAGTAATTCCTTGATTAAGACGACGATAAAGCATATTACTAGCGGTTTTGTTTTTATCGATTTGAGCGGAAATTGAAGCTAGGGAAAAATTAATTTTTTCTTGACTTGGTAAAACTAAAGTTATGTTTTCAGGAAGAATAAAATCCTTATTAATTTCATCTAATATTTGATTACGAGAAAGATGAGAATAATTTTTATTTAAAAGATAAGTGTTACTACCAGTTTTGTCATAATTGGCAATAACTGGTCCAAGAAGAAGAGTTATAAGAATAAAAAGAACAATTAAAATTAGATAAATAATTGATTTTTTGTTCATAAATTATGACTTTCTATCCATGGCGCAATTGGCCAATTCGTCGGCAAGTTCATTTGATTCACGACGAATATCTTTAAATGAATAAGGTAAATTTATTTGAGTCAAAAAATTTTTAACTGTATTGAAAAGAGGTTTTAAATGTTCGGCTTTGACTTTATAAAGACCAAGGCACTGACGAATCATTAATTGAGAATCAGCATGAAAATTAATTTGGGAAATTTTACATGAATCTTTGTTGTCGTTTATCCAAGTTAAAGCTCCAATTAAACCAGCATATTCAGCTTCATTGTTGGTTTTTGTACCAAGATATTTGGATTCTTTAAATAAAATTTTTTGATTATCGTCATAAATGACCAAACCATAACCAGAAGGGCCAGGATTTCCACGAGAACCACCATCAGTGTAAACATTAATTTGCATAGATAAATGATAACAAATGAGAGTCGCGTTTACTCAATAAAAACTAAAAGAGACATGAGAAGGACCCCAAAAATTATAAATAAAAGTTGAAGAAGAGAATGTGAAATTGGTGGATCGTGACGGTGAAGTTCAGGGATTAAGTCGCTGGCCGCTAAATAAATGAATCCACCAGCAGTAACGGATAAAAGATAATTAGATAAAAAGGTAATTTTTGTGCCTAAAATAAAAACTAAAAAGACACCTAAAAAAGCGGACGAAGCAGAAAATAGATTATATAAAATCGCTTTTTTAATGGAAAGACCACCATGGATTAAAACGGCAAAATCACCTATTTCTTGGGGAATTTCATGGAGAAGAACAGCAAAACTAGTGAATAAACCAAGTCGAGTATCAACCATAAAACTAGCAGCAATAAGCATGCCATCGATTAAATTATGAATATTGTCCCCAAAAATATTTAGGGCAATAATGTGATTTGGTTTATGATCGGAACAGCAATTAATTTCGTGACAATGATGCCAACGAAGAATTTTTTCTAAAACAAAAAAGATTAATAAACCACCGATGGTTAAAAAAGAAACAGTTAAGGAATTTAAATTTTTGAATGATTCTGGTAAAAGATGAATAAAGGTGTCCCCTAAAAGAGCACCAATAGCGAAACTAACCAAAAGAAGATTGATTTTCTGACTAGTTTTTTTATTTAAAAAAATCAAAAAGATACCAGACAGAGATAAAAGACTGACAATTAAAACAGAAAGAAGCGATGAAAATAATGATTCCATGGCCAAATTTTAACAAAAAAATCAGATTATAGATTGCTTTGATAATTTTGGGTATGATATATATGTGAGTCTTGAAGATATAAAATCACCGTTACCACCAAGAAAAGTGGTTTTTAAAACGGAATCAGAAAATGAAGAAGTTGACCAGCGGGTTTCTTTGGTCAATGAACAGCCAATAATTAATCAAAATATCCCAACTACCCCAACAATTAATGTGGTTGAAAAAAAGAGAAATAAAAAACCATTAATTTTAATTGGAGTTGCCTTAATTTCTTTGGTTTTAGTAATGTTATTTTCGACTATTTTTAAGGATAAAGTTGGCCTCAACCAAGTAGTTTTAAACTATTGGGGATTATGGGAAGAAGAAAGTGTAATGAATGGAATAATCGCCGATTTTGAATCTAAAAATCCAAATATAAAAGTTAGCTATAAAAAAAATCAAAAAGATGATTATGCTGGTAGATTAGATGGAAGATTGGAAAAATCTGGTGAAGTTGAAGATGTTCCTGATATATTTAGAATTCATAATACTTGGATTCCTAGTTTTCGCGATAATTTAGCAGCAGTTCCAAAAGACACAGTGGCAACAATTGGTTTAGAAAATGATTTTTTTGATGTTTACGAAAAAGATTTAGTAGAAAATGGGGAATATTTATCAGTACCATTAATGTATGACGGTTTAGTAATGTTTTACAATCCGGCACTTTTGGAAGAGGCTCAAGTGAGTGTTCCAAATAATTGGTGGGATTTAAAAAAATCAGCAGCTAAAATAACCAAAAGAGATGAGAGTGGCAGAATTACAGTGGCTGGAGCGGCGGTGGGAACAGTAGAAAATGTGGATCATTGGAGTGATATTGTGGGATTAATGATGAAACAAAATGGAGTCAATCTAAATACAATGTCAGCTGATAATGAAAAAAAATTAAAGGATGTCTTGGATTTTTACACTTTATTTAAAACTAGCGATAAAGTTTGGGATGAAACTTTGCCAAATTCAACTCAATATTTTGCTAATGGTAATTTGGCCTTTTATTTTGGACCATCATGGAGGGTATTTGATATCCAAGCTTTAAATCCTAACTTAAAATTTGAAGTAGCGGCTATGCCTCAACTGCCAACAACAGCTTCAACACCAACTGATCAAATTGGGGCTGAAGCAGAATTGACTAATATCCACTGGGCAAGTTACTGGACTGAAGGAGTGAATAATAAAAGTAAATATCAAAAAGAAGCTTGGAAATTTTTGGAATATTTGTCATCGAATGAAGTTTTAGAAAAAATGTATCAAGCAGACTCTTTAATTAGAAGTTTTGGTCAAATTTATCCTAGAAAAAGTATGGCGGAGAAGATTAGTAGTAACCCTAAAATTAAACCATTTGTGGAAACAGCTAATAATGCTACAAGTTGGTATTTAGCTTCGGAAACTGGTGATAATGGGGTTAATACAGAAATGCAAAAATATTTTGGTGACGCAATAAATAGTATTTTGAACGGAAGCAAAAAGAGCGAAGAAGCTGTAAAAACTGTACTTAGCGGAGTAACTCAACTGAGACAAAAATATAAGTTAATTAAATAAAATGATATTGGTAAATTTTAAGTTATATAAAGAAACGTTTGGTGATGGAGCTTTAAAATTGGCAGAAATTTGCCAAAAAGTAGCTAAAAAGAGTGGAGTTAAAATAATCCCCGTGGTGACAGCTTTGGATGCAGTTTTAATTAAAGAAAAACTAAAAATGGAGGTATATATCCAAACAGTTGATGAAGTTACTGATGGAGCTAGAACTGGGTATATTTCCCCTTTTCAAACAAGTGAATTAAAAATTGACGGAACGTTAATAAACCACTCGGAACATAGATTAAAGCCCGGATCAATTAAAAAAATGTTAAAAAATTGGCCAAAGGATTTTAAATCGGTAGTTTGTATTAGTACTTTAGGACAAGCTGAAGGATGGGCTAAAAATATTAAGCCAGATATGATTGCCTATGAACCAAAGGAATTAATTGGGAGTAAAGATAGATCGGTGGCCACAGAAAAGCCGGAAATAATTAAAAAAATAGTAGAAAAATATCCTAAAATACCAATTTTAGTCGGAGCTGGAATACATTCAAAAGAAGATGTGGCAGTATCTTTAAAATTAGGAGCTAGAGGGGTTTTGATATCTTCATTTATAGTTAAAGCAAAAGATCCAGGGAAGGAGTTAATGAAGATAGCATCGGCCTTTTAATCTTTAATTTGCTATAATTCTTCTACATATATGGCATCAATAGACAATTTATTAGTATCCCTTTTAGTTGACGAAGTTGTTGGCGGTTTTATAGTTACAGTCCCACCAGGTCACGTTGGTTGTATTTACAGTATTTTTAGAGGAGTTTTAAAAAATGTATGGCACCCAGGAATGCATTTTAAAGTGCCTCTAATTCACCGAGTAAAACTCTTTAATGCTCAATTAATTGAATACACTGTATCTAAAGACATCACTTTAAAAGACAATAAAGAGATCATGGGTGATGAAGTGATTAATGCAGTGACTTCGGATAATAAATTTGTAGCCGTGGAAGCAACTGTTCTAATTAAACTCGATACTGAAAGATTGCCGGAAATTTGGCAAAATATTGGAGAAAATTTTGTATCAAAAGTGGTTCGACCTGTAACTAGAAGCCGAATTAGAAAAGTTTTAACTAACCATACTTTGATTAAGGCCCTGTCAACTGACAGAAGTATTATTGAAGATGAGGTTAAACAAGAATTAATTGATTCTTTAAGTCAACACGGATTACATGTTGAAAATTTTTATCTAAGTTCTTTGACTCCGTTTGAAGGAATGCAACAAATGGAAGCAAATAATATTTTAAAAGAGGAAATTATCCAGCCGATAGAGTCAAATACCAACAATGTGATGGGGACAAGGTTTTAAGAGTAGAAAAAGCAGAAATTAAGGTTGATTGAGTAGTGGAAACATCATCAAAAAGAATAACATTCTTATTTTTTATATTACCTATACTTTGGTGTAAAGAGAAGATATTGGCGACATTTTTAGATCTATTTTCAGTCTTTTTTAACCTAGCTTGAATAAGTGTATTTTGATGGCGAATTAAAACTTGATTAGAAAAATCTAGAGATATATTTTTGGCAAGTTTTTTGGCTAAAAGTTCAGATTGATTAAAGCCTCGCCAATTTTGACGAGAAAAGTGAAGTGGAATAGGAATTAGAACAAAATCATTTTGGCGCCAATATTTAATTAAATTGGGAAAATCTGATTTTAAAATTTTGGCCATTAGATTGGCTAAATTAGTGGAATTATCGGAAACAAAGTTGTATTTTAGGTCGGTTATGGCTGACTTAATGAATGATTGATATTTAAACAAACTTAAACCACCATCAAAACCGTTTTTAGGTGATTTGATGTTTAGAATAGTAAGGTGTTTTTGACATTTGGGGCATAAATAATCCCCTGTTTTGCCGCAACCATAGCAGATTTTGGGGAAAATTAAATCTAAAATTAGTGACACAAAATAATTTTAACAAAATTTGAAAAATAGCGGAAAGATGCTATAATATAGGCCTCTGGAGATGTATTGCATTGACGGAGTTTGAACTTTAAAAAACTGCAAGCCGACTTTGATTCATGAGTCGTTAAACAGAGTCAAAACAAATATGCTAAGTCAAAACTTAGTGCTTTAGCAACTGATTTTTCCAATTATATTGGTCAAATTACTGCTCCAAATTACGCTACTGCGCAAGCATTAGCTTAAAAGGCCATTTTTTAGTTTTCCATTCTGGAGAGAATTAGAAAGTGTTAACTGAACCAGAACGCTGTCTTATTGATCTCGATTTTAATAAGATTTAAGAAGGGGGTAATTCCCCTAATAATCGACACTTTAACACTTCTCATTTATTCTAGTTGTTGAAGGCGTAGGATAGAGTAACTTAAGCTTGTAGACGTTTTTTACAGTCGACTTTCGGACCTCGGCTCGATACCGAGCATCTCCTCCATTATTATTTGAGGGTTTTTTGGAGTTCTTTAGCTTTGATTTTTTCGCGTTTTTCGTACTTGCGCATTTTACGGCCAACACCAATTTCGACTTTAAACCATTTGCCTTTTAGATAAATGGCGATGGGAATCAACATATATTTTTGATTTCTGAAGCTGATTAATTTGGCAATTTCTTTGTCGGAAAGCAATAACCCCCGTTCGTGGGTGGTATCGATGATTTGACCTTGGGAATATTTATATAAGGGAATAGTTAAATTAAAAAGAACTGGACGACCATTTTGAATTTCAACCTTAGAATTGGCAAATTGAGGAACTTGGGTGCGCAAAGATTTGGCGTCAGAGCCAGTTAAGGCAATGCCGGCTTCAAACTTGGCGATAAATTCATAATCGCGTGATTCTTTGTTGAAATGTTTCACAAGTGTATTTTAACAAAGTTTAGGGTAAATTTAGAATTTAACAAAATAAATCTTTTGGTCTGAGCAAAGGATATAAATTAAATTATTGGCTTCGTTGAAGGCGATGTCGTTAACTTTTAAATTACCGAGATTAAATTTGGAAAGTAACTCCCCTGACTTTTGATAAAGGTAAACAATATTGTTGTTGTCAACAAAAGTTAATAATTCTTTTTCGAGAGTAACATCGAGATTATTAGTTTTAGTAAATTCAGAGGCTTGACTGGGTTTAAAATTATCTTTAACTCCACTTAAATAAGGTGAGATTGAACCATTTTGGTAAAGAACCCAGATCTTGCCATTGATAGATAAAGATGAAGCCCCGAGCTCTAATTTGGCATCATTTTTAAGCCAATTTTGAGCCTTAGAAAAACCACTGGCATTTGGATTATATTTCCAAACTGTCTGGTTTTCAGAATCAAGAACATAAACAGCTCCATTCCAAAATTTAAAATCAGTAGGATTAATATTGGTTAGACTAATTTTTGAAGTGAGATTATTTTTTTCAACCAAACTAATATCACTTTTATTTATTAAATAAAGATTAGTTTTATCAAAAGCAAAATTAATAGTGTCTTTAACTTTTTCTGATGTTAAAACTGATTTAGTAGATTTACTGGCAGTGTCGTAATAATCAATTCGACCATTTTGGGGATCTAAAAGATAAATTTTATTGTCATTAAAAATTAATTTTTGGAATTGCGGACTACTAATAATAGTACTGGCGTCAAAGAAAAAATCCGGAGTAAAACTTTCTGAAGAACCGGTTTGAGAAAGAATATTTTTTAATTGAGAATTGTAATTTTCAATTTCGTCTTGATGAATTTTTAGAACTACCATTTGCTCAACAGTTTTTTGGGCGACAGTAGCGGCTTCCCTTGCACTGTCGAGACTTAAATTTTTGGTCTTATTTATGTTTTCTATTTGAGTTTCGATTTCCGTCTTTAGGGTTTGATATTTGGTTTCATTTTTTTGGACTTGATTTTTTTTAAATCCAAAATAAATACTAAGAAATAAAACAATTATGAGAACAATTCCCATTAGAATACTTATTTTTTTTCTTTTATCAGTTTCTTTACTTTCGTGATGAGAAACAAAAACTGAATTGTTTTTCTTAAATTTATTAAATAAATTAGTAATTTTGGAAAAATCAAAACTAGTTTTTTGAATGGCGACAATCGGGTCAAAAACGACAGATTGATTTTCATCTTGAGTAATTAATTGTTCCTCATCTTCTGATTCTATTTCAATAAAGGCAGCCGCTAAATCTTTTTGGTTATCAAGTGAATAAATGGCTGATAAAAAATTTTCTTCAATATTTTGAATTTTTGGATCGGCTAAAAAATTTTTAATTTTAGACCAATTAATTTTTTCAAAAAAAGAATTGGTCAAAAGAAAAATTCTATCCTGATTTTTAATTGGACCAGTAAGAGTTTCTATTTTTGAATCAAGATTATTTAATAAAATGCTAATTTTGTCTTGGCGTTTAAAAATAATTTTAGTTTCGCCAAAAGAGGCTAAATAAATATTTTTATCTAAAATAACAGCAATAATAAAATCAATCTTGTAGTCTGAATAAAGAGGATTTTTAATAATCAAATCAATTGATTGGCTAAGATTAGTTAAAATATCAAAATTGTTTTCAGAATTAAAATAATTTTGATTAAATTCATAACTAATATCATGTCCGATTGAATTTAATTCTTTTTCTTCTTTGGAATTTATATTGATGAGAGCAAAAAGATGACCTTTGGTGGATTTCAAGGCTGGATCATCAGGATCATTTTCCCAATAACGAGACCAGGATTTAGATTCTGAATTACCACTGAAAGAACGACAAATAAAGTGCATCAATTAATGATACTACAATCCAAACATAGTTAAGATCAGAAGAATGGAAAAACCAAGGTGGATAAAAGAAAAAAGAATAAGAATGGCATTGAATTTATCGGTGACACTTTTGGACATCGAGGTAACTTGTTTTACCACTATTAAGGCAAAAACTAAATAAAGTAAAGAACAGGAAACAAAAAAAACCTTAGTAATAATAAAGAAATAATTTTCTAGACCGTTTATGTTTAAAATATTATCCATTATTTTTACCTCCGTTATCTTTTTCTTCTTCTAAATCTCTTAATTCTTTTAAGAGTTTAATAATTTTTTCAGGATTCGGAACTTTTTCAAAATTTATTTGATTAACTTCGGAAGCAGTTTGAATTAAGACGTCACCAAAATTAAAGAAAGTTCCAAGAACTCCCCTGACAGATGAAGAAACATCTTGAATTACAGAAAGATCGGCTTCGGCAAAATGTTTGTTTAAAAGATTATTAAAATCGATATCAACAACTCTTTCGTCGGTAACTAAGAAAAGATTAAAATACCAGGATAAAAATTTTTCAAAAGCATAAATAAAAGTGATTAGATACCAGAAAAGAACGGCAGCAAATTGATATTGACCAGGGAAAAAATTAAGAAAAGTAAAATATCTAAAAAATAAAGGAACAAAAAGCATTAAAATAGAAACAATAATCCAAGAAAGATTATTAATCCAATGAGGACGGACAGCTAAATAAATTTCTTCATTTTCGTCGCGCTCGGCAAAAGTTAAAATTTTAGGACGAACTAAAAAGGATGAAAAAGGGCTTTTGGTGTGACCTAAAATGTTATAAATTTTTTGAGTTAAATCTTCTTTGGTAAGTAAAACTTCGGATTTTTTTTCGGTATTAATGTTTTTTTTCTTGGGCGTTTCTTCGGCTGACTTGGAAACAAAGACTTCGTCATCAGGAGCGACAGTATCTAAATCTTTGGAACGGTTCATAGCCTATTATAACAATTAATTACTTCTTTTCGATGTTGAAAAGGGCGGATTTAATAACGATGGCGCCTGGAGAACGAAGATTAAAAATAGTCTTAAAAGTTTCGGCAGAAAAAGATAAATTACCTTTGTCGGTGGAAATATTAACATTTTTAGTATTACCAGAAGTCGAATAATCAACAGAAATGGAATTAACTGAAGATATTGGACCACCTTTATCCCCAACTTGACGTTTTAATTCATCTTTTGACCAAGCATTTCCATCACAAGAACCAATACAATTTTGAATTTGAGATAAATGAGAAGAATCACCGGTTTTGTCATAAAACAAAACGGCATTGACGATGTCGGAAAATTCTTCGTTATTTAACCAAGGATGAGATCGACCATAAGCAGCGTTACTACGAGTTTTATACCAGCCTTTATAAAACCAGGCAGAACCAGCAATTTTTTCATAAGAATTACCAGGCCAACAGGATTGATTACCACAGGTGGTGTCCCAAACACTAGGGGTAGTGTGATCTTGAGTGGTGTAGCCGATAGTGGCACCACCAGAAGTGGAAGCATACATGGTAGAAAAAATATTCCCAGTTTTATTACTTTTAATAACCATACCGCGGGTATCTTCGACAGCTTGTTTCCAACGACCTGGAGAATTAAGACGGGAAGTTGAATAAACTTGACAAGCTTCGCTGGTACAAATAGTACCAGCACGATTATTGGTTGAATT
>Ga0247841_10005669_pt1 | contig 19943 bp, 24 predicted proteins | sample LaCruzMarch2015__2_FD_192410 | JGI IMG/M metagenome (GOLD analysis project Ga0247841, IMG submission 192410) | Freshwater microbial communities from meromictic Lake La Cruz, Castile-La Mancha, Spain - LaCruzMarch2015_18m | ecosystem: Environmental > Aquatic > Freshwater > Lake | place: Spain... | reverse complement strand
AAAACCATATAATTATTTAATTTAAGATGTAACCTAAGTAAGCTTAAAATATCCGGCTCATCATCAACAATCAGAACGGTATATTTCTTCTCCATAATGATTCTGACTCACTTCCAGATTTCGATCGCTGTATCGGGACATATAAGAGCACAAGAAAGGCAAGCTGTACATTTTTCCATTTCTTTGATACTGGCTGGATGATAACCAACATTGTTCAAATCAGGGGATAATGCAATTATTTTGACAGGACAAACGCTAATACAAAGGGAACAGCCTTTGCACAATTTTTCATCAATAATGACTTTTGCCATGGTTCCTCCTTCTAATTTTTAGTACTATAACTCCCGGATCAATTCTTGGGCTATGACAATTCTTTGTATCTGATTCGTTCCTTCGTAAATCTGGGTTATTTTTGCATCCCGCATCATTTTTTCAACCGGATAATCTTTCATATACCCATATCCGCCTAATATTTGCACAGCATCGGTTGTAACTTTCATTGCCATATCGGAAGCAAACATTTTTGACATGGAAGATTCTTTTGAATATTTTTTTTCACCTGAATCAATCATACGAGCTGTTTGATAGATCAAACACCTGGCAGCTTCGATTTGGGTTGCCATGTCAGCAAGCATAAATTTGATCACTTGCTGAGAGATGATCGGTTCTCCAAATTGGATGCGGTTCTTTGCATAATGAATGGCTTCTTCAAAGGCTCCCTGTGCAATCCCTAGAGCTTGAGCCCCCACACCGGGACGGGAGTGATCAAAATTCGCCATGGCAACAAAAAAACCTCTCCCAACACCACCCACTATATTTTCTTTCGGCACCATGACATCATCAAATAGTAATTCACAGGTTCGGGATGCCCTAATACCCATTTTATTTTCTTTTTTTCCGAATGAAAATCCTGGCATTCCCTTTTCAAGAATGACTGCTGTCTGTCCACGAATTCCTTTTTTTGGATCAATTGTGGCTAAAATAACATATATATCAGCTACTTCGGCATTCGTGATAAAAATTTTGGTACCATTTACCCGATAAGAATCACCCTCAAGGATAGCTCTCGTTTGGATATTTCCGACATCGGATCCCGCTTCTGCTTCCGTTAAACCAAATGCGCACAATTTCTTTCCACTAGCTATATCCGGTAAAAATCTTTTTTTCTGTTCTTCTGTACCAAATCGCACAATCGGATAAGATCCAAGAGCATTAACAGCAAAAGATGTCCCAACTCCACCGCAAACTCGGGAAATTTCTTCCATAACAAGGCAGAGATCAAGAACTCCGAGACCGAATCCTCCGTATTCCTCTGGAATGAAAATCCGAAAAAAATCCAGCTTTCCTAGCTCATACATAATATCATAAGGAAAAAGATCCTTTTCATCCAATTCGCTTCGAATCGGCTTGATTCTCTCCTCTGCAAATTTTCTAGCCAGCATTTGAATCGTTTTTTGCTTTTCATTTAATTCGTATTTCATTGTGATCTGATTTTACTTTAATACTGACTATCTTTCAACCTTTGGAACAATGATTGGAGTGCATTTGAACTATTTTTCATAGTCGTTATACTGGTCAAATAGATTTCAGGCTGTATTGGAGATTTTAGTATGGAAAGAGAAATACAAAAAGAGTATGTATCAAAAGTTCGGATAAAAACAAAAATTGTTAATTGTTTGTGTAAAGATGAGTTCATCCATCTGAAGCGGGATGATAAAGTAACGGTAGATATGGGAACCGATAAAGATTTCGGATCAGTATTTTGTTCGCCCCAAAAAATTGAGCTCTTGGCTGGTGAAACGTACCCAGTGGTATTGGATTCTTCACTCACCAGGTCAGAGGATGAAGTAATGAGGGTGTTTCGATTAGAAAAAGAAATGGTCCGCTTTTGTGAAGACAGAATAAAAAATTATCACCTGGAAATGGAAGTATTAAAAGCTGAATATTCAATTGATACATCAAGGGTAATAGTTTACTTTACGGCAGAAAAAAGGATTGATTTTCGCGAACTCGTAAAAGATGCGAATCACCATTTAAAAGGAAACACCCGCATCGAACTCTGGCAAATTAGTGCCAGGGAAAAAGCTGTGTTAATCGGTGGTTTAGGAATTTGTGGACGTGAAATTTGCTGTCGTTCTATCGGCAAGATTCCTGAAACCGTAAGTATTCGGACAGTAAAAGATCAGCATTTGGACATCAATCCTCTAAAAATTACTGGGTTATGTGGGAAATTAATGTGCTGTCTAACCTATGAACATTCTGTTTATTGCGACTTGTCTAAAAAATTCCCAAAAGTGGGAACAAAAGTGATTGCTTATCAAAAGAACGGCTTCATCAAATCAATCAATATTTTGAAAGATTCCGTCAACGTTGAATTCGAAGAAAAAGTCACTAAGGAATGTAAACTATCCGAAATTGAAATTGTGAGAGAAGAGATTAAAAACAAATAGCGAAGAAAAACAAATCTCTTCGCTATTTGTTTTTAATCTATAGATTACTACTTTATTTCTTTGAAGGCAGTATGTTTGGTTCCACAAATCGGGCAGATATCCGGCACATCGTTATCCGCAATAAAACCACAGATTGGACAAACAAAATAGTTATGTAGTGAATGGTCCCCAATGGCATTTAATGCTTTTTGGTATAAGTTGGCATGGACTTCTTCAGCTGCATTGGCTTGTGAAAAAGCCTTCACGGCCTCCTGCATGCCTTCATTTGTAGCCTCGTTAATAAATTCAGGATACATTTCTGTAAATTCATGGGTTTCCCCTGTAATGGCTGATTTTAGATTTTCAGCGGTGGTTTTGTTGTAACCTAAGACTTTCAAGTGATGCATGGCATGAATTGTTTCTGCTTCCGCCGCAGCCCTGAATAGTTTGGCAACGCTGGCATGCCCCTCTGCATCTGCTTTCTGTGCAAAAGCCAAATACTTTCGATTCGCTTGTGATTCTCCTGCAAAAGCAGCTTGTAAATTCTTCTCTGTTTTACTCATGTTTCACTCCTCATTATTAATATTTTTTCTAAATTTCCACTTTAATTAACAAAAGACTTTCATTTGAGTTCCGAAAATTCATAATGAAATGAAGTGGTCAATTTTACTTTTGTGGCAATAACATTCATTACTTTAATTTCTTTGTCGATAATCGTTCGGACTAAAAACCGATTGGAAAATCCCATTTTCTCTAAAAGACCAATCATCTCGCCCATTTCAGCCTGCTTTAATAATCGATTCAAAACTTTATTATTGTCTTCATTGTCAAGTAGGTACAAATACAATTTGCCTTGATCCTTCAATAAGCGAAACAATTCAGATAGCAAAACGATAGGGTCTCTCATCAGATAAGAAATGTCGAGTAAAAAGATCGTATCAAATTGACTTTCTTTGAATTTTATTGAGGATCGTAAATTGAAAATTCTGGCTATCAGTTTTTCTAAAAAACCATATTCTGATAAATAATTCTTCAGATTTTTTTCTTCTGCTTCTCTTGAAAAATAAAGAACCCCTTTACATCCCTTTCGCATTTTTTGGGCGAGTGAAGGCAAGATGGATTGGTCTTGCAAACCAAATATGGCAAAATGATGATCTTTTTCAAACCGAATGGTTTTAACAAACTGCTGATCAACATTTTGATGGTTATTTTTTTGAATCATTGTACCTTTCCTGATTTGAAAATAAACAACCACAATATTTTTGTCGATAATACTCCCTTGATTTAGCTTCTGTAACCCCCTGCCAAAATTCTGGTCGATAATCAAAATATAAGAAACGGTCTTTTCCTAATAATTCTTCTGCAATTGATTTGATCAAATCATGTTTTTGATAAATACTGTACAGGAGGGTTGTTGTGGCAAATGAAATATTCATTTGATCCGCTTTTTCTTTTAACCGGGTTAATCGAATTTTATAACAGATTTCGCACCGATCAATCGAATTTTTCTTTTTCAACACACTTTTCAGGAAAGACTCAAAAGGATATTCATCGTAAAGTATTTTCATATTGAATTCGCGTGATATCATCTCAACAGAGCCCTTTCGATCTAAGTATTCTTTGTATGGATGAATGTTCGGATTGAAGAAGAGACCGATAATATCATACGTTTTCTGTAAATTCAGAATTGGCATTATAGCACAAGGAGCACAGCAAATATGTATGATTAATTTTGGTTTCAAAACAACAAACTCTTTCTTTCTTTAACAAAACCATGGGAAATCAAATAATTAATTCCTTCTTTCGTAATAGATCTTCCCCGATGGGATTTTTCAATAAAGTTTAGCGCCAGCAAATACGGCTCCATCATCTCCTCCATCGTTGTCCGATCATCATTTAAGATAGCACAAATGGTATTTAAACCTAAAGGTCTTCCATCCTTCTCATACAGTAAGTTTAGAATCTTCCGGTCCTGCTCCATCAAACCAATCTCATCGATCTGAAGCGATTTGAATGTCTTTTCAATGATTGGGAGTGAGATAATGCCTTCATTTTCAACAACAGCGAAATCACGAACTCTTCGAACCAGATTGATAGCAATCCGGGGTGTACCCCTTGCCCTTTTTGCAATTTCATATGCATTTTCTGATGAAATAGTAATGCTTAAGTGAGAGGAAATCTGAAGAATAACGGAGACTAGCTCTTCTGTGGAATAAAATTGAAACTGGAATATCATACCGAAGCGATCCCGAAATGGTTTGGACAATAATCCTGCTCTGGTGGTTGCTCCAATCATCGTAAATGGGTTGCAGGTTAAGGCTACGGCTTTAATATTTCGACCTCCCCCCCGAACAATTTGAATCAAATAGTCTTCCATAACACTATATAAAGATTCTTCCACTCTTTTATCCAGCCGATGGATCTCATCAATAAACAAAATATCTCCTTTATCGAGTGTCATGACAATCGAAAAAAGATCAATCACTCTTTTGATTGAAGTGGCCGTTGTCCGTACAAGATTTGTTCCCATTTCAGCCGCCACAATTGTAGCTAAAGAAGTTTTTCCCAACCCAGGTGGTCCATGCAACAAAATATGCTCCAGACAATCTCCCCGGTTTTGTGAGGCTTTCATAGATATGATCAGATTTTTTTTGATTGTATCCTGTCCAATATACTCATTCAGTGTCCTTGGACGATATAAAAAATCATCCTGTGGTTGTTCAATTTTCTTTGTATTCACTGAATTTCCTTTGAATTATTAAATTTTTTTGTTTTCACGTTTTTTCGGTACAGCAAATAAGCTTCCTTGAAGGCTCCAAGGCGATTGACTGCTTTGTTTTCTACTTTCATGGTTTTTATTAACAATCGTCGAAATCGAATCAAATCATGATATGTTAATGTCACATAATCCTGCCGACCAAATCGACCATCAGGAAACCGACAATAAAACAAATCCCCATTCTCTTTATCTTTCCATTCATCTTCTGTATCCATGATCCCTTTTACCAATTTGTGAGAAATAAACAAGTAATCTTCTTCCTTCGTAACTTCATATAATAACAGAAAAAAGGAAGATTCGTTCAGTACATGATTTAAAGAAGAATGTGTTTTTATCTTCGAAGTAAAAGATACATCATAGTCTTGGAGTAGATATCCCCCGTTTTTCGTTCGATAAGCTTTCCCGTTTTGCATCATTACAAGTAGAATATTGCCTATTTTTTTTGCCATTGTTAGAGCATAAGGAATTTTAAATTTTTTATAAATTTCCAGTAGAAAAATTCCTGCATCCACATTAAACCGTGTATCAAAATAATGGGAGTCAATCTGGTAATCATTCTTAAGCCATACTGATTCGGTATTGTTGGACCAATACCCATAAGGATTCCTGGTTCGGCAGAGTGCCAGATAAGACAAAAGAGCAATATCATTAAAAAGTGTAGAATCCTCCTCGAAATAGTATTCAAGTATACTTCGTGCGCCATACATGGAGTAATCCCAATAATACGTTTTTTCGGATTCTCCAATGTAACCATCGGAATTATAGAGATAATAGAACCCATTTCTTGAAAACCGTTTTATTCGATTAAAATCCAAATTTTGAAGAATTTTTTGGGTTACGGCGGATTTGATTGATAATAAATTCTCGGAGGAAAAAATAGCCCAATCCTCTAAAATCGTATTTTGTTTTAGCAGACAGAAATTTTCAATCCGAATAATCCCAGCCTTCGTGAATACTTCGGAATAGGACAGGCTATCTATTCTCTCCTGCAAGCCATTCCCGTGATTACTGTAGAGGAAGAGAGATCCTTTCAATATTTGGTGTATTACTTGGTCATAGCGAAGTGTTTGTAAAAAGAAAGTCTCCTGGTTGGTTCTTTTTGTTAGTGCTTTTTGAAACTGCATTTGGTTGTTTGCAAAAGTTGGTGAAGTTGAGAGGTAATGAAAGGGGTAAATTTCATCGGATTTCCAGATCCCAATTTTCTCATCTTTATATTGTAATTGATATTTGAATGGAATGTCAGGTCCTTTAAAATGTTCAACCTGGCTAAAAAAAACAGCATCCCCATTGGATAAAATATCAACCCAAATTCTCATCTGCATTGATTCTTCACCTTTATATGATACTTGAGCATCAAATCCCAATTCGGTGTATAAATCAATCTTCTCGCTTCGTTTTGTGGTTAGTTTTGAAACAGCAAAAGGTGGTTCGATGGTGATCCCAATTTTTCGAATTTTCCGCTCAGGGGAAAAATATACAAACCAATGCGTTAACCCTTCTTTCTGATAAAATTCTCCCACTTGTTCTTTTCCTTGGAATAATACCGGTGGAGCCTGTACCCGTAAAAACAGGAAGCAGTTTAAAAGCAATAGAAAAATCAATACAATCGTAACTTTTTTTTGAAAACTGTAACTTGATTTCATTTTTTGTTTCGCATCATTCCTTATATTGATTATACTTATTAACCATAAATGGAACAGGGAAATAATAATCATGCATTGTTTGATCAGGAGCTAAAACTGGTACTTCAGAGCTACCTGCCAGAATTAGATGTAAAGAAAGCAGAAGATGCTTTTTCATTTGCTGACCAGTTTCATAAGGGTCAATTACGAAAATCCATGGAACCCTATATTATTCATCCCCTTGCTGTCGCTAAAATTCTAGCTGAGCATTTTGCTCCGATCAGCATTGTCATCGCAGGTTTACTTCATGATAGCATAGAAGATACGGAAGCAGATGAAAAAATTATTAAGGAACGCTTCGGGCATGATATTGCTGACCTAGTCGTACAACTCACCCATCTACAGAACTTCGATTTTATGTCAGAGGAGGAGGGTCAGGTAGAAAATCTTCGAAAACTCCTGTTGGCAATGGCTTCCGACACAAGGGTTGTTTTGATTAAAATTGCTGACAGACTCCATAATATGAGAACATTGAATCACTTGATCAAGGAAAAACAAAAAAGAATTGCCCTAGAAACAATGGAAATCTATGTACCACTCGTACATCGTCTTGGTATGTATGCTTTTAAATGGGAGTTGGAAGACCTTGCTTTCAAATACTTGTATCCAGAGGACTTTAAAAAAGTAAAACAACTAGTTTCAAAAAAAAGGGAAGATCGGGTAGAATACATTGAAACCGTCGTAAATATTTTAAAGACAGAACTGGAAAATAATTCTTTGGAATTCAAAATTGAAGGTCGACCAAAAAATTTGTTTTCAACCTACAAAAAAATGGAACGGGAGCACAAGGATTTTAGTGAAATTTTTGATTTGTTTGCAACCCGTATTCTGGTGAGTAATGTGGGAGATTGTTATATTGTTTTAGGTATTATTCACAATTTATGGCGTCCCGTACCAGGAAGAATCAAGGATTATATCGCCAATCCAAAGCCAAATGGGTATCGATCACTCCACACTACCGTATTCGGACCGTATGACGAACTGCTGGAAATCCAGATCCGTACAAACGAAATGCATCAAAACAATGAAGTAGGCATCGCAAACCATTGGAGCTATAAAGATGGGGATATTGATAAAGATTTTGATGATAAAGTTTCATGGCTTCGGCAATTCTTCGATATGCAATCCGAAGCAACAGATGCAAAAGATTTTATTGCCTCAGTCAAATTTGATTTGTTTAAAGATGAGATATTTGTTTTTACCCCAAAAGGAAAAGTTATTGATTTTCCTGCGGGAGCAACACCCATTGATTTTGCTTACCGGATTCACTCCGATGTGGGAAATACCTGTGTTGGAGCAAAAGTAAATGGAAAAATTGTTCCGATAAATTATAAACTACAAACAGGCGACCGTGTCCAAATTTTAACAAACAAATCTTCCAAGGGACCTAGCCGGGATTGGCTAACCATAGCCAGATCGCCTTCAACGAGAGCAAAAATTCGTGTCTGGTTTAAACATTTGGAACAACTTCAAGATGATGGTAAGCCGGAGTTAGAAGCAAAAGAAGAAGAAAAAAAACAGACCCCCCCCAAACATGTAAAAAAATTAGCAAAAATTCCAATGCATGGAAAAAGTCTTGTCATCATAGATGGTAAGGAAGACCTGCCTGTTGTATTTCCAAAATGCTGTCACCCCATACCTTATGATGAAATTGTAGGTTATATTTCGCGGGGTAGAGGGATTACGGTTCACCGAAAAGACTGTACCAATGTAAAAAGTCTCTCTCGGGAACAAGATCGAATAATTCCAGTTCATTGGTGCACAGTAGAAAATATTGCCTTTGTGACTGGTTTATCGATAAAAGTAAAGGACGAAAAAGGGACCTTGGCAAAAATATCCAACATAATTTCTGATGAAGGTATCAATGTATTAGATTTACGAGCGCTAGTATCTGCGAACAACTCAGCTAGGATCACTGCCAAGATCCAGATCGAAAATATTGTTCAACTCGAAAAACTAATTGATAAAATCAGCCGAATCGATTGTGTGGAAAAGATAAAAAGAATCTAAACATGAAATGCGTTATACAAAGAGTTTCTTTTGGATCGATTGCTGTCAATCAATCAGAAATCACCCATATCGATTCCGGACTTGCTGTTTTCTTGGGGATAGAGGAAGGAGACTGTGAAAAAGACCTAGTGCTGATGGCAAGAAAAATTAGCGGGATTCGAATTTTTGAAGATGAGACCGGCAAGATGAAATGTTCATTATCAGAACACCAAAAAATCCTGTTAATTTCCCAATTCACACTTCTTGGCTCCATCAAACAAGGTTTTCGCCCCGATTTTACAAAAGCTGAAAACCCCGAGAAAGCAAATGAAATGTATAAAACTTTAATCCGCTTGCTCAGGGAAGAATATAGCCGAACCGTAGAGCACGGCATTTTTGGTGCCGTTATGGAAGTACACCTAACAATCGATGGACCCGTCACAATCCAATACGATACAAGGAGATAAAATGATAGAAATTACCCGGATCCCCTGCGGACCCATTATGACCAATTCCTATATTCTGGAGCAAACACGAGAGAATTTTGCCTGGGTTGTTGATCCTGCCGAGGGGAAACCAATCCTGGATTTTCTAAAAACACACCGATTAGAACTAAAAGGAATTTTGCTGACACACGGACATTTTGACCACATCATAGGAATATCCACTTTACTAGATTCTCATCCAGATTGTCAGATCTTTCTTCATCCGGAGGATTTAGAATGTTTATACGATCCAGAGATGAATGGTTCTACCTCATTTTATCAACCATTTTTTATCAGCAGGTCAAAGCAAATCACTCCTTACCCAGAATTGTTAGATTTGGCTGGCGAATCCTTTTCCGTCATTGAAACACCAGGTCACACACCAGGATCTGTAACAATTTTAAATTCAGACTCAATGATAACAGGAGATTTTCTTTTTAAGGACACTATCGGGGGGACAGATTTTCTGAGAAGCTCTCCAAAAGAAATGCAAGAATCCTTGAGAAAAATGATTCATCGGATGCAAAGTGCCGAAAAAGAAATCACAGTTTATCCTGGTCATTATGACACAACCACCTGGCAGAATGAATTGCTTTCCAATCCCTTTCTTGCTAGAATTTCTAGACATAAGGGGCAGTAGTTCAGTTGGGAGAACGCATCCCTCGCACGGATGAGGTCAGGGGTTCGAATCCCCTCTGCTCCACCATTACTTTCTAAATGCCTTGTTAAGTGATTGCATACCCTAACAGTGCCAATCCAAATGAAAGCTTTTATCAACACCGTCAAGTAATAAAAAGTGATCCATGCAAACCTCAATGACACATACCTTATTATTTGAGGCAAACGCAATAAGATTCGTATGCTTTTTTACCAGCTGCCGAATAATTTCTTCCATTGTTTTCCTGTGATCGATAATAGAAGCATTGCCATATACTGTGACTGCTTTGATTTGATTTGCTTCATTATACAGGCTCTCTCTTGTGTCAATCAGTAAACTTACTTTTGGATTGTTGATTATATTTATATGCTTTGTGCTTTCCTTGAGTGTAAGCATATACAATTTCGTACAACTTTCATTCAATACATACTGCATTAGGGAAGAGTTTGGGCTATCATTTCTGCAAGTGGACAAAACGCAGAATTCATTATCCAATAAAATTTTCATGACAGTAGGCAACATTATTTTCCCCTTTTCACTTTATTGAAGACGGTTAAATTTATTTTACTATGGATACATATAAACATAAAGGGACGTTCTCGGTTCAGAATCTATTTTTATGCTATATTTATTTTTGATTTTTCTTGTCTCTGTATCGATCAGTTTTTCATGTTTGATTCTCCGAGTTTTCAAATCAGCAAAGCTAAAAAAAAAATGGACAGAGCGATTTGTTTTAAAACCAGAGAGAAAGTTTCACTTTGGTTGGAAAAGCCAATTTCTTACATCTAAAAATTGATGAGATCCTTGGGGACAAAGAGCTGGATTCACAGAATTGATCTAATGCTCAGGATTTCTACTTCTCAAACACTTTCTTCATCGGCTCCCAGTAATAATCTTTCCAGCCTTGAGCGATACTTTCAAGATCTTCCTCAGGAACTCCCGACTGGGTAAAGTTAAGGTAGGTTCCTGTTGAGATTTCTTTGATCGAAAAGGTTACTTTGGAGTAGTGATCTTTTGGCCAATCGCTGAATCTCCATTTTTGAACAATTTTTCGATCCACTTCCAGTTCAATAGTAATGCCTTCCATAGTCCCATTATAGATAGAAAATGAATCTCCAACATTCCTGCCAATGATGGCTTTTCCACCCGTAAACTGGCTATGTTTTTTTTCGTCCATGAGCAGTTCGTAAACTTCATGGGGGCTTACCTTGAAAGTTGCTATCTGACGAATCGTTTTTGTACCCATTGTTCCCTCCCCAAGAATTACTTCTTTAAAAGATCTTTGTATTTCTCAGCAAAATGCTTTACTTTTGGCGCTATGACAACATTGCAATAAGGTTGAAATTTGTTTTCGCTGAAATAGTTTTGGTGATAATCCTCTGCAGGGAAAAAAGTTTCCATCTCTTTGATTTCGGTAACGATTGGACTTTTGTATTTTCCCGCGAGGTTAAGTTTTTTCTTAAGTTCTTCTGCTGAAATTTTTTGTGCCTCAGAGGTAGTTAGAATAATAGACCGATACTGCGTCCCGTAATCATTTCCCTGTCGATTCAGTTGTATAGGGTCGTGCATATCCCAAAATATTTCCAGTAGTTTCTCATAAGTGATAACTTTTGGATCAAACTCGATTTGTATAACTTCTGCATGTCCGGTAAATCCCGCGCTAACTCTTTGGTAGGTAGGATTTTTTTCATTTCCTCCTGCGTATCCAGAGGTGACCGATCTTACCCCGCCTAATCTTTGGAATAATGCTTCCAGACACCAGAAACATCCTCCACCAAACACAGCTGTTTCAAATTCTCCGTTCATTTTTATATCCTTCTTGATTGTAATATTATAGGTTCTATTCACGTTTTTGGTTTGACAAGACGCAATTCCTATCGTTAATAACACCATAATTAGTAATGATTCAAATCGTTTATTCATTTTTATTAGATAACTTATAGGGAACCAAAAAGGTTTCTATTTGTTTATGTTTTAGGCAAATCTTAAGGAGAACAAATGGAAGATATTGACTTAAAAATGGAGCAACAATTGACCTTATCTCGACCAAGACTTCATTATTCTGTTATTGCTAAATTATTTTTTTGGGGAATGGATCTGATTACGGGAAAAAAGCTTACACTCGCTAAAGCGAAACTACTGGAAACGCTTGCTTGTATTCCTTACCGTGAATGGGAAATTCGAAAGTATCAGAAGATTACAAAATATTATACGAAGCAATCGATCGTAAAGGATTCCCGGGAGATTATTAAATGGGCAAGAGAGGCTCAAGATAATGAATACTGGCATTTGATGGTCTTGCATGAAAAAATGAAAGAGGACAAGATTTCTGATACTTGGTATTTGTCTTCCTTTGTTCGTCTTGGAGCGGTTATGTTTTATGTTTTTCTTTCCCGTATCATAGCTTTTCTTAACATTACATGGGCTTATGATTTTAATGCTCAGTTCGAAGATCACGCAGAACACGTTTATGCTCAGTTTGTGAGTGAAAATCCTGAGTGGGAAAATCAGCCGATGAATAATCCATTGGTTAAGGAGTATTCGAATGTAGCCACCTGGGCTGATGTATTTCGGAGAATCGGACTGGACGAAAGAGACCATATGAACAACAGTTTTCTCTATTCTAATCAAACCAGTCGCATTGTATCATATTTAGGTATGCCAAGAAAATCCTAGTGGAACTATAGGATATTTAATCCGTTTATCTAGTAATTAAAAAACTTGAAGCAAACTTGAAAGAGGAGAACCAGTGGCTGTACGAAAAATTGTTGAAATCGATGAGTCTAAGTGTACTGGATGTGGAGAATGTATTCCTAATTGTATGGAAGGAGCTCTCCAGATTATCGACGGCAAAGCCAGACTTCTGAGTGATTACTTTTGTGACGGTCTGGGAGCTTGCCTGGGTCATTGTCCTGTGGATGCGATTAGGGTTGAGGAGAGAGAGGCGGAAGAATACTCGGAGCGAAAAGTCATGGAGAAAATCATCACACAAGGCGAAAATACTTTGATTGCTCATCTCAGCCATCTGAACGATCACAATGAATCTGAGTTACTGAAGCAAGCCATCAGTTTTTTGAATGAAAAAAATATAAAAATACCTAACTATGAAAAGGAGAAAAGTATGCACCAGGGATGCCCCGGTTCAAGAGAAGTCAATATACAAAGAAATGAAAATGAAAGCAATACAGGAGCTGTAAGTAATCAATCAGAACTGACCCAGTGGCCGATTCAAATGCATCTTGTCTCTCCCCGTGCCCCCTTCTTCAATAATTCACACCTTCTGATTGCTGCTAGCTGTTCTGCCTTTACCATGGGGGGATTCCATAGAGAGTTATTGCACAACAAAAAACTAATCATAGCCTGCCCAAAGCTGGACAGAACGGAAGGATATTTGGAGAAGTTGGTAGAAATATTCAAAACTAGTACCATCAAAAGTGTTACGGTTGCTATTATGGAAGTTCCCTGTTGCAGAGGTCTTCATCGTCTGGTGCAGGATGCTATCGCTCAGTCTGGCAAGAATATTCCCTTGATCGTAGAAACAATATCCATTCAAGGTGAGATTTTATAAAGAAGTACTATAATCATCTCTAGTGTAACAAGGGGGTGCTTGATGAGTATTCTTGAGGTTAAGAATTTAACAAAGTACTACGGGAAATCTCGTGGAATCATAGATGTCAGTTTCAGTGTAGAGGAGGGAGAGATCTTCGGGTTTATCGGTCCCAATGGAGCTGGTAAATCGACAACGATCCGAACCCTCCTTTCTCTTATTTATCCAACTTCTGGCAGTGCTACTATCTTTGGGAAAGACTGTATCCGCTATTCTGCTGAAATTAAAATGGATATTGGCTATCTCCCTTCCGAAGTTTTCTATTACGACAATATGAGAGCGATCGATCTCCTGAATTACTCAGCCAGTTTTTACAAAAAAGATTGTAGTAAGCGAATCAAGGAGCTGGCAGAAATCCTGGATCTGGATCTACGAAGGAAAATCGATGATTTGTCCTCAGGAAACCGAAAAAAAGTGGGGATTATCCAGGGACTTCTCCATGATCCAAAGCTGATTATCCTGGACGAACCAACGGGAGGTCTTGATCCCCTGATGCAGCAAAAATTCTTTGACTTGCTTAGGGAGGAGAACCAAAAAGGGTGTACGATCCTTTTTTCTTCCCATATTTTGTCCGAAGTACAACGACTTTGTAAACGGGTAGCAATCATCAAGGATGGGAAAATTATCAAACTTGAAAATATTTCTGATCTAACAGAAAACACGTATAAGCGAATCAAAATAGAAACAGCCTATCCTGTTATGGCTAGCTATTTTAAAACTGACGGAGTAAACAACCTGGTCGTAGATGGATGTAGTGTCAGTTTTATTTTTAAAGGAAACATAAATCCTGTATTAAAAAAGTTAGCCGACACCGAAGTCAGCAATATAGTGATAGAAGATCCAACGCTGGAAGAGATATTTATGCATTTTTACCACAAAGACCGGGTGGCATAAATGAATATCTTTCTTCATGAACTAAAAGCCTATCGGAAGTCAACATTTTTTTGGACGCTTTCCCTTGTTTTGGTTGCTGTTGTATTTCTTTCCCTTTTTCCCGCTTTTACAAAAGATGCAGACGCAACCAAGAGACTTTTGGAAGGATTTCCCAAAGAGCTGATCAAGGCTATGGGTTTATCCCTGGATACATTTTTTTCCATTCTCGGTTACTATTCCTTTGTTTTTGTCTATGTTACCCTCTGTGGAGCTATTCAAGCCATGAATTTTGGACTTTCCATACTTTCCAAGGAAGTGGCAGACCGAACTGCTGATTTCTTGCTGACAAAACCAATCACCCGATACCAAATCATGACTGCCAAATTATCAGCTGTTCTTGTATCCCTAATATTCACCAACTTTTTCTACGTTTTGTCTGCATACTTTATGATCAATTTATTAACAATAGATCCCATCAACAACCGTGTTTTTTTCTTGATCTCATTTAGTTTACTAATGGTACAGCTTATATTTTTTGCCATAGGCGTCCTTATTTCGGTATTGATCCCCAAGATTAAATCTGTGTTAACCTATTCTCTTTCCATTGTATTTGGTTTTTTTATACTAGACTTATTTAATGAGTTGGTCGGTGAAAAAGTACTTCGCTACTTTGTACCCTTTAAATATTATGACTCCCTTTACATCATGGTGCATGCATCCTACGATGTTCCCTTTGTTGTCCTTGGTTTTATCATAGTCGGTGGCTCAATCCTTACTAGTTATGTGATTTATGGTAAAAAAGATTTTTTGTTGTAAGGAGGTAGTAGGGTGAATATTTTCTTTCGAGAGCTTAAAGATAATTATAAGTCACTCCTCATTTGGGCTTTGGGGATATTTTTTATGGTTGCTGGGGGGATGAGTAAATATTCTGCAGCTTCCAAATCAGGGCAGTCCATGAACGTTTTACTGTCGAAAATGCCACGATACATCCAATCTCTCTTTGGTATCGGCTCTTTTGATCTTTCTAAAGCCAGTGGTTTCTATGGAGTCTTGTTTTTATACCTGGTCATCATGGCGGTTATCCACGCATCGCTCTTGGGAGCCACGATAGTTTCTAAGGAAGAGAGGGATAAAACATCCGAATTTCTTTATTCCAAGCCGATTACTAGGAAGAAAATAATCACACAAAAAGTGCTGGCGGGACTTCTTCTCATTTTTCTGTTGAATATGGCAACACTCTTGTCTTCGCTGGGGATGGTAAGTTTTTTTAGTCATAGGGAACCAGTTACGCCTATCATTCTCCCTCTCCTTGGGGGATTATTCATTCTGCAACTGCTGTTTTACTCCCTAGGTCTAGGGACGTCTTCCGTCAGGTCCAATCCAAAGAATGCGCCCTCTCTTGTTTCTGGTCTATTGCTCTTTTTCTTTTTTCTTTATAAGCTAATTGATATGACTCCAAAACTTGATTTGCTCAAGTATTTTACTCCTTTTGCCTATTTTGATGCGCAAAGAATTGTAACGAGTGGTATAAATCCTATGTTTGTCTTTATATCGGCTGTTATTATCATCAGCATGACAATCCTCGCGTATAGTTTCTTTGGAAAAAAGGATCTAGTGATTTGAATTTGGGAGAACGATCACATCTGGATCGTTGAATCACCTACCTGGATAATGGATCCGGAGAAAATCTCAACCGTTCCATTCACCAAATACCCGTTGATCAGAGTTCCATTGGCGCTTCCCAAGTCTCTAACAAAATATCGTCCTCCCTGCATAAATACTTCAGCATGCTGGTCAGAAACTTTAAAATCCTGTATGGGAATCTGGCTCATCGGGTTTCTCCCAATCATCATCCGGTCATAGGACATGGGTACAGATTGTCGGATACCATTGGCATGGGTAACAAGCAAGGTTGGCCCCATAAAGGAAGGTAGCGGTGGAGGAGGTGTATTCATCATCATGGGAGCCTGTGGATAATAGGGAGACGGCAGTGGTTGAGATGGTTTTCTCAACATATAGACAATCAGCAAGATGGTGCCAACAATTACGAGCAACGCAAGGAAGAACCATCCAGCAATCACTCCCCAATCTGTAGTCGAGGGAATGATTTGGTAAATAAACTGCCTAGGGTCTCGCCACCAGCTTGATCCAAAATCTGGGATAAATCCTTCGTCAAAATCCCAGGCAAAAACAGATCTTAGGTTGATTACGGTAAAACAAGAAAAAAAGAAAAAACCAACAATTGTATTGATAATTCTTATATTCGTATATTTTTTCATAATTCCTCCCTATCTCAAAAGGAAAATAAACCTATGAAGGAATTATAATGAAATCAGTTAGCGGAGCAATTTTTTAGAGCTGAATTGTTGAATCACCCATTTGCACATAATAGCCGGAATACAATTCGACAATCCCATAAATAGGCTCTCCATTCACAAAAGTTCCATTGGTGCTCCCCAAATCCCTTACAAAGTACCGTCCGTCCTGAATGTAAATTTCTGCATGCTGATCAGATATTTTGGAATCTTCGAGTAAAATTTGGCAGTTTGGGTTTTTGCCAATAATCATACGATCATATATCATTGGGACTTCTTGCCTATATCCATTTGGCTGAGTGACATATAGCATGGCGCCTTGAAATGGTTCCTGGGGCAAAGCTTGAGATGTTGGTTGATTGATCTGGTTTATAGGCACATAAGCTGATTTGGGTTTTTTTACTAGATAACTAATCAGGAAGACGATCCCAACCAATGGCACAACAATTAATAACCCCCATCCGAGATAAACCAACCAGTTACCAAGAAATTTATGCCATATTTGTTTTGGTAGTTCTATAATAGTTTTTCGAATGGTATGGCGGATTGCTTCTCCCAAAAAGTTAAAGTTGAATAATCCTAAGATCCCGTCATCCGAGTCCGAAGCAAAAACAATTTCAGATTTCAGAAAAATTATACAAATCATCGATATATACAGAAACAAAGACCTGATTCTATTTTTCATTCTTACTTTCTCCTCAACAAATTGAACAGACCATATAAAATTATATTTTTTTCTCTGCAGGAATAAACAGCAATGAAATTGAATTTACACAGTGACGAATATTTTTAAGCGTAAATCCCTCTCCTTCGAAAACATGACCTAAATGAGCTCCACACTGGTTGCACATAATTTCTGTCCTTTGCCCATCTGTATCAGGGATATGCTTCACTGCACCATCGATCTCTTGGTCAAAGCTTGGCCAACCGCATCCGGAATGAAATTTGCTGTTTGAAAAATATAAAGAAGCTCCACAACGCTTGCAAAGATATGTACCTTCCTCAAAATATTCGGTAAATTCTCCTTTGAAAGGTTTTTCTGTTCCTTTATGAATGATTACTCTCTCTTCTTCCGTTGTTAATTTTTTATATTCCATTTTCCTTCACTTCCTTTACAATTGTAACACGTTACAAATTGACAAAGTTTCATTTTGGTTTACTTAACATTGAAAGAAGAAAAAGAGGTATTGAAGATGAGGAAAAGATTTTGTCTTGTTCTCTTAGTTATTTCTTTCTTAGTTTTTGCTGTTAAAGCTCCATCGATTCATGCAGAAGAAAAGATAATCAACCTCAAGAGCATCACACTTGTTGAGCATGTTTTTATTGGAACTCACGATACTTCCGAGGATATAATTGAAAATGCAAAGATTAGTAATGGAGAAGAAAATTTCTTGTTGATTAGTCTTCCTCATCGCTTTAATGATACTGTTCTATCCACCTCCGATACTCAGTACCGCGGTGATCTTTACTGCCAACCGATACAAGCCATTCCCGTGATTGCAGTGGATGGTGTTGTTGACCCGCGCGATAAGGATTCTAGCAGTCATTGGCCGGAAGCAATAAAAAAAGGAATACAAAATCATCCAAATATGGCAGATTTTACCCTCCAGAAATTACCAAACGGTTTGTACCAGGTCAATGCATTGGGAACAAGCGATGAGCTAACCAAATACACCAAAATTGTTTTGACAATAATCTTGTATCAAGATTGGGTTCCCTGTGCTTGGGAAAATGGTGATACTACCGTTCGTAATTTAGCCAGAAAGTTTCCTATGGGAGCCTGGGGTCAATATGTAAATATCAAAAAAGATAAACTAGCGGTAGGCAAATTTGACCTAGTTGCCCCCGATGAATTTAGAAATATGTATGGATTGGTAGCTTTAATTCAAGATTTGGAAACGAATAAAATCTTAGCTTCCGCCTACTGCAATCTGGGTGATACTGAAAAACCGGCCTATTTTTTATGGAACAACTGGCCTAAAGCCACTTATGACCTTGAGAATCAAAAGCTGAATGAACAATTTATTCTGAAAACAGGTATTTCCGAGATGACCTTTATGGTAAAAAATGCAAAGGATCTTCGGTTAATACAGTTTGAGCTGGATTATAAAGAAGCAGAAAAACTGGTATATGATATTTTAGGTTGTGTTGTAAAACCTGATTTAAAAGAGAAATCCACATTAACATTCGACTTGTTAAATAAGAAGGTTACTTTGTATTTCTCAGAACCAATCAATGGTGATAAGGAATTATTTTCATTAATTGTTCACTGGAAAAAGCAAAACTTGGAAACTTCTTCCAATTTTAAAATCAAGAGTTTTTTTGCTTACAACACTCTAAACAATGTTGTATATTTCGATTTAAATGACATAAGGCAGTATTATCCCAACATGCTCCTTATTATGCCAAATCCGCTTGATTTCAATGAGGATTCCTGGATTGACGATACAGATCTACAGATTATGGTCCCCCATTTTGGCTTTCAAGACGGCGAGAAAGATTACGACCCTAAGTTTGATTTGAACCAATCGGATCAAAAAAAGAGAATAGATATTTTAGATGTTGTTTCCATGATTTCCGAAGTGAATCATCAAACCAGTTTACAAAAGAGCGTAAAATAGTTGTTATGTTTATTAAAAAGAAGAGTATAATTCTTGATAGCGAGTTAACCTTTCAAAAAGGAGGTAGATAGAATTATGAAAAGACAGTCTGTTCTTGTTATGGCTTTGGTCTTCATTTTTGTTTTTGGGATGGTGATAACACAAAGCATAAAGGTTTTTGCGAATACAAATCAGAAACAAAAAACTGAAAATACAATAATGCCGTTAGTTACAGCACCTACAAAACCACTCCCCCCAAAAACCACTCCCGTAAAACCACCCGAAAATAAGGGAGGCAACGGCGGTGGAGGCGGAGATAAGCCACCAAATCCAGGTGGAGGCGGCGGTGGAGGCGGCGGGCCTGATCCAGGAGGCGGCGGCGGAGGCGGAACACCAACACCACCACCACCACCAACAACCCCGCCCGGGAAAGGCTAGAAGTACAGAGTTGAGATTTCAAACCCACAAGAACTAAAGTTCTTGTGGGTTTTTGTTTTTGTAACTTTTTCCTTCGGATGCGGTATAC
>Ga0247841_10005668_pt1 | contig 19948 bp, 25 predicted proteins | sample LaCruzMarch2015__2_FD_192410 | JGI IMG/M metagenome (GOLD analysis project Ga0247841, IMG submission 192410) | Freshwater microbial communities from meromictic Lake La Cruz, Castile-La Mancha, Spain - LaCruzMarch2015_18m | ecosystem: Environmental > Aquatic > Freshwater > Lake | place: Spain... | reverse complement strand
CCCGGTCTTGAACTCGTTACCAAACTGGCAAACGAGAAGATCACAAAGAACAGAAAGACTCTCGAAGAGCGTGCGACGTTCGGTGTGGGCAAGGGTCTCCGGAACCCCTACATCTAAATTTTTTTTCTTTTTCCATGTGTTTTGTTGGGCATCTTTTTCTACCTGACGGGCACTTTTTACGGAGCGGTTTTTCCGTACAGAAGTTGTGGTAATTCCTGTCAAGAGATCAGAGAATTCTTTACTATGAAAACGGCTCGCACCGTTTTCATGTGTTGTATGCATGTGTCCCTGAGGGAATCATATACTTTTTTTCATATTGCGTGAACAAACGGCTCGCGGATCTTGAAGCAGCTGCTGATGCGCTCTTAATGCGAAAGTTAACAGAGTTACCATTCATTATGATCCGGAAACAGGATTTTTTGTGAACAAATCATAATCGTTAAAGAGTTGAAAGATGAGGTTTGCGTATGGAAAGAATTATTCAAAGCATTAATTGTTTTATATATTCGGACTGGTCAGAAAAACCGGAAGAAGTTCCCTGATCTCAAAACAGGATGGATGGCGTGTATAATCTTCTGCATGAACGATGGATTCCTGTCAAAAGGAAAGCCGGTGAAAAACCGGAGTATATTTCTCCGTCACAGATTACGGAAGGATTGACAACCAACCCGATTATTGCGCTGGTTGCACCCCGCCCGGATTTTAACGGAGCCCTGATCCAGTTCCTGATCGGTCTGGCGCAGACCGCCTGCCCTCCCACAGATGAATCAGAGTGGTGGAAAAAATTTAAAAATCCCCCTTCACCTGAAGAATTGAATGCGGCATTCGAGCGATATGCAGACGCGTTTAATCTGGATGGTGATGGGTCGAGATTCATGCAGGATCTCGATCTGGCCAAAACTGGTGGCGAACAGAAAAAAATAGACCATATCCTCATGGAGATGCCCGGGGATCAGACACTTGATAAAAATACGGATCATTTCCTGAAAAGGGACACGGTCACGAGTGTGTGTCTGTCCTGTTGTGCCATGGCATTGTTTACCCTGCAGACCAACGCGCCGGCAGGTGGACGGGGACATCGGACATCTTTACGGGGTGGCGGGCCCCTGACCACACTTGTTATGGGAAGGACACTCTGGGAGACAACCTGGCTTAATGTAATTCCCCGGGATACATTCAGTCATTTCGGGAATGCTAAAAAAACTGGCGGAGCGGATATGTTTCCCTGGTTGGGACACACCCGCACGAGCGGGAAAAATAAAATCACGACATCCCGGCAGGTACATCCCATTCAGATGTTCTGGGGAATGCCAAGGAGAATACGGCTTATATTCGAGGCGCACACCGATACAATCCAATGTGATCTCTGCGGCTGCCCAGTACATAACTATACATCCGGGTATATAGACAAAAGTTACGGTATTAATTACAAAAATGGCTGGCACCATATTCTTTCACCCTATTCCACCGATCTCAAAACCGGTAAATCTATTCCCATTCCCGGCCATCGCGGCGTTATTTCATACCGGAGCTGGCTGGGTATTATAGAGAACAGTTCGGAAAAAAATTATAAACGCGAACCAGCAGTTGTTGTGCACGTATTCAGAGAGGAACGCGAATCTGATCTGTCGGAGATATCGGCTTTTCCTTTTTGGCTCTGGGCATTTGGTTATGATATGGATAACATGAAGGCACGAAGCTGGTATGAGGGGACGATGCCTCTCGTTCATATTGACAAAGAGATTCGTTCTGATTATGAAACCGGGGTGAGCCAGATGATAAAAACCGCGAACCTGATCGTGTTTAATGTTCGTTCGTCCATAAAAAAGGCACTTTTTGCGCCGGGAGCAAAAATATCCGGTGATCTTTCCATTATTGATTCAGAGTTCTGGCAGAATACCGAACCGGATTTTTACCGGTTATCAGATGAATTACGTACACATCTGGAAAACCAGCAGTCCCTCACACATCTGAAATTACGCTGGCTCTCTATTCTGTCACAGGAGAGTGAGATGCTTTTTGACCGGTACTCGCAATCGGACCTGATCTCTGTCGCCAATCCGAAACGAATTGCTCTTGCACGAAGGGACCTTAAACTATTCTCTTCACCCTATAACAAAAAAATCATCGAACTGCTTGATCTCCAAAATGATCTGCAAAAACCGGGAAAATCTGCAAAGACCAGTGACAAAAAACGCAAAATTTCGAAACGTGTAGTATCATGAGGTAACAAAACATGGAACAAAAAACCGATCTGACGTTTTCCCAACCTGGAGCAAGGGAAGCACTTCTTTTATGGTGGAATGAACTTGACAATGTGAGAGGTGTCCGGGCAGCACTCAGGCAATGCCACAACCCGCTTGAAGTTGCATTCACACCGGAGTTTCACCAGTTAAAAATGAAGCTTGAACCGTTTGGCTCAATAAGTCCGGACCAGATGAACCGGCTTGCTATTGTTGCCGGTGTGCTTTCGCACGTTAAACCGGATAGTCATGAGAAAAATCTCCAACGATCATTTGCAGTCCAGATGGCAAGTCCCCCCTTGAAAGGAAGCACGAGAAAAAAGGCTTGCGTGAGCGACATAAGATTCCAGCAGCTGTTGAAGATCGAAGATCCAGGCAAATTATACACAACGATGATCCGTCTTGTCCGGCTTGTCGGAGGTTCTGTTGATATTGTAAGTCTCGCAAACGGGATCTACTGGTGGAATGAACGCACGAAAAAAGAATGGGCGTATGCCTATTATGAAAATGCACCGGGTGAAGAAAAACAAGGAGTCTCTTGAACATGGCTGAATTTATCCAACTACACATGCTTGTATCGTATCCCCCATCGAACCTGAACCGTGACGATCTCGGCAAGCCGAAAACGGCTGTAATGGGCGGAACCCAGCGCCTCCGCATTTCGTCACAGAGCCTGAAGAGAGCGTGGCGGACATCCGATATATTCACCGAACATCTCAAGGATAACATGGGCACACGCACCAGGGAAATGGGTGTGAAGGTGAAAGATGCAATCACCAACGGTTTGTCACTCAAAGAATTGCTTGATAGCAAAACAACCGATGATCCAAAGATTGTAACCGGTATTCCTGAAGAGAAAGCGAAGTTGTGGGCATGGAAGATAGCATCGGTATTTGTCGATAAACCTCCGAAAGAAACCATAAAAAAACCCAAAAAGGACACAGCGGAAGAGCCGGATGATGAGACCAATGATACAAAAAAGAAAAAATCAAACGTCGACAAATATTCCTTAAAAGGCGAACAACTGGTATTTTATTCGAATGATGAAATTGCTGGTATTCAGACATTGATCACGACGCTTATAAAAGAAAAACGTGAGCCAACGGCAGATGAACTCTCCGTTCTTTTAAAAGAAGATCTCTCGTCCGTTGATGTAGCAATGTTCGGGCGTATGCTTGCAAACGCAACCCGGTATAATGTTGAAGCCGCAGTCCAGGTTGCCCATGCCGTAACCGTACATGAAGTCGCGATAGAAGACGATTATTTCACAGCAGTTGATGATCTCAACAAAGGCGAGGACGATGCCGGTGCCGGACACCTTGGGGAGATGGAATTTGCATCCGGATTGTTCTATGAGTACGTCTGTATCAACAAAACGCTTCTTGAAGAGAACCTTGGCGGCGATAAAAAAAGTGGCAGTAAAAAACTTGCAGCGGCAGCGATACAGGCACTCGTGGAATCGGCAGTAAAGATTGCACCATCAGGTAAACAAAATTCTTTTGCCTCTCGTGCATACGCATCATACCTGCTCGTGGAGAGGGGTTCCCAGCAGCCGCGATCATTATCGGTTGCATATCTTGAAGCACTCAAAGAGAAGAATCTGCTCAATGCTGCAATAATCGCTCTAAATGATACACAAAAAAAGATGGATGATGTGTACGGAAAATGCTGGAAGGATAAGTATGATATGAATGCATGTGCCGGCACGGGAAAACTTTCCGAACTCCTTACGTTTGTTGCTGGTTAATATGCGAGAATTCCTGATCTTTCGCCTCTATGGTCCAATGGCTTCATGGGGTGATATTGCAGTGGGGGAGTTCCGCCCGACGTTTGATCACCCGTCAAAATCGGCAGTCCTGGGTCTTGTCGCAGCAGCCATGGGAATACGGCGTGATGAGGAAGAGCGGCAGCGGGAGCTTGCTCGTGGGTATCTTATGGCGGTAAGAATTGATAGCCCGGGTATCCTGCTGAGGGATTATCACACTATACAGGTTCCACCGGCAAGTAATGGGGAGAAGAAACATCTTTTTACGACGAGAAAAGATGAACTTGCGGTACCAAAGGATGAACTCAATACCATTCTCTCATCACGGGATTACCGGTGCGATACGGTTTACACGATCTGCCTGTGGTACCGTACTGCATTCCCTCCTTACTCACTTGAAACGATAAAAACACATCTGGATAACCCCGCGTTTGTTCTCTATCTGGGGCGGAAATCATGTCCGCTCTCACTTCCGGTCCACGCACAGATCGTGAATGCCGAGAATCTGGCAGAAGCGCTGGGGGCTGTTCGTTTGCCGGACTATCCGTTTATTTCACCACTGATCTACCGGAATGATATCCGGATTTTCTGGGAAGGTGATGAAAAAACCGGATTTGAACGGGAACACAATGTGATACGCCGCGATGATCCGTCCAGCCGGAAACGCTGGCAGTTTGGCGACCGTGAAGAACATTATGCAATGATCAAGATACCACGAGGAGGCTAAACGATGCTGATCAGCAGGGTACGGCTTCAGCCGGATGCGGCAGAAAAAAAAGAATTCTGGGAGTCCGTTGACAGCGCCTATCACATACATTCTCTGGTCTGGGACCTGTTTGCCGATGCACCGGACCGGAAACGGGATTTTATTTATCGGCAGGACATGGTGCATGGACTTCCCGCATTCTTCTGCGTATCGGATCGGGCACCAATTGATCGGAAGGGGATCTGGCGTGTGGAGTCAAAACCGTATGCCCCCGTTGTGAAAAAGGATCAGGTGTTTTCGTTTGTTCTCCGGGCAAATCCTATCCGGGCAAAACGCGATGATGAACATAAACAACACCGTCACGATGTTGTAATGGAGGCAAAGACCCGTATCAAGGAAAAACCGGGAGTGCTACTTCGGGAAGCAGATATCGTGCAGCAGGCAGGTTTGGTCTGGCTGGCGCAAAAAGGCGATGCAAACGGATTTTCCATCCGTTCTGAAGGTATCCGGGCAGATGGGTATCTCCAGCACCGGTTCAAAAAAACCAGGGGAAATCATGAGATCAGGATCAGCACCCTTGATTTTACCGGACTTCTCATGGTTACCGATCCTGATCAGTTTGTCCGGGCGCTCTTTACTGGTATCGGACCTGCAAAAGGATTTGGATGCGGGATGCTGATGATCAAAAGGGTATAAAGTAGTTCCCCACATCCGGGGGATGAACCGAGCGTTGAATCCGAGCTCGAATTCGGGAAGAAGAGTCCCCATATCCATGGAGACGAACCGAAAAAAGCAATAGAACGCAGAGACGATAAGATGAGTACCCCACTCCATGGGGATGAACCGATGATCGCCAAAGTCCTCGAACTTATTATATCGTGTTCCCCACTTCCGTGGGGATGAACCGAGAGAGGTATAAAGGGGATAATGTGCGAGAGTTAAGTTCCCCACTTCCGTGGGGATGAATCGTATATGAACCAGACCGCCGGGCTGCGGGGAAAAGAGTTTCCCACATGCGCGGGGGCGCTGTTGCTTTTTACGGGACTGATGCGTTGGCGGTTGACTGGAGAATTTAACGAGGTGAAATAGTGGTCACCAACCGTAAACTCAACAGTACCGACCGGTTTTAAATTTTTATCAGATGTGTCTCGCGTACCCGGACCGGAGCAGAATATTCATGGTTTCTCTGGACCTGTCGTTTCTGGATAAGATACCTCTTGATGAGCCGGTATGGCGCGACAGTGTCCCGGTATTTTTCAATTCGTGCCACTTTATACCGGCAGTAAAAGAATGAACTGTGATTGAGTCTGAACAGGAACCCGGAGATTGCCGGTCCTCGTGAAGCATCAAGGTGAAAACAGGTACGGATGTCTTGTACCGTGATCCATTGTTCAGTCTTCCCGCTATCCGCCATGTATTTTTCAAGAAGTTCTGGAATGTCGCTATTGCGTTCCATGAATAGTTTCCAGCCGTTCGGTCCGCTTTCGTTGTGCAGAGTAATATTCCCGCCGTTTGATCAGATACCGGCATACCTTCATATCTCGTGGTGCGTATGCAGGGGCGTGTTCGATTTTAAGAACGATAAAAGGAAACTGGCAAAATGCTCCCTCATGTAAACGCTGAAAAAACCTTGCAACGCTCGTGCATTGTTGACGTACTAATCCAAACCGTTCCCGGAGTTCCCTAACGGTAACCCAGCGTTCGGTGCTTCCGGACTCTGCCATGTACTCTTCCAGCATCTCGGGAATTCCGATATATTTTCTCATACCTGCATCTTCCGTGATTTTGTCACAAGATCCAATAAACCCAATCAGGACTCGACCAGTTTTACCAGATTTTCCATTACCGCATCCACGGCTTTCCATGTCGGCGTATCAGCATGGCGGAGGACGTATGGGCGCCCCTCGTCACCGGCTTTCACCATCTCGGGATCAAGTGGGATGGAGCCCAGGTATGGCATGCCCAGTTCCTGTGCGGCTTTTTCTCCGCCACCCCTGCCGAACAGGTTTATCATATCCCCGCAGTGGGGGCAGATCATCCCGCTCATGTTCTCGATGATCCCGATGACAGGCAGATCCAGTTTTTCGATGAACTTTACTGCCTTCACCGCGTCGAGCACAGCCACATCCTGAGGGGTAGTAACAATAACGGCGCCCTGGACATTCGGTGCGAGTTGGATAATGGAGAGTGCTTCATCCCCGGTACCGGGAGGGAGATCTACGATCAGATAGTCAAGCGCCCCCCAGTTCACTTCATTCAGGAACTGATGGATCACCGCCATCTTCATCGGCCCGCGCCAAACAACCGGGGTACTTGTATCCGGAAGGAGGAACGCCATCGACATGACCGAGAGGTTTCCTGTGACATGGACCGGTTCCATGGTTTTTTCCAGAACTGCGGGTCGCTGGTCTTCGATGCCCAGCATCTTGGGAATGTTTGGGCCATGAATATCGAGATCGAGTAGCCCGACCTTCCTGCCGTGAGCCGAGAGCGCGGATGCGAGGTTGACAGATACGGTTGATTTTCCAACGCCCCCCTTGCCGCTCAGTATAAGGATCACATGTTTCACATCGATCTTTGCTTTCGGTGGCAGTCCTTTGGGGGCATGGGATGCACCCTTCGGGTTAGTGGGTTCATGAGTATTTGTTGTCATAATAGTCAGTATCAAAAATAATTACCCGGTGAGAGACCGTCTTTTGAATAGTACTGGAATGTCCGGCCTCGCATCTATAGTAAAGCGGGTAGTGATCATATCTCTTCAAGGTTGTGCACGTGATACCCGGGGATTAATGTCCGCTGCATTCGTGATCGGGGCCATGGGTGCAGCTGCTCTCACCCTGTGCAATCTTTCCTGCCATAAAATCCTTGATCACGGTCTCGATTGGACCCCGTACTCCGAGGAATACCTCGATATTATGTGCGCAGAACAGTTCCACTGCTTTTGGACCCATGCCACCTGCGAGGACGTGCGTAACCTTGTGCTCGGCAAGGAATGGCGGCAACTTTCCTGGCTCGTGCCCGGGGCTCACGAGATTCTCCCGTGAGGTAATTATGGAATTTTCGACAACGAACAGTTCATATTCTTCACAGTGCCCGAAATGCTCTGACACATAATCTCCTTCTTTTGCGATTGCAACTTTCATTAAAAAACCTCGAAAAATATTGAATTCTTATCCCCGTAGGCGCCTGCCGCCACCGAATCCAAAGCCCCGTCCGCACCCGCAGGGAATTCCCCCGCGCCCACGACCATAGACTGGAATATTCTGTACTGAATCCTGTAACATCGCGAGCCCGTTCTCATCATGAACCGGCTGTTCCGGGGCTACAGGTTCCTGTGCAGGTACAGGTGCTGTACGGCACCTGCCAAATCCCCTGCCACGTATCGGACCACTTCCCTGTGGTCCCGTTCCATTTAATCCTGGCATTGATATCTTCCTGGCACCGCTTCAGGTACCATAATTACTCATATGCGCATAAATGCTTAAAAATGTTGGTTCGGGCAATGCCCCCAAGAAGCGGGATCATTCCGATACCGAATGTATTGCTCACGTCAAGACAGCGAAGTGGTGGGACACCTGTACACGGAGTGCGGGATTATCCCTTACGGCAAAACGAGTTGGGCAAGTGCGGGGATGGGCTGGTTATAAGGATAATTCATCCCCAGATCGGGTCATCACCAAAATGAGCCATCCAGAATTCCCCGGAGTCATAGTCAGTGCCTTTCCTGATATCTTCTGCCCGGAACGACAATTCATAATTCATGCCATACTCCATCAACAGGTCATATGCCTCTTTTATCCGGATGAATTTGGCATGGGAAAGATCGGGATCGTGCTGCGAGACATCCGGGTGCCACTCTTTGACCAGTTCGCGGAACCGGGTATGTATCCCGTTCAGGCTCATCCTGCCGGTAATGCCAAGCACTTCAGCAGCCTCCGGAATGGTCATGGTGGATCGGGCTGTCATCAGTGTACTGTTGGTGTGTGCATATGATAAAAATAACCGGATTATCCCGCTCGATGCCAGTCACCCGATCCGGTTCTGCGGGAAAAAATGCTTCCTGACGCGCTCATCTTAAAAAAAACGGACATTCATGAATGATATAGTGTTCATGGAATGCGGGAAATCTTCTTTTTCCCCGTCAGGATACAGAACCCGTGTTCCCGGGCGGTGACTTCAACTATTGAAAATCCTGCTTCACGGAGTTCCTGAATTACCTCATCCGTGGAATAAAACCGTGCGTGGCGCAGGAATCTCCCTTTTTCGGGCTCTGCATAATAATGCCGGAAGATCTCCCCGTCCCGTTCTATGAATCCCAGCACGATAATGCCCGACGGTGCGAGAACCCGGAACACTTCCAGCAAGACCCCGTGCATATCGTCAAGAAAACAGATGACCGTCATCATCACGGCATGATCGAACGATCCTGATCGGTATGGCAGGTGTTCGCCAACCCCGATGACAACCTCAACCCCCCGGCTCTTCGCCATTTTTGCGAGCGGGGATGAAGGATCGATACCGCAGCGGATACCAAGTTGTGCGGCAAAGCGCCCCGATCCAACACCTACTTCAAGCCCGAGCCCCGATGACGGGATTGCCCTGCCGAGCAACCGCAGTTGCGCGAGGTAGACCTCCGTATGGTCATTGAACCAGAGGTCATAGTCTGCTGCGAAATCCTCAAAGACGCGGTGCTTTACGCTCATCTCTTCCGCGCTCCCTAAGTGCCCAACCGTATCTCGATCTTTTCTTTCAGACTCTCGTCGATCCCATTCAGTTTCTCTCTCCCGGGTACCCCCTGCTGATAATAATACAGGAGCAGTTGGAAATAATCCCCCATGAGATCCCGGAACTCATTTTTGTAACGTACCTCAACACTCTCATCCCCAACAAATCCTTTGATTGAGATGAACTGCTCTTTTTCAAACGAGAAATAGGGTTTTTTCAGGTTGTCAAGATACCTGACCGTGCCGGACTGCTCAAGAAATTTCAGAAACCCTTCAGTTAGCGGTTCGTCGAGCACATACTCTTTCATGAGCGAGCCGTCAACGCAGACCTTTGTCTGGACGGACTTAACGATGCGCACTCTCTGCCACCTCGCGGATTGCGGCTGCCGCTGCCTTGCATTCATCGCGGGTATTGAAATACGAGAAACTTGCCCGGATACACCCTTTCCCGCCGTCAATGCATTCATGGACGAGCGGGGCGCAGTGGAGACCAGTCCTCATGATGATATTATAAGCCCGGGCAAGGATGAATCCCGCTTCGTGATTGTCGATACCGGCAATGTCAAACGATACAACCGGGAGATCGGGATTTTCATTATAGATGGAGATACCCTTTGTGCGTTTCAGTTCCCGGATGAACATGTTTGTGAGATCCGTTCCTGTGCGCGCAATTTCTCCAAGCCCCACCGTATTGATGAACCGGATTCCGGCGTAGAGCGATGCAATGCCGGGGTAGTTGTGCGTCCCGGTCTCAAACCGCTCCGGCATGGTGACCGGCTGGGTGAGTGTCTGCGAGTCCGTGCCCGTGCCGCCCTGCCGGGTGATTGCAACCGCGTCCGGGTCCCGGATAAAGAATCCCCCGATACCGGGAATACCGAAGAGCGCCTTGTGGCCGGTGAATACGAACGCCCCGACCGGGATATCCGTAAGGTCTACCGGAATGTGCCCTGCGGTCTGGGCACCATCGACGATGAAGAAGATATCGTTAGCCCGGAGATACTCGGCAATGGGTTTTACATCCTGAACCGAGCCGAGCACGTTGCTCCCATGCGTCATTACGACAAGACGCGTGTCCGCTTGTATAGCCTCTTTGATCGCTGCGAGACTGACATGGTTATCCGTAAAAGGTACGGTGGACAGGCTTATTGTACCCTTCATCTCCAGTGCGTGCAGAGGGCGGAGCACTGAGTTGTGCTCAAGTTCCGTAGTGATGGTATGAAAGGAGGCGGTTGCATTCCGGGTGAAACCATGGATCAACAGGTTAAGGGAATCAGTTGCATTCTGGGTGAAGATAATGTGATCGGGTTTTTCGGCGTGGAAAAAACCGGCAAGTGTTTCCCGGGTAGCAACCGGGTAATCAATTGCGCCACCAGCGGTTGTCCTGCCTTGTTCGAAGTACGGGTTCTGAAGGGACTTTGTAACTTCGGCTATGACCTCGGGGGGCTTCGGCCATGACGTTGCCGCATTGTTCAGGTAGATGAGCCCTTCAGGTTCGTTCTGCTGTCCCGGTTCCATGGCAGTTTCCGTATGGTACAGAAAAGATCGTTTCACAATGCAATAAACATCCGCTCAATATCATCTTTTAAGACATGCAACGGAACAATAACCTAATCGTATGCCAGCCGGATTTTCTCGTCCGTGAGTGTCGGTGCAATCAGCTCTTTCCATGCTGCCGAATCCCACGAGCCGAGCTTCTGGTGGGTTGTATAATATTTCTGGGGTATCGGGTGCGTTCCGACAACAACGTCCATCCCATATTTTTCCTTAATAAACCGGGAAAAATAGGAAATTCGCGGACAGGGAGGATATCCGACGAGCATGCCAGTGGCAAGGTGGACAACTTCGGCACCGTTGTTCTTCATCTCCTGCGGCACGTACTCGATGTTCCCGCCGGGGCACCCGTTACAGGTTGTAAAACCGACAAGCTCCACGTCTTTGTCTTTGTACCGCTCAAAAGCGCCTTCGCGGTTGCGCAGTGCCCGCAGGCACTTGCCCCCGGCACAGGTCCGGTACCGGTCGCAGATGATGATTCCCAGTTTAATTGGATCGTCCATGGTCTTGTCTCCTTACTCATTGTAGGATATCATATTCGTATTATGTTTTGATGAGAGGGTTTAACTTATTGCGCTCATATGAGTGATAATAGGGAGATTAGCCCGTCATTAAAAAATTCGAAATGGTGATGGGGGGTTAACCCGGTTCCGGGTTGATATCATTGTATCGACAGTCGGATATCACACCTGAAATCAGCCGTCGCTGCATGCCCCACATGGATTGCCGGCTGCGTCGAACCAATGCATCTGAAGAGGGATTGAATATGGTAAAAAAAGAAACTGAAAAAGAACTCAAAGAGCTGGAAAAGAAGATTGGAAAAGTGCCCAAATTCTTCAAAGAACTGACCGAAAAAGAACCCAGGATGTATGAACTTGTGATGAAATTTGAGGGGCATGTCTGGGATGACGGCGCCCTAACTCGAAAGACCAAGAAGATAATAGCCATTGCAATTGCTGCGGCCCTCCGTGATCAGCATGCAGTTCGTGCCCAGCTTGCAGGTGCAAAGAACCTCGGGGTTACTAAAGCGGAAGTTGAAGAGGCACTCCGCGTCACCTTCCTACTATCCGGAATGCCCGCGTATGTATACGGCAAGGCACAGCTTGATGAAGTGATGCCCTGATACTGGCCGGATGTGAAAAATATGTTTATCCCATGACGGGCAACCTTTGATTCATGCAAGCAGTTTTTCCTGAAGAGATGCCGAATGCGCTGAAAGCCAGTATGGACCGGGGTGGAGTACAGCCGCAGCTCCAGCAGGAGATCTTCCAACTGGCAGAGTTCCATACCTACCCGGCACCCGGGGTCCTCATCGGGGCGTTCATGGTAGATTATGCAATGGAACTCCTCGGGGTCAAAAAAGGCCGGAAACTCTACGGGGTCTGCGAGACGCCCAAGTGCCTCCCTGATGCCCTGCAGGTTCTGGCCCACATCACCATCGGGAATAACCGGCTCAGAATCGTGCCCATCGGGAAATTTGCGATCACCATGAATTTACCTTCCGAAGCAGCAACTGCTGACGCCGTACGGGTGTTTGTGGACTGGGAGAAACTGAAAAAATATCCCACGGTCGATATCTGGTATGCCAACAGTCCGGCATTTGACAAGAAGACCATGAAAGGGCAACTGTTCGATGAGATCTTCCGTGCCGGACGGAATATCCTCTCCTCGGAACGGGTCCAGGTCACGGTGAAGAAAAAGGAGAAATGGTCCTCGGTCACCTGTCCCAGCTGCGGTGAAACCGTTCCCGATTATCTGATCGAAGGAGACCGCTGCGGGGCATGTGGTTCGATGAAATATTATGAGAGGATCCCGATTAACCGGTAATAACGAAGAGACGACCCGAACGTTTCACAACTGAAATAACAATTTCAAATCCAGAAATAGATGGTTTTTCGAAATTCTCTTAAGGCGATTTTAGTCTAACTATATAAGGAGGCACGAATGAAAAAATTGTCCCTTGGTCTGGGAGAAGCGCTCAGTATAACTCTTGAACACATTAAGCCTTTGGCGATGGAAAATATTACACTGGCCGAAAGTACTGATCGCGTTGCTGCATCGGATCTCTATGCACTTGTTGACGCCCCGTCAATGGATTCCTCCTTAAAGGACGGATATGCGGTATTATCTCATGAAGTAGCCGATGCAACACCGGAGATGTCTGTACGCCTGAAGATGGCCGATCATCTGGCAGCAGGTGAGAAAAAGGATATCGAACTGAAGCCGGGAACAACTGTCCGGGTTCTGACCGGTGCCCGGATCCCTGCAGGTGCCGATGCCGTGGTATCCGAAGAATTCGCAAAACCGGAAGGTAATGATGTAATTTTTATGAATTTTGCAGAACCAGGGCGGAATATTCAGCCTCGCGGGAGAGATGTGGAATCCCGTACATGTATCATAAAGCAGGGCCAGCAGATATCCCCGGGAATGATCGGTCTCATCGCTGCTGCCGGACATAGCATGGTCCCTGTCTTCAAAAACCCGACCGTAGCCATCATAGGCACCGGAGATGAGATTGTTCTCCCCGGGGAGCCTCTTGCAGAGGGCAAGCTGTACGCCAGCAATATTTTGACTATCCATGCATGGTGTAAAAGGTACAAAATGAATACCCTCATGACGGTCGTACTGGATGACTTTGATACCCTTACCTCCTCATTGAAAACAATATCTGCACATGCAGATGCTGTCATAACAAGCGGAGGAGCGTGGTATGGTGACCGTGACCTGGTAGCGCAGACGCTTGAAGGTCTTGGATGGCAGCAATACTTTCACCGGATCCGCATCGGTCCGGGCAAGGCTGTCGGATTTGGCATGCTGGACGGGAAACCGGTCTTCATCCTGCCCGGCGGACCGTCTTCGAACCTGATGGGGTTTTTACAGATCGCCCTGCCTGGCCTACTTGCCCTTGCCGGTCATGCACATCCCAACCTCCCCAGGATTAATGCCCGGCTTGTTTCTGATCTGGAGGGACGCGAGCGCGATTGGACTGATTTTTTCTTCGGCAGACTAAAAGAAGAGGAGGGATCTCCGGTTTTTCACCCGTTAAAAGGCGGCAGCCGTTTGCGAGACATCGCTGAGGCTGAGGCAATAGCCTCCATTCCTGAAGAACAGGAATATCTGAAAAAAGGGTCAGTGATTTCAGTCCAGTTGCTGAAATAATGGGCATCTCAAAATTACTTGATCGACGATAATGATTCAGGGATTCTAAAGGTCGAGGACCTGCTGCCTGCATTGATGAGTAACGGGAGGGTTGTTTCTCTAGAGAAAACAATCCTCCACCTTTTTATATTGTTTATTTACGGTTGTGGGGGATACCGGGCCCATCCTTTGTGAGTAGCACCGCCCGGCTCCGCACAACGAACGGCGTACCGGCCTTGCGGAATCCGGCCGATTCTGCCATCGCAAGCGTCGTGTCAAACTCATCAGCGGGAACCTCGTGCTTCGGCTCAGCGATGAGGAATGTCCCGCCCGGGACCAGGAGGGAAAATACCTCCTGCATGAGCCGGGCTGCATCGGGGACTTCATGGACTACACAGAATCCAAATGCAACATCAATACGCCCCGGATATTCGAGAGCCAGCGATTGCGGTTCGGCCTTATGGAGCCGGATACGGGCAGTAAGTCCTTTATGAATGGCCTTTTCTTTCAGGATTTCCAGCATCCCCTCCTGAAGATCCACCGCGATCACCTGCCCGTTTTCTCCGACACGCCGCGCAATGGGCAGGGTAAAGAGACCCGTCCCGCACCCGATATCAAGGACAGTATCGCCCGGGCGGACATACCGGTCAACAAGCCGGCCCGGTTGTAACTTGAGCCGTCGCCACCACCGGTCAAGGTAACTGGCGCGGGATACAGGGAAGACTTCGTGATTGCCGGTCATGGGGGCTCCTCCTGATTTCACCGGTCACCGTACTCCAGCCGCAACCCCACACCGGTCTCCTGGAGCGAAGCGACCTGCGCCAACGCCACTTTTGCAGCGAGTGAAGTGCAGTGACAGGCATGGAGTGCGGCGAGGTTAAGCCCTTTCAGGTAATCAAGTGTCCCATCGAGTTGCGGACCAACCACTCGGAGATGAAGTCCACCGATGATGTCGTGTACCCGGTTCTCTCTGCAGATTTTTTTCGCATACTCCACCGTATTGCATATCCCTGCATGGGCGCACCCTGTGATCACCACAAGCCCTTCGAGGCTGCGATATGCAAGAGAGGTATCATCTAACAGGTGATCCTCCTGCATGCTCCCGTCCGGCATCACGATACGCCGTGACCCGGGCTGGGTCGTTTCAAAGGAGAATGTCCGCTTGATCTCACCCAGAAAGAACAAATTTGGCGTGAGACTGACCGGGTCTTTTGACAGATTAAGTGGCATGATCCTCTGCACCTCATCAGCGGTGAGGACTGCCCCGATGTCAGGAAGGGGCGGTTTTGGACGGGGGTAAAAACAACCGGGGTGAGCAATAAGCCTGGGCAGGTGGCAGGAAGTATCTTCCAGTATCGCTTCCGTGAAGAGCCGGATCAGGTGCCAGAGCCCGCCGGTGTGGTCGAAGTGCCCGTGCGAGAGGACGACGTAGTCAAGATCGAGAAGGTCGATCTTCATCTTCTGCGCATTTTTTAGTACAGCATCAGAATAGCCGGTATCAAACAATACCCTGCACCCTTCCGCTTCGATATATGCAGAAAACCCGTGCTCTGCGGTAAAGAACCGGTCGAAAAGCGCGGTGTTATCCACAAGAATTGTCACGTTCATTTTAGGAATCCTCATTGGTGGTATTCTTCTGGCAGATTGCATAAAAAACTCCACGAGTCCCTCGCTGCGAAGCGACCAATCCTGCCCGTTCAAGCACACCGAGAATTTTTACCACTTCACCTCCGCTCCGACCGGTCGTGCGGACAAGGTCTTCCACAGTGGATGGTCTCCGGCAGAGGGTTGCCTGGATCAGATCGCTTACTTCCGTCGTCGCCTTTGTTACATGCGAAACGGGAGGTTTTCGCCTGACAATTTCGATACCTGATCGTCCGAGCACATCCCTGATTCGCTCCAGTTCGGCGTCCGTTGCTGCCTGTACCCAACCCTCTGCAGGAGGTCGGTCAAGGGTATTCAGCTGGACCTGATCCGGATTGATGCGGAGAATCGCATCTTTCAGACGTGCCAGTTCCTCTGCCGTGGTATTCACGCCGGGGATGATGAACACTTCGAGCCAGAATGCACCGGAGTACATCTTTCGGAACTGCACCATCCCCTCGATGATCTCATATATTCTGAGCGAGAGGTGGGGACAGTGGATACGCTTAAAGGTCTTCTGGGATGCTGATGTCAGGGTCGGGATTACCCGGTCTGCCAAAGCCAGTTCCTCCCTCACGCCGCTGTCAGGCATGAGACTCCCGTTTGTAAGGACACTCAGGGTATATTCCGGGTACTCCTTTTTCACACAGTTGATCACCCTCCCCAGCGACAGGGAGAGCGTTGGTTCGCCGGAACCTGCAAGCGTGATCGAATCGAGATGCGGGCGGGATGCGAGCACGCCCCGTAGTTCAGCAATCACATCTTCAGCAGAGAAAAAGTCCTGTCGCGTGATGGTCTTAACGGTGGTGGTTCCGCATTCGCAATAGACGCAGTTATACGAGCAGGTCTTGTAAGGAATCAGATCAATGCCGAGTGATAGTCCGAGCCTGCGGGAGAGGACCGGGCCGAAGATATGATGGGGGGTCATCAGGGACACTCTGCTGTCCCGCTGCGTGCAAAAAGAAAAACCATTACCGGTATCCTCTCGTTCCCGCTACACGGTAGTTATTCAGCGCCGGGATAGTCAGGTGACGGGTCATCAGTGCTCCGTGTCAGGGCAGTACTGTTGATGCCCGACACTTTCGGGCAGGCACTCCCATTCCGCTTTGGGCAGATCCCCTTTTGCCTGCGCAGGCATCCTCCCATCTCAAGGGATTTGCCATGCACGAGGGCATCTGCGATCTTGCGGTGTGCCTCATGGATATCCCGCCAGATGGTCTTGCGGGAGACACCGAGTGCTGCTGCCGCCTGCTCTTGTTCAAGACCCTGCAGATCGACCAGATCCAGTACAGCCAGCTCTTCGGGCAGCAGCGAGACCACCTCTTCGTACTCGTTCGGGCTGCATTGTGGTGCATAGCACCGCGGTGATGCACCTCCTATGATAGAGCGGTTCATGCGGGGTCGTCCCCGCCTACGGCAGTATCCCCCCTCATCCCCGCGGGTCTCTATAGTGCCTCAACTCCGGTTCAAGTTTGGATTCCAGTATTTGAATCGCTTGTGCTGCAGGGGATGTACCTGCCTGAGTGACGGGGACTCCGTTTCTCACCGATTCAATGACCGCGGGATCGAAGGGGATCTTCCCGATCAGGGGAATGCTCTCTTCACTGCACCAGAGCTGTATTGTTTCAGTGAGAGCATGCTCCAGATCGAACCGGTTGATGGCAACAAGGATCCGTGGTCTGAACTGCCGGCAGACTGCCACCACCCGTTTGAGATCATGGAGCCCCGAGACGCTCGGCTCAGTGACGACCAGCACAACATCCACGCCGCTGATCGTGGAGATGAGCGGACAGCCGGTTCCGGGCGGACCATCAATCAGGAAATAGTCCCTGTCGCGGTCACATTCCAGTGCCATCTTTTTTACTGCGTGAACGAGCAGCCCGGAGTTGCCTGCACCCGGTACAAGCCGGGCATGCACCAGGTGTCCCCGGCGAGTATCCGAATACTTGATCTCACCCGTCTGTCGTGGCTGCATAGTGATAGCGGTTACCGGGCAGACATAGGCGCACACGGCACACCCTTCACAGCGGAGCAGGCTCACCCGGTATGCATCCATGTCACGTTCAACCGCCGCAAACCGGCAGTGCTCTTTGCATTCCCCGCACTGTACGCAGAGAGTAGGATCGATGACAGCAGATTTCATCCCCATGAACGGTTCCGTGCGGATCAGTTTCGGATCAAGGAGGAGCTCAAGATTCGCTGCGTCAACATCGCAGTCCGCAAGCACGAGACTGCCGGGAAGCAACTGGGCGAGCGCAGCGGTGATCATTGTTTTTCCCGTCCCCCCTTTACCGCTGATAACTGCAAGCCGGATCATCGCTGCCCCCCGGCAAGTGTACTGCATTTTAAAAAGAGGGCAAAAAATGCCTTCTGCCATTCCGGTTTTTGGCGGCAGAGGAGATCTCCCCTGCTCTGGATGGCGGCAATCTCGCGCTCGAAGGGAATGGTCATCATCACTTCGAGATCATGGTCGGTACAGAATTCGAGGGTTTTCTGATCTTTTCCATCGCTCCGGTTGATGACGATGCCGGCGGGGACACCCAGCCGGTCAGCTACATCAACAGCAAGCTGCAGGTCATGCAGACCAAACGGGGTTGATTCTGTGACAAGGATACAGGTATCACAACCGTCCAGTGTCTCGATGACCGGACAGGAGGTGCCTGGTGCAGTATCGCAAATCACCAGCGAATCTGGTGCTGCCTGCTCTTTTGCTGCCTTGATAATCGGTACCGCATGTGGGTTCCCTGCGTCCAGCATTCCTGAAATCAGCTTCAGGTTATTCCGTGGTGCTGAGGTGGCGATGATCCCTATCCGTTTTTGCTGTTCGTGGATGGCACCCCTCGGGCAGACTATCCTGCACCCACCACAGGAATGACAAAGCTCAGGAAAAAAGAGGACCCGGTTGCGCAGTACGGTGATCGCGCCATACTGGCAGAACTCCCCGCATCGACCGCAGTTATCGCATAGGGTTTCGTCAACAAACGGCACCGGAACAGTCACGTCCGTGGTTATGGCTGGCGCCGGAAAGAAGAGGTGGAGGTTGGGCTCTTCAACATCGCAGTCAACGAGAGTAACCGGTTCTGTCCAGGAAAGTGTGAAGGCAAGATTTGCCGCCACCATACTCTTGCCGGTACCGCCTTTCCCGCTTGCAACTGCAAGTCTCATATTTCATCCCGCTGTGCTTTCATCGGCACGATCTCCCGCTCGTGTATACTGCCCTGCATCTCCTACTCTGCGCGTACAAGGGTATTTTTGGTGAACTGGTCGAGTGCATCCTTCACCGATCCACCGGTGCGGTACGTGTACATCGCCACACCTGCAGCAACAAGTACTTCACGGGCATTTCCGCCTACCTGTCCGCTGATTAACGCCTTGACCTCGTGCGCGATAAGTATCTGGGCGGCTTTGGGGCCAACACCTCCCGCACCATTGGCATACGGGTTCTCAATCGCATCAATAGCTCCGGTCACGTGATCAATTATGATAAAATACGGCGCCCGCCCGAATCTCTCTTCTACCGGGGAGTCCAGTGTTGCGCCTTGTGCGGTAATACAAATCTTCATGGTCTCAACCTTTATTACGCATATGCGCATAAATAATTTAAACTATCGCATCGTACATTGAATACTGAAAACCCTGGAAATTACGAACATCTCCGTCATGTACCGGTTGTTCGTGTTTTTTATTTCAGCACCAGGAGTGAATGTTGGTTATGAAAGATCCCCTCAAGAATCCTCAATCGTTTACCTATATCCCAATTGGAATCGTTCGTTCCCCGTTTTCTGATATCGCCGGTATGCCCATCCAGCCCAGCGGGGCACGGGGTATTCGGGGCACCATTGAAATCCATCCGGAATTTGTCGCAGGTCTTAAGGATCTGGATGGTTTTTCCCGTATCATCCTCATTTATGCATTCCACCAGTGCCACGGTTACACACTCGAAGTAAAACCCTTCCTTGATCCCAAGCCCCATGGGATATTTGCAACGCGGGCACCAAAGCGCCCGAATGCAATCGGGCTGTCGATTGTCCGGCTCGTTACTATTGAGGGGAATACTCTTGAAATTGAGGATGTGGACCTGCTTGATGGAACACCGCTTCTGGATATCAAACCATATGTGCCCACGTTCGACTCGTACTGCGAGGCAAAAGCCGGCTGGCTCGATGCGGTTTCCCGG